>Ga0075419_10001406_pt1 | contig 15522 bp, 19 predicted proteins | sample SoiMetdeltSBSDD3_FD_76900 | JGI IMG/M metagenome (GOLD analysis project Ga0075419, IMG submission 76900) | Bulk soil microbial communities from a Populus tree surrounding site in Tennessee, USA - Soil MetaG P. deltoides SBSDD3 | ecosystem: Environmental > Terrestrial > Soil > Tree plantation... | reverse complement strand
GTGGGTCGGCGAAGCCACGGACGCCCGGCAGGGTGCCGAAGTAGTGGTCGAAGGACCGGTTCTCCTGCATCAGGAAGACGACGTGCTCGACATCGTCGATGGTGCCCGACCGGTGGTGCGCCGGGATGGCCAGGGCCTTGTCGAGGTCCTGCGGAAGCGCGGCCGCCACAGCGGGAACGCCGAGCAGGGCGAGGAACGTACGGCGCGGAGCTCTACGACCCCTCCCGCGGGCGGTGGACGCGTGCGGCTCCGATGACGACCGCGCGCGAGGGCGCGAGCGCGACCCTCTCGGCGATGGCCGCGTGCTGGTCGCCGGCGGGGCAACCCGAGCGCAACCCGCTCCGCCGAGCTCTACGACCCGGCCTCGGGCAGGTGGACGACGACCAGCAGGATGACCGATTACCACGGCCCTGCGGCCGTGCTCCTGCAGGATGGACGCGTGCTCGTCGCTGGGGGCGGCGACGCGGGCGACGTCTACTCCCCCGCTACCGGCACGTGGACCTCGACCGCCCCAAGGGCGCATCCCCTCGTCGGGGGCTCCGCCGTTGCCCTGCTCCCCAACGGACAGGTCCTCAGTGTCGTCGGCGAGCGGCTGGCGAACTGCACTCCCAAAGGGTGCGGCAGCGAGCCGGTCGCGAGCGCCGAGCGTTACACCCCGTAGCACGTAACCGAGGCGAATGCGATCGCCTGTTGCGTGCGGTATGGGACAGGAGGGTAGGTGGGGCTGTCACCTGGTCTCGCTGAGCATCGCCTTGGCCTTATCGAGCAGCAGGGTGGGATGGAACGGCTTGACCAAGAAGTCGTCTGCCCCAGCCCTGCGAGCCGCCGCACGGTCCACCGGGGCGTAGTTGGCCGTCACGATGAGCACCGGGATCGCGGCCAGGCTGGCATTGGCACGGATCCGCGCACAGATGGTGTAGCCGTCGATGCCGGGCATCAGGACGTCAAGCACCACCAGGTCGGGCCGCACGGCGATGGCCTTGGCGAGGGCGTCCAGGCCGTCCCGGGCAGTGACAACCTCGAAGCCTTCCAGACGGAAGTTGAGTTCGATCAAGCGAAGGATGTCGGCGTCATCGTCGGCCACAAGCACGGTGGCGGCCAACTCGCATCCCTCTCTTGGTCGATGGCTCGCGCGTTACAACCCAGCGGAGCCATACCCGGGACCTACCGATACCAACCGCCTCAATACCCGGCATCCTCAGCTCCGAACTGGCCCTTACGACGGCGCCATGGCAGCTGCCCTATCAACTGGGCCAGGGCCCGGGCGGCGCCCATGGCCGAGCGCTCGGTGCTGACGGCGTCGAGCAACTGGAACCTGACCACCGGCCGGGGTGTCGGATTCCACGAACTCACCCCTGGACATCTTGGTGGTGACCACCCGCCCGTGGTCGGTGCTCACCGCGCGGCCCCCGCGGCGGAGGGCCCCGCGGCTGCGGGCACCCGCTCCAGCAGGTAGTCAACCAGCCGGGCGTAGGCGTCGACCACGTCTCGGCCCGGCCCGGCATGGGCCGCCGGGTCGCCCAGCAGCAGCCGCTGGGACACGAGATCGTCCACACCGCCGACCCGGCGGGGCACCAGCACCGGCAGCAGCGGCGCGCCAGTGACCCGGAAGTCGGCGAGGGCATCCCGCACCTCGCGGCCCACCCGGGTCCCCATCCGCCCCTGGGTGTCCAGCTCGGCCTGGGTGAGCAGCACGCCCCACACCGGCGCGGTGATGATGCGGTCGCTGCGGAAGCTGGCCAGCCAGTCGCGGAAGCCGGCCAGCCCGTGCAAGCCGAGCGGGCTGGCGGTGACCGGGATCACGATCCCATCGGCGGCCGCCAACGCCGCGACGGTCAGGCGGCTGAGGCTGGGCGGCAGGTCCAGCACCATCGCGTCGTAGCGGGGCCGCAGCCGCCCCAGCGCCCGGGCGATGCGGGTGCTGTCGGCGGCCAGGGCCCGGGCGATGCCGGCCAGCCGCAGGGTGGCGGGGAGCGCGTCCAGCCCGGCCACGCGGGTGGGGTGCACCGCCGCGGCCGGGTCGGCGCCGCCCGCGACGATCGCCTCCAGGTCGACGGCGTCCGGGTCAGCGCGGCCGAGGAGCCAACGGGTCAGGTGCGCCTGGGCGTCGCAGTCGACCGCCAGGGTACGGCGGCCGGCGCGGGCGAACCCTGCCGACACATTGGCCGCCGTGACCGTCTTGCCCACTCCGTCGTTATGGTTGGCGATGGCTAGGATGACCGTCACGGGCTCCCTCCCCACCGACCGGGCGTCCCGGCGATCGTGGCCCGCTGGAGCGGCGGATTTGGTCAAGCCGCCAGCGCCGGGATGTTGCGAGGTCGCCTGGTCGAGACGTTACGAGGTCGAGACGTTGCGTGGTCGGGACGCCACGAGCGCGCATCGGCGCTGAAGCTGCTGGTGGTGATGGACATCCCCCGGTGACGCCTGCGCCCCGGCAGGCCGGTCCGGTCAGCCCGGGCGCCCAGGATCGATGGCCACGGCCTCCTCTCCTTCGTGGCGGATGCTGAACGCCAGCATGATCTGGGAGAAGCCCCAGAACAACGCCAACAAGCCCACCCAGAACAAGACCAGGTAGGTCCGCCGGGCCAGGCATCCACCCCGGTCGGACCCCGACACCCAACAAGTGGCGGTTGGTGCGCCACGCCGTGCTGCTAGCCTTTCGCGGTCATGGTGACATCGACCACCGGAGCCGGCTGCTGGTGGCCGTTTCGGTCGCCCAGCTGGCGACCGGGGTCGCCGGCCTGGTGGCGGCGCTTCGGCGGCGGCATCCCTACGACGTGTTCTGGATGCACGGGCGAACCGACACGATCGCCCGCGACACCATCCTTCGGGGCACCGCGCTCTGCGCGCCGGTGTCGACCGGTCGGTCCGTGAGGGCGCGCTCTATGGCGGCCTGCCGGCTCTCGCCCTATGGCCGGCAGGTGCAACGCCGGCTCGCCGAGCTGATCAGGGTCGGCCGGCCACGCCGGGCCTACGCGGCTCTTGGCCCGGCGTTGGCCGCGACAGCGGCTGGCGGCCGCTGCTTCGCCGCCCTGATGCGGCTGTTCGGCGGCAGCCAGCGCCCCGACGGTCCTCCGACATGCTGGTGACGGTGGCCGCCGAGGACAGCTTCGATGCCTCCTCGCAGCTGCATCGCATCACGGCCCCGACCCCGCTGGTCGCCGGTGCCCGCGACCGGTTCTACTCCTCGGAGCTGTTCCAGGAGACCGCCGAGCGGATCCCCGGCGCCCGCCTACGCCTGTACCCGGGCAAGAGCCACGCCGGCGTGATGACCCATGGGCCGGCCATCCGCGAGATCGTCGCCTTCCTGCGCGCCGATAAGCAGGCTCAGAACTCCTGACTTCGCCCCGAATGGTCAGGCATCGACCTGCGCAAACGCTGTTCATATTGTGGGCATCTCTCCCATTCTCCTAGGATCACGAGATGCTCCAGGGAGTCCTCGACGGCCGCGAAGTCTCGCTGAAGGACGCCTGGGCGGCCGGGAGGAAGTTCTCGTTGACGAGACCTACTGTTGAGGTGTCGGTATGCAGCCTGAACGCCATATCTACAAGGGCCATCGCGTCGAGTTGCGTCGGCGCCCAGATGACGCGCCCGCCCGCGAAGCGGAGTCCGGAGCCCAGCCGGAACTGCTCATCGATGATCAGCCGGTCCGCTACGGCCAACTGCCGGATGGGTCATACGCACTGCATGACTACGCCTATGACTGGGATGAGGATCTGATCGAGCTCGCCAGACGGTTCATCGACTACCAAGACCAAGCCGAAGCGGTCCGGCGTGAAGTCGACTCCGGCGAGAAGGCCTGAGATGGGCATCCGCAAGAACTACCGCAGCCTCACAGCCCTGGAGCGCGACCGCTTCGTGCAAGCGCTCTTCCATGTGAAATCAACGGGTTTCATCGATCAGTTCGCGCAGATCCACGCGCAGCATTTTTTCCATAACATTCATCGAAGCTCGCAATTCCTGCCGTGGCACCGGGAGATGCTGCTCCGCTTCGAGCGTGCGCTGCGGGAGTTCCACGCCGATATCACAATTCCCTATTGGGACTCCACCGTCGACCGTAGCCCGTCTGATCCTTTGTGGAACAACAGCTTTCTGGGTCAGTTCAATTCGGCTTGGGGTCTGAACCGGGCGCTCGGCGCGGGCGGCCCGCTGCCAACCCAGCAGCAGGTCGAGGCGAATCAGGGGCGCGATGACTATGACACCTTCTGGCGGGAACTCGAAAATCCCATCCACAACCGGCCGCATGTGTGGGTTGGTGGTGTCATGGGCGATGTCGCCTCGCCCGGTGATCCGGTTTTCTACCTGCACCACTGCTGGATCGATCTGCTCTGGGCGAGATGGCAGCGTGAACATCCCGATGCGCCGTTCGTGTCCAGCGGCCCAGGTGTCGGTCTCGACGACCCGCTGATGGAGTGGCCGGACCGCACACCAGCACAGGTGCTGAACCATCGCGCCCTGGGCTATGAATACGATGTGCTCGATCCCCCGGCAAGGGGAAGAAAGCTTGTCTGGCATCACCGGGACTCCGGTGAGACCCAGATCTGGCAGATGGACGGTCACCAGCTGGTCCGCCGGGCCACAGTGGTCGGTGAGGACGGGGTCAACCCGGCCTTCGTGGGGTTGCCGTTTGAGATCGTCGGGGTGAGCGATCTGGACGGCGATGGCCGCGCCGACCTTGTCTGGCATCATCGCGACACCGGCGAGACCCAGAGCTGGTTCATGGACGGCCACCAGCTGCTCCGCCGGGCGACCGTCCTGGGCGAGGACGGCAACCCGGCCTTCGTCGGTCTCCCCTTCGAGATCGTCGGGGTCGGGGAGGGCTAGGAGGTGCGGCTAGGGCAGACCCCCGCGCCCGCTCGAGCATCCGGGAGCGGCTGGTGACCGGCTCCGCTATGGCCTGGACGGCACCCCATGGCCGCACCTTCTGACCGGACCCAGGCGTGGCGCACACCGCCGCGGTGGTCGGAACCTGCGCGGACGGCGCCGCTCCGGGCGGTGTCGGGAACTGGAGGTCGAGAACTGGAGGTGGGTGATGAGCAACGGCCGCAACGCGGGCGCGGCCGCCGGCGGCGGCGCCATCTACGGTCTGGGGATCTTCGGGTCCCTGGTGTACTTCTGGCAGCAGGCCCAAGGATTCTGGGAACACCTGCTGGCGGTGGTTCAGGGCCTGTTCTGGCCGGCGTTCATGGTCTACGAGGTCTTCAAGGCACTCCGCCGTAGCGGCTGAGGACCGGGTGCCGCACCAGACCGCAATCGGTCCGGCGGAGACCACGGGCAGGCAGAGGAGCCGCGATCGGATCCTCGTCAATACCGTCTGCCGCGGCTGGGTCGCCACCGACATGGGCGGCCCAGGTGGACGGCGGGTGGCCGAGGGCGCGGCCAGCGTCCTGTGGGCCGTCGACCTGCCCGACGACGGCCCCACCGGCGGTTTCTACCGCGACGGCCGCCCGATCCCCTGGTAACGCCGGCCAGCACCGCGCCAGGGGGACCCACGCGCTCGGCGAACCAGCCATCAGCCGGGCACGCCGCAGATCAGGCGGGCTCATGCTGGACGACCCGGTAGAGGATGACCGGGCGGGCGATCCCCTTGAGGCTGGCTGGGCCAACGCGGACGAATCGGAGCCGCGCATCCTCTACGAGCTCGACCGTCTCGCTACTGGTGAGGACCTCTCCGGGCCCGGCCCAGGCTGCAATCCGCGCGGCGATGTTGACCGTCCTGCCGAACACGTCGCCGTCCTGGGCGACCACCGGGCCGGCATGGATGCCGATGTGGGTGGGCGGCAGGCCCGCCCCTGGAGCGCTCCCCACCATCTCCAGGGCGGCCACCATCCCCGCGGTCGGCTCCTTGAACAGGAACATGCCGCCGTCCCCCAGCCACCGGACCGGCTTCCCACCGTGGTGTCGGGAGATGTTCTCGACGAGGGCGGCCAGGCTCCCCGCGAGCCGGGCGGCGACCTCGTCTCCCTGCTCCTCGGTGAGACGGGTGTACCCGGTCAGGTCGACGAAGCAGACGGCCGGTGGCCGCATGACGCGCTGGTGCAGACCGGCACGCTCCAACGCGGCCTCGGCGTGCAAGATCGAGTCCTCGGACCAGACGTGCTGGCGATGCCGCTCATAGATCCCCAGGAGCGTCCGGTGCACCAATGGCGTCATGCGCTGTCCGAGCTGCGACCCGTACCGCATCAGCTCTGGTTCCGTCAATCCCTGTTGCTGGAGCGGCCTCGCCACCTCCGCTTGGTAGAGCTCCGCCTCCGCGGTCGCGAGCCGCCGAAGGTTGTCCGCGTAGAGGTGGAATACGCGTCGCACGGCCGCTTGGGATGCTCCAGCCTCCAGGAACATGCGTGCCAGCTCGACCATGACCGGCTCGTCCTGGCGCACGCGCTCGTCTGGGCCGGGTGCCTGGAACCCGATCGCCTCGTGCAGCCCGAGGATCAGCGACAGCGGAACGCCCTGTTGCTCGCTGAGCTCCCGGTAGGTGGCGTCCGGGCGCCCGGGCAACGCCCACCCGGGAGTCTCCAGGAAGGAGAATGACAGCTCCCCCTGCCGGACGGCGGTGAGGATCGATTCGGGAGACAGCCCCGCCGCCTCCCATGCGTGGAGCAGCGCGACCCGGTGGACGTCCTGTTCGCCGTACCCGTCGCCTTGACCCTCAAGAGCGCCCAACTCCGCGAGGCGGCGGACGTATGCATCCTCTACGCCCGCCCGGCTCGCCACCTCTGCAAGCGATAGCGGCTTCATGACCCACCCTCCAGATGCCCTAGCCTCTCTCGTCGGCCCTACCGGCGACCGATAGGCGAAGCCGGCTCACGATGGAGCGCAGCTGGCCGGTTCGCAGGTTAGCGGTTCACCACCGCGAACAGCTGCCAGGTCCTTTGGACGCCCTCGAGGGGGGTGTTCCGCGGTCCTGGCGCGAAATTGCACGTTTGACGAGCCGGATCAGGTCACCTCGACCGATCCGAACTCGGGGCGTCCGGTGGGCCGGTACACGGAGATCGTCACACCGGAGGGCGTGGTCCGCGACTCGTCCAGCGCCAGGTCCGTCGCGATGCCCTGGTCTGGGAAGAGACGCCGGCCGGCGCCGACGATCACCGGGAACACCAGGAGGTTGAGGCGGTCGACGAGGTCGTCGTCGAGCAGGAATCGGACGAGTGTGCCGCTGCCGTGCACCTGGAGCTCGCGGCCTTCGCGCTGCTTGAGCTCCCGGACAGCGGAGGCGAGGTCGCCTTCGAGCACCGTGGTGTTGGCCCACTTGGGGTCCTTGAGCGTGGTCGAGGCGACGTACTTGGGGCAGCGTGTTGAGGCGGTTCGCCACCGGGTCGTTCGGATCGGTGGCGTTCGGCCAGGAGGCGGCGAAGATGTCGTAGGTGCGCCGGCCGAGGAGAAACGCGTCCACCTGGCCGAAGACCTCGTCGATGAACTGGCCGGTCGCCTCGTCGAATTGGGGACGAGCCAGCCGCCCCGGTCGAAGCCGCCGCTGCGATCCTCGTCCGGACCGCCCGGGCCCTGGTAGATGCCGTCGGCCGAGAGAAACGTCGTGACGGCGAGCTGCATGTTCGTCCTCCCTCCCTCATGCCCCGCCGGCCAGGACCTCGCGGAGCTTGGCCGCGAAGGCGTCCGGCTCACCGCTCTGGTCGTACTCGCCGCCGAGGAAGCCGCCGTGATGGCTCGGGAAGACGACCGGCCTGGTGCCAAGCCGCTCGGCGACGGCGAAGGCGCCACGGCTCGTCAGCTGGCCCTCCGACTCCTTGCCGGCGGCCATGACGATCCGCGTCGATGCGGACCCCAGGGCGTCGAAGTCGGGCTCGTAGTGGGTGGAGGTGATCATGTGCTGGCCGAGCATCGGGTCCGTGCGCGAGCCGTCGTCCCCGGTTGGCAGGCCGAACATCGCCGGGTCGGGCGCCGGCTGGCCGGCGACCTCGGGGGTGAACGGTCCCTGATGGCCGGTGACGGCGATGAAGTGCGCCATCCCGGCGCCCCAGCCGTTGCGCTGGTAGGTCTCGTGGACCGAGCGGGCGGCCGCCAGCGCATGCTCGCGGTCGGGCAGGACCGAGGCGAGCGGCGGTTCGTGCGCGACGAGCGTACGCACGTCCTCCGGGTGCCTGGACACGAGGGCGAGCGCGTTGACCGCGCCACCGCTGCTGGCGAACAGGTCGACCGGTCCCCCACCGATCGCCTGGATGAGCCGATGCAGGTCGTCGGCGTGAACCTCGGGCGTCACCGGGCTGGCCGGATCGGTCTTCAGGCTGCGCTCGGAGCCGCGTGGGTCGTAGGTCACCACGGTGCGGTCGGAGAAGTGCTGCGACAGCGTGCCGAAGCCGGCGGCGCCCATCGGTGCACCGATGAGCAACAGGATCGGCTCGGTGCTGGCGTCGTTGGGCCGAACGTCATACGTCAGGGTGGCGCCGGGGACGTCCAGGGTGTGGGTTGTGATCTGGGTAGCCCTCGTGGTCACGATGCCCTCCTCGTGGCGTCCTCGGCCAGGATGGCGTCGATTTGACCGATGGCCTGCTTCAGGCCCTCCTCGGCGCCCAGCGCGAGGACCTGTTCCATCGCCCCGGTGCTGGGGAAGACGCTCTGGATCGACATCCGCGTCCGTCCGCTGCCGATCTCCTCGATCGTGATCCGGGCGGTCGTGGGCGGCAGATCGGTGTTCGGCGAGCCGTCGTCGTTGGCGAAGCCGTCCCGGAATGCGAGCGACCGCGGCGGATCGACCTCGATGATGTCCCAGTAGCCGTGCGGCTGGTCGCCCTCGGGACCGGTCATGTGGTACTCGACGCGGCTGCCCGGCGCCAGGTCGTGCCTGGTGAAGGTGGCGGGGTAGGTCGGCGGGCCCCACCAGCGCTCGAGCTGACGGGGATCGGCCCAGAGCTGCCACACCCGCTCCGGCGAGGCGTCGAACTCGGCATCGATGCTCATGGTCAATGCCTGAGGATCCTTGCGGACGGCGGTGACGGTCATGAATCGCTCTCCTTCGCCTCGGTGACGAGCGCGGTCATCCGGTCGAGCCGCCCGCGCCACAGCTCCTCGTATCGGTCCAGCAGGCGTCGCGCCCGGCGGAGCCCCTCGACATTGGTGCGGACGACCTTGCGGCGGCCGCTGCGGACCTTGGTGACCAGGCCGGCCCGTTCGAGGATCGCGACGTGCTTCTGCACCGCCGCGAAGCTCATGGGGTAGTGCTCGGCCAGCTCGGCGACGCCCTCCTCACCCCCGATGGCCCGACGGACGATGTCGCGCCGGGTGGCATCGGCCAGGGCCCGGAACACGCGATCGAAGTCGATGGTCGTCTGCATTCATACAACCATACGGTTGTATGAATGCACTGTCAAGTGAGGCAAGGACCCGTCGACAGCCCGGCGGCAAGCCATGCCGCCGGGCGTCGTCTCAGGGGTCGGCGGGGAGGCGGCGGTGTGCTCAGCGGAAACGGCGGAAGAACGTTCGGACGTCCTCGACCAGCAGGTCGGGCACCTTGTGGGCGGCGAAGTGGCCGCCGTGGTCGAACACCGACCAGTGGACGATGTTCTTGTGGTCCCGCTCGGCGAACCGGCGGATGCCGCTGAAGTCGCCGCCGAACGCGGCCAGGCCGATCGGGATCGTGGTTGGTTCGGGGGGCGGGGTGGCGTGGGCGTTCTCGTAGTACAGGCGGGCGGCGGAGGCGGCTGTATCGGTCAGCCAGTACACCATCACGTTGGTCAGGGCGAAGTCGGCATCCAGGTCCTCGCCCAGCAACTGGGCGTTCCACGCCAGCAGGCCGACCGGAGAATCCAGCAGCGCGAAGGCCAGCGTTTGGGGCTGCTGGGCCATCAGCGTGTTGAAGGCCATCTTGTTCGCGTAGAACCACTGCAGCGTCTCCAGCTCGCGCTGCTCCTCGGAGGTGAGGTCGGCGAGCTCCGCTGGGTCTCCGGAGGGGAACGAGAAGAGCTGGGTGACGTGGACCCCGACCACGTGCTCGGGGTCGATCCGCCCAAGCTCCGGGCTGATCAGCGAGCCGGCGTCGTTGCCGACCGCCCCGTAGCGGGTGTAGTCGAGGCGACCCATCAGCTCGGCCCAGGCCCGGGCGATGCGGTGGTTGCTCCAGCCGCGCTCGTGGGTTGGGCCGGAGAAGCCGTAGCCGGGCAGCGAGGGGATGATCAGCTCGAAGGCATCGGCCGGGTCGCCGCCATGGGCGGCCGGGTCGGACAGGGGACCGATCACGTCGAGGAACTCCACGATCGAGCCGGGCCAGCCGTGGGTGAGAATCAGGGGGAGCGCATCCTGGTTGGGCGAGCGGACCTGCAGGAAGTGGATGTTCTGTCCGTCGATCGTGGTGGTGAACTGGGGATACCGGTTCAGCCGGGACTCCCAGGAGCGCCAGTCGTAGGAGCTGCGCCAGCGCCTGGTGAGTCCCTTGACGTACTCCAGCGGGACGCCGTAGTCCCAGCCGACCTCGGGCAGCTCGTCGGGCCAACGGATGCGGGCGAGCCGGGCGTCCAGGTCGTCCAGGTCGGCCTGGGGAACCTCGATCCGGAAGGGCCGGATCTCGGCGTCGGAACGGTCGGCAACCGTCATGGTCGCGTGCTCCTTTCCGCTGCTCGGCGGTCTACCGCCGACGTGGTGACGTCCATGCCGGGCATGCTAGGTGCTGTTGCGGTCAGGTCCTGTCCGCGATGGCTGGCAGACTTGGAACCATGTTGGAGACCTCGGCGCGGCTGCTGCGGCTGCTGTCGCTGCTGCAGACGCGGCCGGACTGGCCCGGCGCGGACCTGGCCGACCGGCTCGGCGTGAGCGCCCGGACCGTCCGCCGCGACGTGGAGCGGCTGCGCAGCCTGGGCTATCCGGTGCACGCCACCCCGGGTGTGGCCGGTGGCTACCGGCTCGGCGCGGGCGCGGCCCTGCCGCCGCTGCTGCTCGATGACGAGGAGGCGGTGGCGGTCGCCGTCGGCCTGCGGACCGCCGCCAGCGGCTCGGTGGCCGGGATCGAGGAGACCTCGGTCCGGGCCCTGGCCAAGCTCGAGCAGGTGCTGCCATCGCGGCTGCGCCACCGAGTCAACGCCCTGTGGACCTCGACCGTCCCGGTACCTGGCAACGGCCCGACCGTCGACGCGGAGGTGCTGACGGTGATCGCTGGCGCCTGCCGCGACCATCAACGGTTGCGGTTCGACTATCGCGACCACAACGGCGCAGGCAGCGTGCGCGCCGTGGAGCCGCACCGCCTGGTGTGCTGGGATCGCCGCTGGTACCTGCTCGCCTGGGACACCGACCGGCAGGAGTGGCGGAGCTTCCGTGTCGACCGCCTCCAGCCCCGCACGCCGACCGGTCCACGGTTCATTCCCCGCGACCTGCCCGACGACGAGGTCGCGGCCCACGTCACCCGTGGCGTGTGGTCCGCGGGCTGGCGGCATCATGCCCGGGTGATTCTGCATGCTCCCGCCGGGACGGTCGCGGCGCGGATCCCGCCGGCGGTCGGGCTGCTGGAGGCAGTGGACGAGCGCACGTGTGTGCTCGACACCGGCGCCGACACCCTGGACAGGCTCGCTGTCTACCTGAGCATGCTCGGGGTCGACTTCGAGGTCAGCGAACCTGCCGACCTGGTCGAGCACATCCGCACGCTGGCAGACCGATACCGCCGCGCAACTCCATGACGTGGGGCGCTGTTGCGTCTGGTCGGCGCGCGGCCTGGTGACGCTGAGGCACTGACTGGCGCTACCTCGCCCTCGGCGCCTGGCCGTCCCCCGACGCCTGGTCGCTGCCGGCTTGGGCCTGCTCGCGCTGCGCCGCCTCGTAGGCATCCAGCGCCTGCTTGAACTGCCGCCGCTTCACCTCCGGGACGAGCTGGACGAACACCACCACCACGACCCCGGTCCACAGCGCAAAACCGAGCGCGTACAGCAGGTCGGCCACCAGCCCAAACAGCTCCGTCGTCGCTGACGATTTGAGCAGGTAGCCACCCACATGCGCGGCCAGGCCAACCACGAAACCGACCCCCAGGCTCTGGTACAGGAGCCGCTGCCCGAAAATCGACCGCCGCACCTGTGGCAGGTGCTCCCCTACCCAGGCGAGAGATTCGCGACGTTCCAGCTCCCCCATACCAGCAAACATGTCTTGTCCTGGAGCGCGCTCGTCGTCGGTGGACATGGGTGGACTGCCCTTGGCTCCCGGTCCTTCGGTCATGGTCACCTCCTGCTCGCCAGGTCAGCTCTGCGGCGTTCCCGGCGAGGCCGTCGCACCCGGGTGAACAAGCCCCCGCCCCCTTTATACCGCCGCTGATGGATACCGCCGCTGGTGATCTGGGACGGGGGAAGAACCGGATCAATCCAAGGGTTCAACCATTTGCAGACAGCCCGACGACGGACGGATGCGAATGGCCGGAAAAGGAGGATTGCGCACCTACCTCGGGACGGCGCCCGGCGTGGGCAAGACCTACGCCATGCTGGGAGAGGGCCGGCGGCGAGCAGACGGTGGCGACCGCGTCGTGATTGGCTGGGTCGAGCGGCACGGGCGCCCCGGAACAGAAGCGCAACTCCGCGGCCTGCAGATCGTAAGCCCGAGGATGCTCGCCTACCGCGGCACCACCTTTCCCGACCTGGACGTTGGGGCCGTCATCGCCACCGGCGCCGACCTGGTCCTTGTGGATGAGCTTGCCCATTCGAGCCCCGACGGTGGCCGCCGACGGTGGGAGGATGTGGCCGACCTCCGTGCCGCCGGGCTGGACGTGCTGACCACCACCAATGTGGGCAACCTGCGCTCGGTCCGGGACTACGCGGCTCGGCTCACGGGGGCGGGGATGGTGGAGTCGGTGCCGGATGAGTTCGTCCGGTCCGGTGAAGTCGTGCTGGTCGACCTTCCCCCAGAGGCGCTGCGCCAACGGATCGCGTCCGGCCAGGTGTTCTCCGGCGACCGGCTGGGGGGCGCACTGGCGGACTACTTCCGCACCTCCAACCTCGAGGCCCTCAGCGAGCTCGCCAGGGCCTGGATTGCCGACAGGCTGGCGACCGTCGGGGAGGAACTGCTCGCCCGCCGCGGGCTGGTCGATCCGGCATCGCGAGCGCTCGTCATTGCCGGCGTCTCGGGGTCCGAGTGGGGTGAGCGGGTCCTGCGCAGAGCCGCTGAACTGGCCGTGGAGGATGACGCCGACCTCCTGGTGGTCCATGTCAACGTCGCTGACGGGTTGGCGCATCGCCGACGCCTGCTGCTGGACCGATACCGCGACCGGACAGCGGAGCTGGGGGGGACCTACACCGAGATCGATGGGGATGCCCCGGCGGATGCCCTGGCCGAGATCACGCGCGCCCGGGGGGCGCATCGCGTCGTAGTCGCCCGTCACCGCACTCGCCTTGGCGAACTCGTCCGCGGCTCGGTCGCGTTGCGCCTTCGTCGGCTCCTCCCAGGCATCACGATCGACGTGGTCCGCCCCGGAGGGGCACGCCAGCAGCCGGAGCCAACCACACAGCCGACCTGAGGTTCATCGCCCATGTGCGGATCTGTCTCCGGTCCGGGACAGCGGTCAGCATCCACGTCCATCGCTGAGGACCGGAGATCGGCTCATCCGGCTGGGTCACCTGGTCACCGACGGGAGGGCAGCACGGGCCCGCGCGGTCCGAACGGCGCGGCTGAGCGTGTCGATGTCGTAGGCGCCGGCGTGCCGCTGCCCATTGATGAAGAAGCTGGGCGTGCCCGCCACCCCGCTGACGTCGGCGCTTTCAACGTCGGCGGCGACCCGGTCACGCCAGGTGTGCGCCCGCAGCTGGTTGGTGAATCGGTCGACGTCCAGGCCGAGCTGCCCGGCGTAGCGGATCAGGTCCTTGGGTCCAAGCTCCCCTTGGTGGTCGAGCAGCAGGTCGTGCATCTGCCAGAACGCCCCCTGCGCGGCCGCGGCCTCGGATGCTTCGGCGGCGAGTTGGGCCCGCGGGTGCACGTCGCTGAGCGGCAGGTGGCGCCACACGTACCGGAGGTCGCCGAAATCGGCCAGGAGCTTACGGATGCTCGGCTCGGCCTGTCCGCAGTAGGGGCATTCGAAGTCGCCGTACTCCACAAGGGTCACCGGTGCCTGCGCTGGCCCGCGCACGTGGTCACGGTCGAGGTCGACCGGCTCGGCGAGGTCGACGATGACCTCGGACCGACCGAGCAGCGCTCGCACGCGCAGCGGTTTGGGCAGCCGCGCCGTGACCAGGAACAGCAGCCAGGTGAGCAGCGCCGACCCAAGCGCTGCGGTAAGGACGCCGAGCTTGGCCTCCTGCAGCGCAGTCCCCCTGAAGGCCAGCGACGCGATCAGCAGCGAGACCGTGAAGCCGATGCCGGCCAGGGTGCCCCCGCCCAGCACGGCCGCCCAGCCGACCGGCGGGCGAAGCCGGCCCCTGGTCATCCTGGTGACCAGCACAGAGGTGACCATCACGCCAAGCGGCTTGCCGACCACATAGCCGACGGCGATCCCCAGCGTGATCGGTGAGGTAGAGGCGCGGGACAGGAAACCAGGGTCGATCGGGATGCCTGCGTTCGCGAGCGCGAACAGCGGCACGATCAGGTAGCTCGTCACCGGGTGATACAGCTGTTGCAGGCGGTCGTTGGGGGACAGCGCCGCCCCCAGACCGACACGGGCCGACCGGGCCAGCTCGGGCGTTGGCTGCTCGCGGAAGTCGCGGAACAGCCCCGTGGCGCGCTCCAGGTCGGTGCGCGCCGCCGGCGCGGCGTAGGCGAGCAGACCCGCGGCCAGCCCGACCACGATGGGATCCACCCCAGCCGCAAACAGCGCGAGCCAGCTGCCGATCGCCAGCGCGACGTACAGCGGCACGTAGCGGACCCGCAAGCGCGTCCCGATGAGGGCGACGGCAAACAGCGCGACGGCGATCAGCAGCGGACCCACGCGCACGTCATCGGTGTAGACCGTCGCGATCACGATGAGCGCGACGATGTCGTCCACGAGGGTGATGGTCAGGGTGAAGGCCCGCAACCTGTCGGGCACGCGGTTGCCGACAAGGGCCAGCACGCCAAGCGCCAATGCCGTGTCGGTCGACATCGCCGCCCCCCAGCCCTGCGCCGAGGACCGCCCGGCGTTGATGGCCAGGTACAACCCGATGGCGCTGACCATCCCGACCACGCCCGCCAGCAGTGGAAGCACGACCCTGGGGCGGTCGCGGAACTCACCGAGGTCGAACTCCCGGCGTGCCTCCAGCCCGACCACCAGGAAGAAGAAGCTCATCAGGCCGCTGTTGACCCAGCCGCGCAGGTCCATCGACACGCCCGCAGCACCCAGCCGCACCGACAGCTGGGCTCCCCACACGTCGGCGTACGAGGACGCGTCGGTGTTTGTCCACACCAAGGCGATCACCGCGGCCACCAGCAGGACAGCAGCGCTGCCGGTCTCGGTGCTCAGGAACTGGCGCAGCGGCGTATCGCGTCGCCACCAGATGGTACGACCAGCGCTCCCCGATGACTGCAGCGCCGCCACCTCCACCGCCTCGTTCCAGTTACCAGACCCTGCCGCCGCTCATCATCCGGCCATGGTCGCTTGCCGTTACAAGGCCACCATGCGCGCCGTCATTCCGACGC
>Ga0075419_10001405_pt1 | contig 15526 bp, 13 predicted proteins | sample SoiMetdeltSBSDD3_FD_76900 | JGI IMG/M metagenome (GOLD analysis project Ga0075419, IMG submission 76900) | Bulk soil microbial communities from a Populus tree surrounding site in Tennessee, USA - Soil MetaG P. deltoides SBSDD3 | ecosystem: Environmental > Terrestrial > Soil > Tree plantation... | reverse complement strand
CACGACCGGCGCACCTTTGAGTGCTCTAGCTGTACATACCATGAGGTAGTAACGGTCATGCACCGCAACGAGCCGGAAGTAGAACTGGATTGCTCCGACTGAGCGGTCGGAAAACGCAATGACAGGCTCTCTCCAGCTCCACGAATATCCCGGCGAGGTGGTCCGTCTGTCGTGCCCGAAATGCGGACGCGCTGCTTCTCTTTTGGAGAGTGGTAGTGCTCTACGCTTGCAATTGGTTCCAAAGACTCTTTTTTCCGAATGCGGACCTTTGCTTCACAAAAAACGTTTACGTATATCGCAAAGTCCAGAGGAGGGATTCATGCGCGCCATTTTGCTTGGTTTGTTGGCGGCTGCTGGTATCGCAATCGCCACGCCTGTTGTTCCCGCGTCCGCACAAGTGACCGTTGATACCCCTGTTGGGGGTGTGACGGTGGGGCATCGCCACCGCGCTTACCGCGACTACGACTACGACAGTCCTAGGTATCGTGGATACGCCCGTTATGGCGGATGCCGCACTGTGACCATTACCCGCGACGACGGCTCTTTCAAAAGAATTCGGCGCTGCGGCTAGTACACTGACGCACAAGGCCCAAGCCCTTCGTCATCCAGCACGAAGGGCTTTGGCTTGGCTATCAGCCAATCGTCGCTCAGAGTTCTGTCACCACTGCGCAGCCGTACTTTTCGCGCAGTTCTAGCAACAACGAATGCTTACTCCGAAAGCTAACGTTTCCATTAATTTTGGTGATCGACTGAACGGCAGCATATTCAGATCGCCAGCCACGTTGATGTTCTATGACTTCGCCCCACATGGCGACGGAGCCAATAACGGAAGGCCACCAGTGGGCGTACATGAGCGCCTCGCGCTCGGCCTGCTCTTTGTCTCTGAATGCGTGATACCCGGGGTTTTTGAATCCGCGTTGTTTGGAGCCTGATCGCTCGAAAACGCCGGGACGCCAGGTGTAAGGAACGATCACGCTATTCAAGAGCCCGTTGCGTAGTCTCCAAAAACGCCAACCGATTATTTCGCCGGCTCTAATTCTGGGCGCTCCGAGGGCTGCGTCTTTGGTTTTGTCGCCGGTAATGAGGAGGGGTTGGGTTCTGTGGTGGCCGGGATTGGATGATCCAGCGGAATCACATGATGTCTGCGCATCGGCTCTCCGATGTTCGCCATAGTCAGCTCCTAGGTCGCTTCTCATTATCTTCATGCACGCCGCGAATCGCTTGCTGCGGTCATCACGTCAATGAGCATCGGCGCACCAAGGTTCCCGTGGGGCGCTGTGCCGGGTCTTCAACGGAACTATCGGCTATGTTCGCGCATTCCAGTTTGCTGCCGGTGCCTCGGGCAAGGCTGAGTCTGACCGGCAGTCGATGTAGGGCTGTCATTCATTCCCGGTGGCAGCCCTTTTCTTTTTTGTTCGCTGCGCTATATCCGCCCGCATGTTGTGGCGTGTGCGTAACTCACGCGGTCGGCCATTGAACGCACCGGCCGCTTTCATTGATCCATGCCAGCCAGTCGTCGCCAAGCAGCCGCCCCCAGGCGTTGCACCCAAGGCCAATGTGACTTCGAAGCCGAGCCGGCTATGTTTGGCAGGTCTCGATCAGACCCGAACATGCTCACTTGCCTCGCGGAGAATGACACATGGAAAAACTGATTGATTTTTTCTGCCATGCCATCCGCATCACAGATCCACTTTCGATCAAGATTGCTGTCGGGATTGTCGGTGGCGGGCTTCCGCTGATATTCATGGTCGTGGCTCTTATGAGACTCGGCGACCTCGTGGCCAGGCAGCGAGAAACCACCGTGCCCAACACGCCAAGCATTGCGCCCGGCGAGCCAGAACGCAGCAAAGAAAGCGCCGGCCGTCGCTCAAGCTCCGCCAAGAAGAAGTAACCGGCTGGCAAAAGACCTGCGCCTTCGATCTTCTGATGCTCAATGGCGAGGATCTGCGCCGTGCGCCTTATGTGGACCGCAAGGCGGCGCTGCGAAAACTTCTGCGGCACGGTCGCGGCACCGAAATTATTTCCGGCGTCAACGCTTCCCATTATTGGGCGGGTGTTTCCACCATTTTAGCTTCAGCACCGGGCCGCAGAGTGTCCTCGTTATTCACAGCCTTAGAGACGCCGGCCAAAAGAAAGGGCCAGGGTGGCACAAGGTCCAAAATCAACCTGGCCCTAACAACCGCGCCTTTCTGGGGGGGACGGTTGCGTGGCGCGGTCTCGAAAGAAACGTTTTGTAGAGTTGCTCCGTTCCTGCAAGGCAGTGCTGCGCAAAATACTGAGACGGACCGGGACGTTTAGATAAATTTTAGCGCCTGATTGCCAGAATTTACTATTGCTGGCACCGACCGAGGCTTTTTGCGAGCGTAGGCTTTTGGGCTGCTTCCGTCCGGCGGTTGGCCCCAGCATGCAATCGGACGGGAGCGAAAGGTCGCAAACTACGGCCCGTGGCACGAACCTCGTCGCGGGCCGTTTTTAATGCCTGCCGCTTTCATTCATCCTTGCCAGCCAATCGTCGCCAAGCAGACTCACAAGCTGGGCTTCGCTTCATTGATCTCTGACTTCGCTGCGCCGCTGCCCTTCCAACCTTCGCCCCTTTCCTCCTCCAGAGCGAAACAGCTTGGCTGATGCTCGTCTGCCGGGGTGGACGCTGGAGTCTCCGGCTCAACCTTAGATCCACCCGCGTTCTCCATATAAAACAGCCCATGAGGGGGCGTTTGGGTGCCGTCGATTGCTTTCGCCATTTACTCTTACCTCGAACCAGATTTGCAACTGACACGGATTTAATCGAACGCGATGATATTATGCCACTGACGCTCGAGGCCGAGCGTCACGCGATACGATTAATGCGGTTCCAGTCGCTGGACGACCTCGGTCTCTGCGTAGGCGCACTGCACACACTCAAATGTGCGTTGATCCTCGTGCGGGGTCTTGGTCGCCTCGATTTGTGAAAGAAACATCGGGAGTCCGCACTTGGGGCATCGGCGCTGCCCAAACCGGCGGAATAGTCGGGTCAAAATTCTCGACTTGCGACATGCACTAAAGCCTCTCAACCGCCTCCCCTTAGGCAAGCGTATCGGACGCTCTGCAAGTGTCTAATTACTATCCCGTATATTTTGTTGGCGCTCGCTGCCCTGACTTGCCGAGGGTGCTGTAGGGTTATTGTAAACTGTCGCCTAGGCACGCAACCACTCGGGGGGTTGGTAGTGACAATCAGCGGGAAAAAGCGAATCTTAATGTTATCCGGTGGCGTGGCACTAGTAATCGCAACCGTGTTGGTTGCGTCGTACCTGTCCGAACTTCCAAGATACCGATTTGAACAACTTGCGGCTGAAGTTGGCCATCGAATGCCGGAGGTTCGACCTATCAGTGCGATAAAGACCGCACATTTGGCGTCGCCCGTTTCCTGGTTTTGGCCAGCCAAAACAGTGTGGACCTTCGCTTCGCCGGATGCTGCTGTCAGTGACCGGTTTTACATCATCACGCTGATGTACGAAGAAGATCAACCGACCAATCGCCTGGTTGATGTCGACTGCAACAACCGAAAAATGATCTGGTATGACCTCGAAGAGCCTGACACTGCCTTTCCCGCCCGCGATCTTTGGGGCCAGCCAGTGCTTGCGCCCAACGGAAAAACTTATCGTCGGGCTCGCATTCAACCGGCAGCTCGACCGGAATGGATGCAGGCTTTCTGCGAAACGGACTGGAGTACGGAAATGAAGGTCCTAAATGCGAACCCGCGACGACAAGTGCAATGATGTCGCCCGTCATCAGGTCATCTCCGTCCAACAAACATACCCAGTGGAGGTCGATGTCGAAATAAAGTTGAGCACTTGGCCGGAAGTCACGATGAAGTATTCCGGGACGTTGGCTGGAATGAATGTAGCGACGCTGTTTGCGGTGACCACTGCGGTTGAGCCGATGGTGGCCCACAGTGCAAGCGTAGATGCAATCCGCACCTGGTGAGTATTGGCAGCAAAAGGCGTCGTGAATTGCGTCGCGTTCGTTTGTGCGGTCGCGATTTGTGTAGCGATAGACCGCGCGAGTCTGGAGCCCGGTTGTTTTTGGTAAATCATTTTCAATTCCTTTTGTTAGGCGGCGTCTTCGGGCCGCTCATTCGCTAATTCGTACATCAAGATCCGAGCGAGGGCTGCCGGGCCCAACTACCGGAGCCGTGCTCGGTGTGGATCGAGACCCAATTGATAAAGCGGCGCATTAGCACCACCCGCGTTTGGGATAGTTGAGTGGCCCGCCAAATCGTTCACTCGACGGCGTCTTGCCGAGCACTACCAATCGAAACTCTTTGAAAAGCCGCGCGGCTGCATTCTCGGCATCGACCAGCGTAGCGCCGGGCTCTAGCGTGCAGGTGTATGTTTTCCCATGTTCATCTCGGAGGGGATTGCCATTTTTGTCCGTTATCGTGACGACGCTATCGACGAACGAGAAATAGGCGTAACGCCACGCGGACATCGGCAAAAGCACCCCTTGACCAAGATCGAACCCCCGGCGCGCGTCGCCGGATGATATCAAATTCCGCATTTTGGAAGTCGAGCGGCAAAAGGAATTGGACACGCGCACCGATCTGGAAAAAATATTTGGTGATCCGCCGCCAAATCGATCCGCATTGGCGCAACGAGATCGACGATAAAAAACGAAGATGTCCGCTTTACCCCCGAAAGCGGACATGTGCAGTGCACTAACCTATGTCCGCTATGGGCCAAAAGCGGACTCATGGAGTGCAGCAAATCAGACCGCTACTCGATCACCTCGTTGGCGCGGCCAAGCAATGAAATCGGCACCGTGATGCCCCAGTGCCTTAGCGGTCTTGAGGTTGACGTACAGTTCAACTTTGGTCGCCTGCTGGACCGGCAGGTCGGCGGGCTTTTCACCTTTAAGAACTCGACCGGTATAGATTCCAACGAGGCGATGCGTTTCCGCGATGTCTGTTCCATAACTCATTAAGCCTCCTGCGGCGGCGAACTCGCGTCGTTGGTAGATCGCAGGAATCCGGTGCCGGACCGTCAGCGCGGCGAGCTGTTCGATATGACCAGTGAAAAATGCAGAAAATGGCCATGTCCGCTTTACCCCCAAAAGCGGACATGTGCGACGCAAACGCGCATGTCTGCTTTGGGCCAATAGCGGACATCGGTGGCGATTAGCGCCGTTCCGGGAGCAGCGCAGCTACGCGCGGTAAAATCACCCGCGGCCACCTGACGATGGACCAGATCAGCCACCATCGCCGACCGTCATTCGACCAACGTGCCGCGCAATAATGGGCGGCCCTAGTTTTTAATGCGTCAGGTTGACCGTGACGTTCTTCCTCTGCGTGTAGCTCTCGAGCATCCCTTCGAGTGAGAACTCGCGGCCGATGCCGCTTTCTTTGTAGCCGCCATACGAGTGACCAGGACTCTGGCCGAGACCCTGGTTGACCTGGACCCAGCCGGCCTCTATCGCGTGCGCAGCGCGGAGTGCGCGGCCAATGTCGTGCGACCAGACGTAGGCGGCGAGCCCGTAATGGCTATCGTTGGCCATACGGATCGCATCCGCTTCGTCGGTCCAGGAGATGGCGACGAGCACGGGGCCAAAGATCTCCTCGCGCGCCAGGCGCCAGTCGTTCGCTACATTCGCGAAGATGGTGGGGATTGCGTAATAGCCTTCGCTGAGTGGCCCCTCCTTGGGTGGAAGGCCGCCGGTCACGATACGCGCTTCGCGCCGTTTCAGTCCTTCTTCGACATAGCCGCACACCTTCTTGAACTGCTTCTCGTTTATGATTGTGCCGATGTCGCTCGTCTCATCGAGCGGATCGCCGAGTTTGAACGCTTTCACTTTCTGACTGAGTGCATCGAGAAAATTGTCGAAGATATCGCGGTGTAGGAAGAGGCGAGAGCCCGCCGTGCAAGACTGGCTCTGCCGCGTAAAGCGCATCGCGGCAATAATGCCATCAATGACCCAGTCCTCGTTGGCGTCCGGGAAGACGATCGAAGGACTCTTGCCCCCAAGCTCGAGCGAGACCGGCACGATGCGGTCAGAGGCCGCGCGCATGATGAGCTTGCCCACCTCAGTAGAACCGGTGAACGAGAGCTTGCTCACCGTCGGGTGGTTGGCGAGCGGGGCGCCGCATTCCTCGCCGAGCCCGGTCAGCACGTTGAGCACGCCGGGCGGTAGGAACTCCTGGCACACTTCGGCCAGCAGCAGCACACCGAGCGGCGCATCCTCCGCCGCTTTCAAAACAAGCGTATTGCCGGCGCAGAGCGCAGGGCCGATCTTGCAGGCCGCGAGCAGCACCGGCGCATTCCACGGGATGATGGCACCAACCACGCCAAGCGGCTCACGTCGCGTGTAGCTCAGGACATGCTCGCCTAAGGGAATCGTCTCGCCTTTGAGTTCCCCGCCCAAGCCGCCGAAGTAGCGAATGATGTCGACTGTCGTCTTTGCCTCCGGGCGTGCCTGGGTGCGAAGCGCATTCCCGGTCTCAAGCGCGATTGTGCGCGCAAGCTCCTCGACCCTCGCGTCGAGCGCATCAGCAATCCGGGCGAGAAGTCGGCCGCGATCGCGAGGGACCGTGCGCGACCAGGCGGGAAAGGCATCGGCCGCAGCTTTGACGGCGCGCTCGACATCCTCGGCCCGACCTCGTGGGACCTCGGCGATCGGGCGCCGGTGCGCCGGGTCCTCGACCTCGAGCACCTCGCCCGAAGCGCTGTCGACCCACTTGCCGCCGATCAACATGTGCCGTTTGCTAAGCGCCGCCTCGTCAGCGTGCAGTCTCTGGATAGCCGTCATGCTCACCTCCATCGCTCGGGCCCAGTCGGTACCGCGGGCGGGGTCGGCGTTGCCCGCCGGATGAGATTTCAGTACGCCCGGGCCGGGGTTACTTCTTTATGAGCGCGCATTTGCTCTGTTCGAGCGGTTGCACCGCGTCATTTGCCGCGATGGTTCTCAGGACATTGTAGTAATCCCACGCGCCCTTCGACTCGTCCGGCTTTTTTACCTCTACGAGCAACATGTCGTGAACCATGCGGCCGTCTTCGCGCACGAACCCTTTGGCGAAAAAATCATCCACCTTTAGCTCGCGCATCTTCGCCGCCACGGGTTTGCCGTCGGCGTTTCCAGCGGCCGCAATGGCCTTTAGATAATGCAGCACCGCCGAATAGGTACCCGCCTGCACCATGCCGGGCATACGACCTGTTCGATCGAAGAAACGCTTGGACCATGAGCGCGTCTGGTCGTTCAGGTTCCAATAAAATGCGGTCGTAAAAGTCAGCCCGTTTGCGATCGGCAAGCCGAGCGCATGAATATCGCTCAAGACAACCACAAGTCCCGCGAGCTTTTGTCCGCCGGCTGCGATGCGAAACTCGGCCGCCTGTTTTACCGAATTGATCGTGTCGGCACCGGCATTGGCGAGGCCTACGATCTGCGCCTTGGATGAGGAAGCCTGCAGCAGGAAGGAAGAGAAGTCCTGCGTATTAAGCGGTACGCGCACCTCGCCGCGCACAGTGCCGCCGTTCTCCTTGACGACGCGGGAGAGATCGGCGGCCATTTGATGACCGAAGGCATAGTCGGCCGCAAGGATGAACCAGCTCTTGCCGCCTTGCGCTACGATCGCACGCGCGGTTCCGACCGCTTGGGAGTAGGTATCGAACGCCCAATGAAAGCCGGTGGGTGAGCAATCTTCATTGGTCAGTCGCGTCGTTGCCGGGCCGACAGCCAAAGTGATCTTTCCATGGTCGTTGGCGATCTTTTGAACCGCGAGCGCGACCGCGGAATTTGTCAATTCGGCAATGGCGCTCACATTTTCAAGATCAAACCAGCGGCGCGCTATGTTGGCCGCGAGGTCCGGCTTGTTCTGGTGATCGCCGACCACAATCTCCACCGGTTTCCCGAGCACCTTTCCGCCAAAGTCCTCGACCGCCATCTGCGCGGCGGTGACCGATGTCTTGCCGCCAAAATCGGCATAAGGCCCAGCCTGATCGTTGAGAATGCCGATGCGTATCGCTGCCGGCGCCTGCGCCCAGGCGAGCGGCTGCAACACGAAGGCCGTACAAAGACACGTGGCCAGCCAAATGATGCGCATGACACCCTCCAAGACAGCTAAAATTCTCAAGCCCGATGGGCTCTCAACAGAGTTTCGTCTTTTTAGGTGCAGGGAGCAACAATGTCCGCTCTGGGTCACAAGCAGACATTTGCGCCGCAATAGGCCATGTCTGCTTTACGCCCAATAGCGACGCAAAAGCAGACATGCCGCAATTGGTCATGTCTACTTTTGACGGCGTCTCTTTTTAGTTCGTAGTCGTGAAATGGTTTCGTCGTGCATAGGATTCGATGCCGGGGCAGATGGAATGGGCGAGTCCGGCGCAGGGTCTTGAATCGGCGCGCCCAAGCGTTCAAGTGCTTTTTGAAGCAGCTGACGTGCTTCTTCTTGCTCAGTGGCGTTCATTCGCCGCGGGTCGACATTGATGCTGATGTGGGGCAAGCGAATGGCAATCGCCTCGCCTTCATGGGCTATTGCTTGAAAATCGTCGATGACGCGGTACGTGGTTATCGGATCGGCAAACCCCTTAACCCTGATTCGCCCGACCTCCTCACAGCTGATCTCGTCTTTTACGTGCGCATAGGTTTCATAGGAGATCAGGATTTCTCCAGGGGGCGCCTCGCTTTCAAGACGCGAAGCCAAGTTTACGCCGCTGCCAATGGCGGTGTAGCTGACGCGGTCTTCGCTGCCGAAATTTCCGACCGTGCAATACCCAGTGTGAATGCCCATTCGGCAGGATAAAGGTCGTTCAATACCGGCGTCCCGCCAGATGCTTGCGAGCTGCCGAACACGCGTTTGCATCGCCACCGCCATCTTGACGCATGTCAGAGCATCCGCAGTCACACCGCGACTTTCGGGATCGCCGAAGAAAATCATGACAGCATCGCCAATGTATTTGTCGATCGTCGCGCCGTAGCTCAGAGCAATCAGCGACATTTCGGTCAAATATTCATTTAGGAGCTGCGTAAGGTCTTCCGATTCCACCTTGTCGGTAATTTCGGTAAAGCCCGTGATGTCAGAAAAGAACACCGTGAGTTTTTTGCGCTGGCTAACAACTTTGACATCCTGAGCGCCCGAGAAGATTGTCGCATAGACTTGCGGTGGCAGGTATTTTGCGAGTTTCCCTGATAAAGTCTCAAGCATCGAGTTTTTCTCGGATACCTCGATCGTTACGCGCCGCAGACGTTCACGTTCGGCAGCAAGCTGCTGCTCGCGCAATCGAAGCTCGGTGATGTCGGTTCCGGTTCCCCGATAACCCTTGAACGTTCCGTCCAAAGCGAACACCGGCTTGCCGCTGATTTGCAGAAATCGAAGCTCCTTGTTGGGCAACGTTACGTCGTACTCGAAGTTGCGAAAGGGCTTCCGGGCATTCAGATCGCGGTAATGAGCCTGCCAGTGCGGCACTTCTAATGCCTTGCCTGCAAACTCCTGCCTCGTTCGGCCGATCAGGGCTTCTCGCGCGACCGGCAAGATCTCAAAGAAACGATCAGAGATGTAGGTGAAGCGCAGGTCCTCATCCATCTCATAGAGCCAGTCACCAGAGACCTCAGCGACATCGCGAAAGCGCTGGTTGCTTGCTTCCAACTCCGCTTCATGCCGCTTCATGTTGGTGATATCCGAGAAGACGACGACAACACCGCCATCGCGCGTTTTTCTTTCGCTGATCTGATACCAGGTGCCATCGCTACGCTCTACGACGACAGGCTCGCTTGGATCACGGTGCTTGGCGACACGCTCGCGTATCCACTTTTCAGGGTCCTCTTGGGCTGCCGGAATGAGGCCGTTCCTTATCGCGCGCCGGACGATGCTCTCGAACTTGTCTCCGATTTCGACTGACGAGCCGGCGTCATGCCGCATCAGCTTGTGGTAATGAGAATTGCACAGGATCAATCGATCCTGGTCGTCGTAGAGCGCAAAGCCTTCAGAGATGGTTTCAATCGCTTCCAGGAGACGCTGTCTGGCGAGCGTTACCTCCTGTTCGCGGAGTTTGAGGTCAGTAACGTCGCTGCCGGTGCCGCGGTAGCCAGCGAAATCGCCATCAGCCCCAAAAACCGGTTTGCCGCTGATTTGCAGATAGCGCACTGAACCATCCGCCATCGCAGTGTTGTACGCGAAATTTCGAAACGGGCGGTGCGCGGCGAGTTCGGAATAATGCTTTTTCCAATGAGGCTCGTCGAGTTCGCGGCCGGCAAATTCCTGGCGAGTCTTGCCGATCACCTGCTCAGGCCTGACGGGAAATATTTCGAAAAAACGATCAGAAATGTAAGTGAATCTCAAGTCGGCGTTCATTTCATAGATCCAGTCGCCGGCGGTGTCTGCTACATCTCGAAATCTCTCCTCGCTCGCCTTGATTGCCAAATCGTATGCAGCTTGTGCCTTCGCCGCCCTCAAATGCGATAAGACCCAGTGCCGCACGATGCGAATGTATCTTCGGGCGTCATCAATTGGGGCAGCAACCGCAACACAGAAGAGGCGCTCGCCTTCAAAATCGATAGCGGCGGCGCACCCTTCGAGCATGCTGATCGATCGCGCCGCTTCCTCTGCGGTCACACTGAACGAGTCGATCTCGCCGACCATGATTTTTGCGCCGTTCTCATGAAGGTCGCCAATGCGCGTTCGTTTGGAAGAGGCGATGACCCGACCACGGCCACCGATGATTGTGACGACAGCATCGATCTCGTTGGCGATCTGGTCGCAAATATCCTGAAGAATGCCGATTTCTAGCTGCATCAGGAGCCAGAGTCCTCAAACTGACAAAGAATTTCCCAACCGCCCGTCGCCCCTAATGTGTGACGCGGACGCAATCAAAATATCCGGTAGCATGGCAGCAGCCTGCTATGTCTGCAATTGGGGCCCTGATGTCCGCTTTGGGTCAAAAGCAGACATATGCGCTGCAACAAGCCATGTCCGCTTTACACCCAAAAGCGACCGCGAAAGCGTAATTCCGCAAAAGGCCATGTCCGCTTTACACCCAATAGCGGACATGTGCGGCGCAACTAGCGATGTCCGCTTTGGGCCAATAGCGGACATCAGCCACTATTTATTGCGTCTGCCGCCTACAAATTATCTTCGATCCAGTCAGCGGCGAAATCGATGCCGATTTGGCGGTTGTCGACGTGGGCATGCTCTGCGCCGCCTTCTTCGGTCGTGAAGATCTTGATTGTCTTGTTTTTCGAGCCGACCGCATCAAAGAGCTTTTGGGCATTCTCGACTGGCACGACTCTGTCGTTCGCGCCGTGGGTGATGAGGAAAGGGCATGTGATGTTCTTCGCCACGTCCTTTAGAGTGAATTTTTTTGCGATTGCGATGCCGTCTTCCGCCGTTTCCGCCCCGACCACCCAGCGGAACTGAAAATTAGATTGCGCCACCGTGGTCGGGGAGTTGGCGTTTTTTTGCCTGATCTTCTCCTGCCACTCCGCAAGGTCCCAATGCAATGCGGAAAGCGCGACGCATGCTGCGTAGCGATTCTCGAAAGCCGCGATACGGGACGAGTAATAGCCGCCAAAGCTGTAACCGAAGATGGCGATGCGCTTAGCGTCAACGTCCGAGCGCTTGGCGAGATAATCGAAAGCCGCCGTGCCAGGCACCTCGTAGTCGTAGCGGCTTGCCATGTCACGGATTCGTCGCGTCTCGCCCATGCCGGGACCGTCCAGTGCGAGGGTGTTAATGCCGCGACGCGCGAACTCTCGGCCCGCGAAAAAGATGCTCATCTCCTTGGCATTGTCCATGCCGTTTACGACGACGACCGTCGGCGCCGGAAGGCCATTCGCGGATGCCTTCATGAACAACGCTGGCAGCGTGGTTCCCTCATAGGGCACCTCGACGAATTCGATGGACGGTTCGCGCAAGCGGATGCCGGCATGCCAGCAATGATAGGCTTTTTCGGCCTGCGCTCGCTTTTCCGGGCCCGGCGTGATGAAACGCTCGGCGTTGTAGTGATAGACGCCGGCGCGCAGATAGTAGTCGCCGGCGCTGATCTTGTGGCCCTTGGCCAGCGCCGCATCGGCGCGGCTCTCGAGCTGCGCGCCCATCGCGCGCCACCCTTCTTGCCAGGCCTTCGGATCGCTTTGCCGCACCCGGAGCCTCTCACAGACGCGATCGATCTCCTCGAGCGCGACCACGCCATAGGGCGCCATGCCCTTCAAGATCAGCGTTGCATTGGACCAAAGAAAGTTATCGCCGAAATGGTCGATCCATGGTCCACGAGTCATGAAAAATCCTTTCGCAAGTTGGTCGATTTGTGTGTCCACCGTTAGCTGGCGTGTGGACGAAGGCAGGTTCTAGAGGATTGTTACATGCGCTTTGAACGAGGTTATCGGCTCGTTCACCGGCGCACTAATTCGCCTTGAGCCCCTTGGCCTCGATGAAGGTAGTCCAATTTTTGATCTCGTTCCGCAGCAGTGTCTGCAGCACCGCAGCGCGGCCGAATTCCGGTTTGATGTCCAGTGCAGCCAGGCGCTCGCCAACGGCGGGCGATTTTAACACCTTTTGGATAGCGTTCTCCAACTTCGTCTTAACGTCGGCCGGCATTCCCTTCGCTCCAAATATGCCAAACCAGAACTGGAGATCTACGTCGGCGTGCGTGACGCCGGCCTCTGTCAATGTCGGAACGCCTGGCAGCGCCGGGGAGCGTTCCTTACCGGTGACGGCAAGGGCTTTGATCCGCTTGTCGTCAACCAGAGGCTTCGCCACCTGGCTCGATGCCATGATGATGTCGACCTCCCTCGCAATGATAGCGGCCATCGCTGGCCCGCCACCCCGGTAGGGAACGCTGAGTGCGTCGATTTTCGCCCCGTCCTTGACGACTTCCCAGACGAGTTGAGCAACCGATCCCGCCCCGGCCGAAGCGTAATTCAACGTCTTACCGGACGAATGAGAGTAGGCAATCAGTTCCTTGACGCTGCTAACCGGAATTGCATCGGTAACGCATAGCGCGAGTGGCGAATGCGCGACCGACGCGACCGCATCGAGTTCCGTGACCGGATCGAAAGCCGGCGTCATATCCTTGAACCCCGGCCGGATCGCGACTGCGTTCTCCGCCATCAGCAGCGTGTAGCCATCCGGCGTGGAGGCCGCTACGTTCCGCCAGGCGATATAGCCGCTCGCGCCGGCGATGTTTTCGACATAGATCGCCTGCCCGAGTTCCTGGCCGAGCGCGCCCGTTAACAGACGCGCGAGCGTATCGGTGGCGCCGCCGGGCGCGAAGCCGACAACCAGCCGGATCGGCCGGTTTGGATAGTCGGTCGTCGGCTGTGCGTGCGAAACGACCGGGATGATGAGAGCGGCACCGGCGAGTAGAGCCGCAAACAATTGGCGCATAATGGCTTCCTCGTACTACTCCGCCTTGATGCCGGCGGCCTTGATCAGCGGCCACCACTTCTCGATCTCGGCCCTCTGGAATGCGGCGAGCGCCTCTGGCGTCTGTTGCGCGCGCGGCGGAATGTCCGCGCCCAGTCCAGTAAGCCGCGTGCGCACCGAGGGATCAGCGAGCGCATCGACGACTGCGCTGTTGAGCTTGGCAATCACGGCCTTGGGCGTGTCCTTCGGCGCCCACAGGCCGAACCAGATCGAGGCATAGAATCCCGGCAGCCCGCTCTCGTCGATGGTCGGAATTTCGGGCGCCGAGGCAAGCCGCGTCTTGGCGGTGACGCCATAGGCCTTGAGCTGGCCGCTGCGCACCTGCGGCAACGAGCTCGAGGCCTGGTCGAACACGAGATCGATCTGCCCCGCGATCAGGTCCTGCAGCACCTGCGGCGTGCCGCGATAAGGCACGAGCTGGAAATTCTTGCCGACAGCGATCTGGAAATAGACCGCGGTGAGGTGCGATGGGCTCCCTGGCCCCGCATTGCCGATCGTCACCTTGTCGGGATTTGCCTTGAGCCGCGCGATCAGCTCGCGCAGATCCTTTTCCGGCGTGGCCTTGTTGGCGATCAGCAGCTGATGATTGCTCGGCAACAGCGAGATCGGCTCGAAGTCCCTAGCGAGGTCGTATTGCAGCGGATAGATCGCGCCGTTGACGACATGGGTGCCGAGATTGCCGAGCATGATGGTGTGGCCGTCCGCTGTCGCGCGCACCACGCGTCCGGTTGCGATGCTGCCGGCGGCGCCGGTGACATTCTCGATGACGACCGGCTGCCCAAGCGTCTCCCGCATACGCTCGGCGAGGATGCGCGCTAACACGTCGGCCGGCCCTGCCGCCGGGAACGGCACAACCATGGTGATAGGCCGCGACGGATAGGTCTGCGCCGAGGCAATAGGCGCGAGCGCGGCGAGCGCGACCGTGCCGGCAGCCAACTGCAGGAATCCGCGGCGTGGAAATATCATGGCGCGTTCCTCCAGATATCCGTTGCTTTGCCGGCGGCATTTCCGCCAGCGGATAGGCTAGGGTTGGCGGCCGTATTTGTCACCCGGACGAGGTGTCTATCGAGGCCGATGCCCATTTTGGGTCATAAGCAGACATTTGCGCCGCAAAACGTCATGTCGGACTCATGCAGCGCAGCAACATCATTGGATAACCTTCTTGGCGCAGGCGAGGCATTGTCAAACGGCCCCGAAAACGATGTATCTTGACCGTCACTGCAGCTGCGTCTCGGTCAGGCTGGTTAGATCGCATATGCTACTCGAGGTGAAACTCCGGCGATGTTCTAGCGCGATAGCCGGCGCTCTCTTCGCCATCGCGGCGCTTCTCGCTGCGTTCGTCCCTGCTCCGGCGGCAGCGCAGACCGGAGAGCCGATCAAGATCGGCTACAGTATGTCGCTGACGGGAGGGCTCGCGGCCAACGGCAGGTCCGCCCTGCTTGCCCAGAAGATCTGGGAGGAGGATACCAATGCTCGAGGTGGACTGCTCGGTCGTCCCGTGAAGCTTATTTATTACGACGATCAAACCAATCCGGCGACGGTACCCGGCATCTATACCAAGCTACTCGACGTCGACAAGGTCGACCTGATCATCGGCCCCTACGGCACTAACCTGCTGTTGCCGGCAATGCCGATCGCCATGCAACGAAAGAAGGTCTTCATCGGTCTGCTCGGGCTCGCAGTGAACAGCACATTCAATTATCCTAACTACTTCAGCATGGTTCCGAGCGGGCCCGACCCGAAGACATCCTTCACCAAAGGCTTCCTCGACCTGGCGGTGCGGCAGAATCCAAAGCCGCAGACGGTCGCGATCGTGGCGGCCGACGCGGAGTTCGGCCTGAATGCCTGCGAAGGCGCGCGCGAAAATGTCAAGGCAGCCGGCCTCACCGTCGTCTATGACCGCAGATATCCATCGGGAACCACCGACCTCGCGCCGGTGGTGCGGGCGATCGCGGAGACAAATCCGGACCTCGTCATCGTGTGCTCCTATCCGCCCGACTCGGTCGGCATGGTGCGGGCGGTCAACGAGGTAGGCTTCAAACCGAAAATGATCGGTGGTGCCATGGTCGGCCTGCAGAGCACGGCGATCAAGGCTCGGCTCGGTCCGCTGCTCAACGGCTGGACCAATTACGACTACTGGCT
>Ga0075419_10001401_pt1 | contig 15539 bp, 14 predicted proteins | sample SoiMetdeltSBSDD3_FD_76900 | JGI IMG/M metagenome (GOLD analysis project Ga0075419, IMG submission 76900) | Bulk soil microbial communities from a Populus tree surrounding site in Tennessee, USA - Soil MetaG P. deltoides SBSDD3 | ecosystem: Environmental > Terrestrial > Soil > Tree plantation... | reverse complement strand
TAAACCTTTAATTAATTCTTTAGCTACTTTCCTTCAAAATGATCCTTTAACATTTTCATTAGGCATGGCTGGAATTCTGTATGCAGCAATCAGAAGAGATTTCTTCATATTGTTATTTAGTATACCGTTTCTTTTGTTTCTATATTGGATTGACTTTGTATCTTCATTTCACATAGTTCCTTTATTTCCGGTATTCTGTATTGCTGGAGCAAGGTTAATTGTAGATTTATCCAATCTAATACCTATTTCTAAAATTAGAAATACTATTCCATATGCAGTGATATCGATTATTGCTATTGTTGGATTAATATCGATATTTTCATTAATTACAATTGATTCTAATTCTGTAATAATTAAAACACATGCGGTATTGATACAACATTTACAACAAAGAAATGATACTGTGACTATGATAGGAAATCCTCTTTACATATGGATGCCTAGACATGTTTTTGATCTTTCTTATCAAGATAGAAGTTATTATTCTACAAAACCTTTAGATACTCCCTATTTCATAGTAATCGATGATTCAGGTTATAAAAAGATAATCAAAGAAAAGAGTAAGAGAGGTGTTTTTCATAAAAATTTATTTAATGAGACTCATCTCGTAGAAAGTGTTAAACCTGATAATCCCTTACCAAAGTATAAAACTAATATTTATCCATATACAAATTTGAAACAATCACCTATATTAAAACAACTTGATATAAGAGCAAACTACTAAGGTAATAATAATAACAACGAATATTTGTCCATATTTATGAATATAAATGGGAATTGAAAGAGAAATAGATAAATAATCTGACTTACAGATTTTTTATAATTAATAGATATTTTCTTTTATGATTTTTTATTAGTATAGATTCAAATATGATGTATTCTAATAACTTAATGCATGTATAATCGTCATTACTCTACAATGATCAGTGTTTTAATAATTATTCTTGTTGTAATATCTGCAAGTTTCATTTATATAGAAAGTATTGGTGAAATAGATGCTCAATCATCAAAAAAATCAAAAAAAGAGCCTTCTATACCAATATTAAGAGACACCAACCTGAATACAGAATTAATTGTTGATAAATTGCAATTTCCTTCTGGAATGGATTTTATAGGAAATGATGATCTTTTAGTTATAGAAAAAAATACTGGGAAAGTCAAACGTGTATCTAATGGAGAGGTCGTTGGTGATCTTTTAGATTTAAATGTAGCAACAAAGAGTGAAAGAGGTTTATTGGGTATAGCTGTATTAGATATATCTAAAACTAAACATGCAAGTAATTATGGTCCCAATGACAAATTTGTTTTTCTTTTTGTAACTGAAACAGAGAATCAAGATGATGGGGAAATTTTAGGAAATCGTGTATACAGATTTGATTTTGTGAATGACTCTTTAATCAATCCTGTACTGCTCCTTGATTTACCTTATTTACCAGGTCCGTCACATAATGGAGGAGTTATGAAAATTGGTCCAGATAATAATTTATACATTATTATGGGCGACTTAAACAGATTAAAAGACCCAACTGGTGACACTATTGCTTCAAATCTACAGGGAACATCTTTACCCGATGGTAGAGGAGGGGTCCTACGAATAACTCCTGATGGAGAAACGGTTAAAGATGGATTTACCTTAGGAGAGGGAGGACTATTGGACAAATATTATGGATATGGTGTAAGAAATAGTTTTGGTCTTGGTTTTGATAATGTTACAGGATTTCTATGGGATACAGAAAATGGATCGCATTATGGTGATGAAATTAACATCATTAAGCCTGGATTTAATAGTGGATGGAGGCAGGTGTTAGGACTATCTTCTATGTATAGTGAATTTTCTGATAAGGAATTTGACAGAAGTAAATTAGTAACTTTCAATGGTAATGGCAAATATTATGATCCTGTGTTAACCTGGAATGACACGATAGCCCCCACAACGATAGCATTTATTCATTCTTCAAAGTTAGGACAAGAATATATGGATGATGTGTTAGTAGGTGGTGTAAAAAATGGAACTATATTACATTTTGACCTTAATAATACTAGAACAGGTTTTCAATTAGAAGGACCTTTGTCTGATAAAGTGGTAAATAAACCTGAGGAATTAAATTCTGCAATTTTTGGAACAGGTTTTGACATAATTACCGATATCAAGGTAGATCCTACTGATGGAGATGTTTATGTCTTGGCCGCAAATACGAAGAATGGCAAAATTTATAAAGTTTTCAAAGATGGGGAGGATCAAAACTCTAACTAATCACTGTAACATAACTTTAAATAGAATTTTTATTTTGTCGATATAATTTTCATTATAATTTTCACTATCATATTATAAATTTGCAAAAAGAAAGTATTATTCCAAATTAATAATTAATATATTATGTGTATGTACTTAAGTCTTTAATGTTCTACTTTCTTATTCAAGGTTAATAAAAATTAAAGTGGAAATTAAAAGAGTAGTAAGAAAAGAAGGATACTAATTTAATGCACAGACCTGAATCCAATACGGATAATAATATAATAATATTATTGAAGTTAAAAATAATATTTTGGAACATGACATCAAATGTTTTATTCATTGGTTATCAGCTGAAGAGGGAAAAAGTGAACAAAAAGTTATTTCAATTGAGCCTAAAATATTTGAAAAAGATAATACAATACTTATACACGATTATTTCCAGAATATTGATATCAGAGTAAGTGTGATAATGGCATTCTATTATGTACTCTATGTTAATCACATGAATGTGCTCATATGTTTGATTACTAATTTGTACGGAACAAAATCTTTCTTCGTCTCAGTAATGTTACAAACACGCAGTATTTATTAAATTGAAGTTTTGGTAGGTTTTATTAACTATTATCATAATGTTCTTCATTATGTAGCCCATTAGATCTAATAAATCTTATTAATTCAGTAGAATCATCAATATTATAATATTTTTTCATTTTTTCCAAGGTCTCATCATCATAAATCCTTGGTTTTTGGATCCTTTTCTCTTTCTCGCTTTCTCTCATATTATTTTTTTACATTTATACTACTTAAGTTTTTATAATTTACTATATAACAATAAAAGATTCCCTTAAATTTTCTATAAAATATTTATAACGTAAATAATTGTAACTTGTATGATTATTTTATGACAAAATTTGATTTTATATCTACTCCGATTCTTCATTATTTAAAATATATGATATTAATTATGATACATTGTAAAGTGAAATCTTAGTGATTTCACTTATTTGATCATTTTTTAGATTAAATTTTTGTTTGTTGTTTGTTAATTTCTATATTTCTTCTTTTTTTTCTTAAGATCAGGAAAATACTGATAGATATTAAAATTAAAATAATTAAAATTATGATAGTAATTAATATGGGTGTAGTAGTTAATTCAAACTCCAACCTATATGATAATTGATCATTTATCAAATTAAATTCTGTCGTATTTTTATTATTATCAATTGTTATTAGATCCTTTATTTCTTTGTTCACTTTTACCAATACTTGACTCCCTGGGTTAAATCCTCCTAAAACAAAATTTGTCGCAATCCCTAATTCAGGATATACTAAATCAATTCTTTTATACTCTTTATCTTTTTCTAAATCAAAGTTTACTTTGGTGATATTTACATAGGATGATTCTGGGTTTACAGTTAGGTCGGTAGTTTTTAATTTTGTAAAATTATTATTCGGATTAAGTATTATTGTATTATTTTGTTTATAAACTGTATTAGTAATATTATTTCCATCAATAATCTTATTCATTGTATCAGTTATTATTATATTACTTTTTTTATCATTCAGCAAGAATGCAGTATAATTAAAATAAGAATTTACTATCTTGTTATTTTTGGATTGTCTTATAAAGAAATCATCATTTTGGTTATTTTCTATAAGATTATTTTCTAATATATTATTAGAAGTTTTATCAAATTTTAAGCCATAGTTAGACCCTTCGGCAATATTATTATTTACCAATTTATTGTTATTTGTTCCATAATCTGCAATATTTACACCACTATTCATGGATTTTTTTATATTATTAAATTGAATTATATTATTAGTAGAATTATTGTATATGTTTACCCCGTAGTTATTGCTATTTGTTATGTTATTTGAATTAATTATATTGTTTTTTGTACTTTTCAGGAAAATTCCATTACCATTTGCTATAAAGTTATTCCTTATTATATCATTTTCTAATGATTCTGAAATCATCATTCCCATTGTGTTGGATCTTATAGTGTTTGATTCAACATAATTTATGCTAGAATTTCTTTCAAATAAAATTCCAATACCGATATTATTTTCCAAGATGTTATTCATGATTTTAATATTATTACAACTTTTTTTACATACTATGGCATGTAAATTATTTTCGTAAATTCTATTTTCTACTATATCTATATTGTTTGTATTTGAGTCCAAATTAATACCATCAAATTGACTTTTTAAAATATTGTTATTCTTTATAGTGACATTAGAAACTTCATTTGCAAAGTGTAATCCAAAATAATTGTTAATTATTGTATTATTTTGGATTACACTACCATCACCAGAAAAAAATGTTATTCCTGTTGTGCCCGAATGGCCTTTATAACCCAGATTTTCAAAAATTGAATTCGTAATATTAGTTTTTCCTGCAGAGTTCCAGAATGTCCATATATAAGCTCTAGGAGTTTCAGGAGCGATTAATTGAGGAATCTCATTACTTGTCGAATTCCATGAGGTTATATTTGTATTATCTATAATTAAATTACCCCTTGAAATTATAGAATAGGCAATATTATTGGAAGAATCAGAATCTATTTTAAGTGATCGAGTATTTATACCATTAATATTTAATGTTCCATTTTCGAGTATCAAAATGTTAGACTTCAATACCCATTCTTTTTCTCCTGTCATTTCTAGAATATCTGAATTATTATTAAAAAAATTATTAATAGTTAGCATATCAACTGTTCCATTACATACTACTATAGTTTTTGTAATGTTTTCATATCTCAAACAAATATCATCCTCCTTTGGAGAATTATTATTTTTTATAACTTTATTTTCGAATTCAGAATTATTCGTTAACGTACTTTGAATATCAACGGCAAATGAAGTATCTATAATATTAGCTAAAATTAAAATTAATAAAGAGGGAAATCCAACAATGCCTAAAATTATAATATTCCTATTACTAAACACTTGCGTTACTACTTTAAATTAATATGCTATATAAATGACGACAAAATTATTAATGCAGTTATTACCTTTTTTTTTTAAATAACATACTTCTAGTTAGAATTGGAGAGACACACATTTATATAAAAATAATCAAGATATATTGGTTTATGAAATTACAGGGTGTAGCTAACGATAATATTGTTAAATATCTCGTTATATTCTTCTTTACTTTACTGGTCTCCAATATTGTTTTTTATACTTTACCTTTCCAGCAGATATATGGTGGCAGTAATGTAAACATCAATACCGGACCACCATATAATGGAGTTGATATGCATGGCTTTTATACTAGAACATCTCAAGCCAGAGATACAAATTATGATCTTCCAAATAATTACTTTGAAGAGAGTTTTAAGATTCTTTCATCTAATGGATTGAATCACGTTCGATTCTTGATTTTCTGGGAATCTTTTGTAAAAAATCCTAAAGAATTCATTGCAGAATTAAAGACTGTTGCAAACGCTGCTGATAAATATAATATAAAAGTTCTATATGATAACCACCAATTTCATACATCGTCTTATCTAAATCCTCAAAGAGGTACTGGCTTTCCATTTTCATTATTTGAAGCAGATTTCGCATTTTTTTATGGAAGTGGTGGTGGTACCAAATATCCTACCGCTAAAGTATGGTGGACAAATTGGTGGGATAGAAATGTTCGTGACAAAGATGCAAACGATGGCTGGACGTTACAAACAGAGTTTTTTAAAAAGGTTCTCGAAACTGTTGATAATCATACAAGTACTATAGGTTATGAAATTTTAAGTGAGCCACAAGTTCATGATAAGAATCAATGGGAGAAAATAGGAAAGTATAATAAATTTATGGCAGATTTTCTTAGAAAATATACAGATAAAACTATTGCATATAGTATGAATATTCCTGTATCATTACAAAGTCCTATTGAATTAAATCCAATTAATCTAGCAAAAATGGCACCCAAAAATGTGAGTAATCTTGTATTTAAAATAAGCGTATACGGCGTCCCACAAGAAAATGAGTATCAAGAATCAAGATTGAGTAATTTTGTTCAAGCTGCTGAACTAGCAAATGTTCCACTCTATGTAGGAGAATGGAATAATGTTCAGAGAGATAAGATTATTGATGAAGAAGGAGAAATTATTACCTTTATTAATGAAACATTTAGCAGTATTAATCAGAGTGAAGCCAATAAATTAGTATCTGTGTTTAAGAATCTTGATGTATGGGGATCTGCATTTTGGCAATGGAGAGTTGATTCTCATCAAGTGCAAAACTTTAATTTGATTAATATAACTAACGGAAAGATAGAAACTACACCTTTTTTTGATATAGTGAAAACTGCATATCAGACAATTTATGGAGATACCAAAAAAACTCCTTCGAATACTACAACACTAACTTAACCATCAATATATGTTTAGTAGATGAAGGGTACAAACTCATTATGATCAAGTTCATTATTCAATAAAAAATTCATAAAAATTTGATATGTACTAATTAAATTTGAAAAGGATGTATTATAGTTATTAAACCATTATTTGTGGTCTTTTCGAAAGATACTTTGGTAAATTTAATGGCATAAATGGTTTATCTCTTGTTTCTTTTCTTATAGATTCTATTAATTCTTCTATCTTGGATGCAATTTGTTTACCTGTTCTACGATCACGTATAACCAAAGTCGTAGATTCAGCTTCTTTATCTCCAATAACCAATATGAATGGAATCCATTCTGTTTCTGCTTCCCTTATTCTTTTATTAAGAGATTCTGTTCTGTCGTCTATATCTGTCCTTATGTGACTTTGGGAAAGAATATTCTCTATATTTTCTGCAAATCGTAAATGTTCATTTCTAATAGGTATGATTCTAACTTGTGTATGGGATAACCAAATAGGAAATTGAGGTCTTTGACCTTTTTGTTTAATTTTAGCAGCTTTTTCTAATAGAGTATAAATAATTCTTTCTATAGCTCCGCTAGGGGAATTATGTAATATAATCGGATTTTGTCTTTTTCCTTGCTCATCGATATATTCAATATTGTACCGTTTTCCATTTTCTACATCAATTTGGTCAGTTGATAAAGCAGCTGCTTTTCCTAGACTATCTACATAATTAAATTCCCATTTTAAAATAAAATAAAAAAACCTATCCTTCCACATTTCAACTAATATGGGTTTTCCAAATTTTTGAGAAATCTGAGCAACAAATTCTTTATTTTCATTATAAAATGTTTCAGTAAATCTCATTGCCATTTCTATATCTTCAATTTTTATATCAAATCCGTTTAATACATTTAGAGAGAGATCAAAACGTTTTAAACATTCATCTTTTGCTTGTTCTAGATCTCTACAAAAGGCATGACAGTCCGGCATACTGAATGCTCTTAGTCTTCTTAATCCTACTAGTTCTCCACTTTTTTCTCGACGGAAACTATATCTTGTTAACTCATAAAGTTTCAATGGAAGATTTTTATAGGTAATATGAAAATCCTTAGCCATTAAAAATTGACCAAAACATGCTGCAAACCGTAAAAATAACTGTTTATTGTCTGATACTATATTATATTGTCTGGCAGGAAAACGATTAAAATAGCTTTCCATGGATGGATGTTTTGTATCATACATTATTGGAGTTTCAACTTCTATTCCACCATATTCAAGAACGTTGTTGGTCACAAACTGTTCTATCAATGATTTCATTAACCTTCCCTTTGGATAGTATCTCATATTCCCTGCATCAGAAGCGGGTTCATAATCCGCTATTGCCATTTTCTTCATAAGCCCTACATGAGGAGGTTGTTCATCGGAGGATCTTCTTTTTGAGGTTTCATATTCTACAAACCTTTTCAAATTACTATTTTTTTCACTTTTAAATTCTTCTAATGGTGTTAACACCCCATTTGTATCGAGAATGAACCATACGGATTGTTGTCTTTCTTCTGACTTTAAAGCAAAAGAAATAGGCTCGGTATCCAGCACAAGTTGGTTTAAATCCTCTTTCTGAAATATCTCATCTTTACCTTTAATAGGAAATTGCATATCCGAAATTACTTTAAAATTTTCCGCTAATGGATGCCCTTTTACTTTTATATTGAATCCCTTAGTCCATCCAAAAGGAGCTCTATTGACTTCATTTATTATCTTCCTTAATTTTGTTTCTAATTCTTTGATAATATCAAAAGCAAATTTTGGAGAGGCTAAATGAGAACTTAAGTGAGAATAAGGATAAATTAATATTCTATTAACTTTTAAATTTTCTGTGTAATTTTTAATTTCTTCTATTGCTTTTTCTATAATTATTTTATTATCTCCTTTTTCTACTGATACAAAAACAACTATTAAGCTTTCTAACCTTGTTTTAGATTTTGATATATCTTTTTCTGCATCATTAAGTTCCTCTTCAACAGGTTCATACTCCATAAACTCTGCATGCAATTGTAATAAACGCATTTTAGATATTACCTTAACCTAATTTTTACTTCCATCTTGCTCTTTCTGTTTCTCGATCTTCTTTTGTAGCTTTTTTCCATTCTTTATAATGATTTCTGCATAAATAGATTCTTTTACTAGTTGAGGAAAGATCCAAGTCATCAGCCATTCTTCCTTTACTCTCACTCATAGATTTTTCTGCTTGTTCGGTACATCCTTTTACGCTACAGTTAATACCTTTGTTTACTCTTCCCATCTATAGTAAAGTTATATTTGAATATAAAAGCTATACCGATATATAGATTTAAATAATTAACGTATTATGAAAATTACGATAAATACTAATGACCCGATTATTTCAGTTGTTAATATTAAATTCTTTAGCTTTTTAAATGTTGAAGTAACTGCTTTTCTATTCTTCGATCTAATCCATTTCTGATCTCTGATTGTTACTAAGGCGTATAGTTTTATTATAGCAATCATAAAATTGATTACTACATAAACTGGAAGAAGTAGAATATCTACAGGATGTCTCTTAAGATGTGGTAAAATTTTAATTCCTCGGCCTATCATCCATAAAAGTAAAATGGATACAGCTAATACATAATGATTCAAATATAGTGATATACCAAAGAATATTGGACCAAAAAATAACGTAAAGATGGAAATAAATCTATCTATTATATGAAATGCTAAAAATGGATGCTTCCATGCCCACCCATTCCACAAACTTATTAAATCAGAATTATGACTATTCCTTGACCACCTTAACCGTTGACTCCAAAAAGTCTTAAAATCAGGGGCAGCGTATGAGTATATTACCGCATTGCTCTGATAGTATGTTTTCCAACCTTTGCTTTGAACGATTCTGGTTAGACATTTATCTTCTCCAGATTCTTTTTTCTTTCCTAAGACTATTTCATTAAGGAAGTTATCCAAGTCTTCAATTATAATGTCTTTTCTATATAATGAAGTTCTACCAGACAGACATGAAAGAGCCTGACCCATTGCAGTCTGAGCAGGTAAGTCGTAATAATTTCGCATGTCCCAAAAAATGTCTGTTATTTTCTGCCATATTGTATTTCTTTCAATAGGATGTTGTCTTGTTGTAACGCCTCCTATTAGCGGATCGTCAAAAGGAGAAAGTATTGATTTCCTAATTTTTTCCTCCCATACTGTATCACTATCTACAAGAGCAACAATTTTAGATTTTGCAACTTTTATTCCTTCAGCAAGTGCGGGGCGTTTACCAGGTTTGGTTGCTATGATAAGTTTCATGAATGAATAATCTTTTGCAAAAGAATTGAATATTTCAATACAACGGCTATCACTTTGATCTATGACCCCGATTATTTCATTAGGTTCATTTTTAATCCACGATCTTATTGCCTGATCAAAAATTTTAGGATCTTCATTATAAACTGGAGTTATTATGCTATATTTGTGATAACTTCTATCATTAGAAGGGAGTTTAGGCTTGTACAAAAACGATGTCGATTTTTTAAATATCCATACACTCCATCTCCAAAGCCCTATAATGCCAAGAGGTATGTATATCCAGACGAGTTGATAGTAATTAATAGCGATATTTCCCAAAAATTCAGAAAGCTTTAAGACTATATATTGAATTGGTTCTAATAAAGATATTTTACTAAAAATATGTGGTGAAATAACATATAGTATAGAAGAAATGAGAAGTACAGACAATACTGATATAATTAAAGCAATCGTAATTTCCTCTGATGCTCTTGGATCCATTAATCTGTACATTTAAAGTATTTTTATATTTGTGCCTTCTAATTTATATACAGATCGTCAAACTTATTATTAAAAAATTCATAGTAACAGTTGTGTATATGATAAATTTTATATTTAAAATTCATATTAATCTTTTATAGAAGAATATTTAAAAGATTCACTTCTAACTATATAAGTGAAAAAGAGATAGTAGTACTTATATATGAATTTGCGTTTTTTTTTATAAAAAGAGGTTTGTGGAACAGTAATGGTAAAAATTTCTATAATTGGGTCCGGAGTAGTTGGCTCTGCAACTGGCAAAGGATTTCATAAGCTAGGTCACGACGTTCTTTTCTATGATATTTCTACAAATAGGATGGAAACGTTAAAGAAAGAAGGCTTTAAGATTGCTCATAATGTCAAGGATGCTTTACAACACAGTGATATTACCTTTGTTTGTGTTAATACACCGACTGGGGATAATGATGAACAGGATTTGTCACAAGTCAAATCTGCTCTGTTTTCAATTACAGATGCACTAAATCAATCTAAAAAATATAACTTGATAGTTTTTAGGAGTACTATGTTGCCAGGAAGTATGAATGAAGAAGTAATTGATTATCTAGATCAAGAGTGTAAAAAAACTAGAGGTAAAGATTATGATGTTTGTTACAATCCTGAATTTTTACGACAAGAAAGTGCATATGAAGATTTTTTCATTCCTGATAGGGTAATTATAGGAGAAGATGTTAAAGACAGTTCCAAATTATTACAAGAATTGTACAAACCACTTACCGAAAAAATTATTGTTACTAGTCCTAAGGCTGCAGAGATGATAAAGTACACCTCTAATTGCTTCTTGTCATTAAAAATATCATTCTTTAATGAAATCGGCATGTTGTGCAAAGAAATAGGTGTAGATGATAGAGCTGTAAGTTTAGGTGTATCCCTAGATAAACGTATTGGTAAATATGGAACTATCGCAGGTAGGCCCTTTGAAGGAGCATGTTTGCCAAAAGATACTAAAGCCTTGTCTACATTTATCAGAAAAAGAGGATGGACACCCGACTTACTTAAAGTGACTTTGGATATAAACAAAAAAATTGAAGAATTAGTAACAAAAACTGCATTAACAAAATAATATACTTTTATATTATTTACTTTTTTTAATACTGATCTTATCAAATATAAATAGTAATATTTATATGAAATAGTTTATTGGATATACTATTTAATACACAGTTTATAGTAATATTCAAAAAATTTCTCTAGTGAAATTAATTGTTTATTCTCTATTGATATATATAATGCAGCAAAAGCATTAGAAAAAAATAATCTCTCTTGTGGAGGTAATTCAATAAGATGTCCTATTATATCAGCTGCATCCCATGAATCCCCTGCACCTGTTAAATTCCGCACAACAATATTTTTTATGCTATATGCAAAATAAACCTCTTTTCCATTAGAACAAGCACAACCATATCTAGTGTGCAAGTCTATGAATACACCTAATTTTTTTGCTAACTCTAGAACAGCTAGTTGTATATTATTGCGATTATATTTGTTACATAAGGAAAAACTTTTGAGATTTAATTCATAAAGTAAAGAATTACATTCATTCTCATTAATACTTAAAATATCTATCATATTATTTTGTTCTCTTAATAATGAACAAAATTCATTACTCCGCGTTTGAATATCTGCAGGATCAACAAAATGTAATGATTTAGGTGAATTTTTAAATACATATTTTAAAAGGTCATTTCCTTTCCAATTGCTAGCCCAATTTACAAGAATAACAGCGTCAGAATTATTTAATATTTCTTTATTATCATGAGAACTTAGTTTTTCGGGTCCAAAATCTGAATTGTCACCTACATCACTAATCATTATATTCGAATCATTTAAGTCTATATCGTTATGGACTTCTAATGACGTTGTGTAGCCTGGTTTTCCATAGGATAAATGCAATTTTACTTTAGATAAATCACTAAAAAAATATTTTAAATTCATGTTACTTGAATCATCAGTTATAGTGAATAGATCTACATCAAATCCAAGCTTTCCGAGACAATAAGCAATATTTACTGCATTTCCTCCCTCAAATTGTGTAGTTGAAATTCCTCGGATGCTTCCACCTCTATACTTTGTTTTTTCTTTTATACGGAAAAAAAACTCATCTAAATCCTTAATTTTTATTATTCTGTCAATAAAAAAATCATGCAATACTGTAATTGATTTGTTTTTGCACTGTAACTCTCTTATTTTATCAAAAATTGTAATAGGATCCAAAATTCTTATATAAACACACCTATTTGATTTCTAGATAACACATTGTTGTCCTTGTAGTTATCGTAGTTTTTTTATGGAAATTATCTCCAAAATATTGAAATTATACCTAACCCCAAGATTGCTAATCCTCCATAAAGCATAGAAGTAATATTCATAACTCCTGCACCTGCTGCTATTCCTATACCTGAACCTATCATAATCATCTCTGCCGTTCTTCTTCTCATTCTAGCAATAAGTATAAAAAAATCGCCTAATAAGTATTATAGTCCTTTCTTCAAGGTTCTATACGATAAAAAATAAAACATAAAAGATTAAAAAATTATGTGTGGATTAGACCGCCTTGTTCACTAACATGTGGAGATTGACCAACAAACTTTCGTCTAAAGTGACCAGAAGGTCTTTTTGACAAAAGCTCAATAAACCATGCCTCGTGTTCAACTTCTTCTTGCATTATTTTTTGCGCTATGTCATATGTTCGTGGATCTTTACCTGCAGTCATATCGCATACTTCTCCCCATGACCTTATGGCACATTGTTCTGCCTCTAATAACACCTTTAATATAGAATTAATATCTTGCCAATTATCGGGTAAGTATGCATCTGGGCATCCAGCTTGGTCGGCAAATTCTCTAATATCTCGTGGTAGACTTCCACCTAATTCATATAATCTAGGAGTCATTGCTTCAAAGTGGTTCCTATCTTCAATTCTTGCATCCTCTACTATTTCCTTAATTCCTTCACCCTCTAAACCTGTACAATGCATCCTCAAGATTGTATAATAATAATATGTTGTAAACTCCGCGCCTACACCTTTTCTAATTAATTCGATCAATCTTTGCACGTCTACACCATTCTTTTCCAAAACTTCCAATGCCACGATTTTGGGAACAGATCTATCTTGATCATTTGACATATTATTCGATTTGAATAATAATATTTAAAGGTTTTAAAATCCTTCTTTAAGAAATAAACCTAATTAACAAAATTAATGTTATCTGAATGATATATATATAATGGTTTTTGGATATTGTATATGGCAACTGAACAAATTGTGGATCCTTTTATGGTCATGATCGCTATTTCAGGATTTTTCTCTGCAACAATCTTATTATCATCGCTTTTAACTATTAGAAAGAAAAAAATCCCGAGTGATAAAATCGAAAATAATATTTAAGATTTAATTATAATTAAAATGACTATTACAATATGTATTTCTCATAAAGAAGATGTTGATGGTCTTTCTTCAGCTATATTGATAAATTCGGCTTTCAAAAAAAAAGTGTCTATATTATTAGTAGATTATGCAAATCTTATAAACAAACTTGAAAAACTATTAAAAAATCTCTTACCAGTAACAAAAGGATATAATAGAATATTTATTTGTGATCTTGGATTAAACAAAAAAAATCAGGATAGATTTATTTCAATATTATATAAAATGGTTACTTTAGGTTATAAAGTAACTTATATTGATCATCATGACATTGAAAATGAAGCAAAGAAAGAAATAAAAAAAATAGGGGTGAATCTAATACATTCTACTCAAGAATGTACAAGTGTCCATGTTTATAATAAATATAAAAAAAAACTTTCTGCTAATGCATCATTTTTTGCTGCTGCAGGTGCCTTAACTGATTATCTTGATAATAAACCTGTCGCTTTATCAATAATACCTAGATATGACAGACAATTTTTAATGTTAGAATCAACAGCAATGTCTTACATGATTTCTTCCAACCAAAACAATGAAGAGTATCTGTACCATATTGTAAATGTACTATCTGCTATGAAATTCCCTCATGAAATAGAAGGTGGGTTTATAGAAGCAGAGAAATATGCAAAAAAAATATCTAATGCTATTAGTTCCATTTCCAATGAGATTAAAACTAAAAATAATCTTGCTTTAGTACAAAATAACCTTGATCTCGCATCAAGTACAGTCGTAAACTTTGTTCTAGGAATATCAGAAAAAAAACTTGCTTTGGTTTACAAATATAAAGAAGAAAAAGAAGTTTTCATTATTTCCATTAGGGGATCTAAAGATTGCGATGTTCATTTAGGAAGAATTGTAAATGAGATTGCCTCAACTTTGGGAGGAAGTGGAGGAGGTCATGATAAAGCATGTGGAGCAGTAATTCCTAAAAATTCATTCAATAACTTTGTCGAATTGTTAGATAGAAAAACTTCAGGTTAATCACTGTTATTTAATTATTCTAAAAACAAAGTACTTCTCAAATAAAATTTTTAGTTATTTACTAGTAAAACAGATAGAAGAAATGAGAAGTTCGTATTTGTATTATTACTATTACTACTGTTATTCTTATGATATCAATTTATTACTTATCTAAAGTAAAAATTTGTTACTAGCTGCACTTAGGGTTTCTTTAAATACAATCAAATTATACCATAACAAAATAAAAATTATTATGAAATGTTACAATATTAGATATTTATAATTTCATTTACTTTTGAAATTGCTAATATTCCTCCAGCTCCACCTGTTTTATCAATTTTTGCAGCTTCTTTTATTGCAGACACTACTTCGTCTACTTTATCCTCTGGAACTATTGTTTCTACTGTTCTTCTATTGGAATAGGGCATTGTAGAAATATCTCCACGTCTACCGTATCTGATTTGGTATTTTTCTCCTTTTCCTATGCCTTTTGATTCATAAAATGTAGCAGGTACTCCAAGTTTATTTAAAGCAGCTAAAACGTCCTCTTCTTTTTCTTCTCTTATAAAAGCCTCAATTCGTATCAATTGAGAATTAGTTTTTTTTCCACTTTCATTTTTCTCTGACAATCTAGTATCAAATAATATTGAAAGGACCTTTTTTTTAAAGTTATGTTTTATAAAACAATAAATTTTTAGTT
>Ga0075419_10001396_pt1 | contig 15597 bp, 11 predicted proteins | sample SoiMetdeltSBSDD3_FD_76900 | JGI IMG/M metagenome (GOLD analysis project Ga0075419, IMG submission 76900) | Bulk soil microbial communities from a Populus tree surrounding site in Tennessee, USA - Soil MetaG P. deltoides SBSDD3 | ecosystem: Environmental > Terrestrial > Soil > Tree plantation... | reverse complement strand
GGTTCGCGGTCACCGCCCTGTTCCGGCACCCGGCGGGCGTGCCGATACCGCACACCGCCGTCATCCCCGAGCGCAAGGATCAGTTCGGCGAGACCCTCGGGGACTTCGTCCAGACCAGCTTCCTGACCCCCGACATCATCGCCGAGCGGGTCCGCACCGCCCGGGTGGTGCCCCGACTGGCCGCGTGGCTGGCGGACGAGGCCAACGCCAAGCGCCTGGCCCGCCACCTGGCCGAGGCGGCCGTCACCGCGGCCGACCTGGTGCGGGACGAAGAGGTCCACCGGGCCTTGGAGGACGTGGTCCGGCATCGCGTCGAGACCACGCCGCTCGCCCCGCTCGCGGGCCGGGCGCTGGGGGTCATGACCGAGGACGGCCGGCACCACCAGCTCCTCGACGTGCTGCTGCGCGGCCTCGACCGGTTCCTCACCGACAACCGGGAGAGCCTGCGCCGCCGCTTCGGGGACGAGTCACCGTGGTGGCTGCCCGAGGCCGCCGACGACCGCATCTTCGAGCGCCTGCTCGAAGGGGCGCGCAACGTGCTGCGCGAGGTCATCCGCAACCCCGACCACGAGCTGCGCCGCGACTTCGACGCCAAGGTGCGCGGGCTGGTCGAGGACCTCCAGACCGATCCCGAGCTCCGGGCCCGGGGCGAGGACCTGAAGCACGACCTGCTGGACCAGCCCGAGCTGCGGGCCTGGGTGGCCGGCGTGTGGACCGACCTCAAGGCCGGGCTGCGGGCCCAGGCCGACGACCCGGACTCCGAGCTACGGCGCCGCCTCGCCGCCACGCTCGGAGCGCTCGGCGAGCGGCTGAGGGACGACCCCGCCCTGGCCGAGCGCATCGAGGGGGCGGTCGAGACCGGCGTGCGCTACGTCAGCGACCAGTTCAGCGACGAGATCGCGGCCATGGTCAGCGGCACCATCGCCCGCTGGGACGGGCGGGAGACTGCAGACCGGCTCGAGCTGCTGCTCGGGCCGGACCTGCAGTTCATCCGCATCAACGGCACCGTGGTGGGAGGCCTTGCCGGCCTCCTCATCCACGGTGTCGGGCTGCTGCTCTAGCCCAGGTCGGGCGGTGGATAATCCGGCGTCGTGTCCTCCTCGGGCACCTGGTCATAGACCGTGACCGAGTTCCCGACGTCGAACAGGCCGGCCTCGTCGAACGAGGAGGGCAGGTTGCCGATCGTGTAGCGCTTGCCCATGTCGGCGTAGCGGTACATGCCGGTTCCCTGGTTGCCGACCTCGTCCTCGCCGGTGGCCGTGGGGTCGAACCAGATGAGGGCGGTGTCGTCGGAGCCGCCCCAGTCCTCGTCGGGCCACACGCCGTGGTCGCCCCGGGAGCTCTGCGGCTCGGTGGGGCCGCCGCCCGACGTGGGGTAACGGAACAGGCCGTCCCGGAACGTGTCGGGGGTCAGGTTCGGGCCGGCCAGCATGATGCCGGTGAACATGGTGCGCAGCGGCGGCTCGAGGACGTTGGCGTTGGGGTTGGGCGGGTCCTCGCCGAAGGCCCACCGGTGGATCTGGAACGCGCCGTTGGTGGACCGCTCGCCGCGGGCGCCGACCAGCGCGGTGCCGAACCCGTTCTTCCACTGCGACGTATCGGTCAGCCGGGCGAAGATGGTGGTGTCCATCAGCGCGTTCGGCCCGAGCAGCCACTCCGGGTGGTAGTTCTGGGCCGTCGCTTCCCTGGTGAGCGAGCTCGGGGTGAGCGGGTCGCCGTAATAGATGATGGTCGTCACGCCTGCGTCCATCAGCTTGGCGATGTTGGTGCGGGCGTTCTCCTGAGCGTTGGCGAGATCGAGCGTGAACTCGACGTCGGTGGCGATGTCGATGCCGTTCTCGGCCAGCGCCTCCTTGAAGTGCTCGAACACGATCTGGTGGTCGCCTTCGGGCGTGTCGTAGTGCAGCAGGCCGTACACCCGGTCCTTGGCCTTGGTGGCGTCGTCGCCCGCCAGCACGGCCTTGCCCGGGCCGGCCAGCTTGCCGAAGGCCTCGGCGGCCAGGTCGGTGGCCTGGTCCGGCGTGGGGCCCGCCTGCCAGATGTAGGGCTTGTACTGGTCCACGATGTCCTGGGGCAGGGCGACCCCGCAGCCGGGACCGCACACGATGTCGTGCGACGCGATCTCGGCCGCGAACACCGGGCTCGCCTGCGCCGGCCCGCCGATGACCGCGAACGGCTGCTTCTCGGCGATGGCGATGGCGTCCGCCTTGGCCGCCTCGAGGTCCGAGCCGGCGCCGGTGCCGGTGTAGGTCTCTACCACGACTGTCCGGCCGTAGCGTTCGAACAGGTTGTTGTAGAGGGTGGCGAAGTTGGCGATCGTCTGCTTGGCCGACTCGGGGTTGATCTCGGCGCCGGCCCCCGCGACGGTGGCGGTGAGCAGCGGATCGAGGTCCGGGTCGGCGATGTACTGGACGATCTTGATCTCGTCGGCGGTGACGCCCGCGTAGGTCGCGCCGCCGTTGTCTCCGGTGAACGGCTCGACGCATGGCGGCGCGTAGACCGACACCAGCTTGATGCGCCCGGTGGTCGTGTCGCAGTTGGGGCCCCAGTCGACGTCCTCGCCGGTGGCCTCGGCTTTCTGCCAGGTCATGGGGCCGGACGCGACGAGCTCGTCGGTGGTGCCGGCATCGGTGGACGCACTGTCGTCGTCGTCGCCACCACCACCACCACCGAACAGCGCCACGGCCGCGGCGATCAGCACGACCACCACGACGATCGGCCCGTACCGCTTGGCCGGCTTCTGCCAGGCCGGGGGCTTGCGGGAAGGTGGCTGCCCTCCCTCACCCTGCTCTGTTGACTCGTCGGTGGCGGACATCGACGGCTCCTTTCTGTGGGCCTTCCGGCTGCGGACCTCAGCCGGCTGTCGTGGCACCGGATCTGGTGATGGCGGCCTCGTCGGTCCCGAGATAAGAGGCCACCACGGCTGGATGTTCGATGACTTCGGTAGGCGTGCCCTCGGCGACGATGCGTCCGAGGTCGAGGGCGATCATGCGGTCGGAGATGGAGCCCAGCAGCGGGAGGTCGTGCTCGACGACGAGCAGGCTCGCGCCCAGCTGGTCGCGGACCCGGCGGAGCATGGGGGCCAGCGCCTCGGCCTCGCGCTGGGCGATGCCGCTGGAGGGCTCGTCGAGCAGCAGCACCGACGGTCCCTGCGCCAGCACGCAGGCCAGGTCGACCACCCGCCGCGTGCCGGTCGACAGCTCCCGGATGAACTTGTCGCGGTAGGCGCCGAGCGCCAGCAGCTCGATCAGCTCGTCGACCCGCTCGCGGACCTTCTCCTCGGAGTCGCTGACCGACGGCAGGTGGAGGGTGGCGGCGATGGGGTCGCGCACGTCGACGTGCTGCTCGAGCGCCACCGCGATCGCCTCGTCCACGGTGAGCCCGGGGAACAGCCGGCCGTCCTGGAACGAGCGACCGAGGCCCCGCCACGAGCGGACGTGGGTCGGGGCGTCGTGCAGGTCGACCAGCTCGCCGTCGCGGTCGCGCAGGCGGATCGAGCCCCCGTCGGCCGGCGTGTAGCCGGAGATGACGTCGAACAGCGTGGTCTTGCCGGCGCCGTTGGGACCGATGAAGCCGAGGATCTCGCCCGGTCGCACGTCGAACGACACGCCGTCGAGCGCCCGCACGCCGCCGAAGCGCCGGGACACCTCCCGGACCTCCAGCACCGGGGCGCCGTCCCGGAGCGCGGAGCGGGCCGGCGCGTCGGCCTCCTCGGTCTCGACCTCGGCTGCGGCCGCCCGCAGGAACACCGAGCGCAGCAGGTCGGGCCGGGCCAGCAGCTCGCTGGTCGAGCCCTCGAAGCGGACCTCGCCCTTCTCCATGAAGTAGGCGCGGTCGGCGACCGTGAGCGCCACGTTGACCGACTGCTCGACCAGGATGATCGTCGTGCCCTCGTCCCGCAGCGACCGGACGACCTCGAGCAGCTGGCTGACCACCACCGGCGCCAGGCCGAGCGACAGCTCGTCGACCATCAGCAGCCGCGGCTTGCTGATGAAGGCCATGCCGAGCGTCAGCATCTGCTGCTGGCCGCCGGACAGGTTGCCGGCGGGCTCGTGGAGGCGCTCCCGGAGGACCGGGAACAGTTGCAGGACCCGCTCGATCTCGGCCCGGACCTCGGGCGAGCGGGCGTTGCGGTTCCAGGCGGCCAGTCGCAGGTTGTCGGCCACGTTCAGCTGGGTGAAGACGCCCATTCCCCCGGGCACCACCACGACGCCCCGGCGGCCGGCGATCTCGTCGGGCGGCGTGTGGGTCATGTCCCGCCCGTCGAACACCACCGCGCCGCCACTGGCCTGCACCAGGCCGGAGATGGCTTTCAGCAGGGTGGACTTGCCGGCGCCGTTGGTGCCCATGAGGGCCACGATCTCGCCCTCGTCGACCTCCAGGTTCACGCCGAACAGCACCTGCACGTTGTCGTAGTGCACGTCGATGTCCCGGCACAGCAGCAGCTTGACCTTGCCCTGCTTGCGCAGCAGCGCCACTTCGGAGCGGGCTGCGGTCGACTTCCACACCTGCTGGATGTCGTGCTCGACGAAGTTGCCGGCCGACGCCAGCAGCCAGCCGCCGACCATGAACACCGGGGCGGCGAGCAGCAGGCCCGCGCGGATGCCGTACGAGTCGGCCAGCGTGCCGACCACGGGTAGGAGCAGCAGGCCGGGCAGGATCCACAGCGTGCCGACGGCGAAGCCGAACGACCGCACCTTGGCCGGCACCGCCAGCGACAGCACCGCGTAGATGCCCGGGACGAGCAGGAAGAAGCTGCCGGAGATGACGGCGTTGGCGGCGAGGGCCAGCCCGAACCACGGCGCCAGGGCGAACACTGCCCACGCCGCGGTGATGACCACGGTGACCACCGCCAGGAACCGCATCACGTGGCCGGCGCCCTTCATCATCAGGCGGGTGGCGAGCGGGATGCCGATCAGGAGCCCGGCGAGCTGGGCGCCGCCCTCGAGGATGGCGGCCACGATGCCCCGCTGGGCCTCGTTGAGCCCCCACACCTCGTCGTAGTAGAGGCCGCCGAGGGTGGCCAGGCCGACGAGGGCGATGGCGACGAACGGCAGCGAGTAGAAGATGCGGCGCAAGCTGCGGACCTGCCAGAGGATCCGGAACGACTCCGCCCAGCTGGGCGCCTCCTCCTCGGTCTCGGCCACGGCCTGCGACATGCCCATGGCCTTGCGCTCCCAGTAGCCCCGCAGCGGCTCCCGCAGCTTGAGGCCCATGATCACGAAGATCATCGTGACGAAGCCGAAGACGAGGAACGGCGACCGCCACCCCCAGTAGTAGGCCATGATGCCGCCCGTCAGCGGGCCGAGGAACTGGCCGAGGGCGTTGGCGTAGCGGTGGACGCCGTAGATCCGGGGCCGCACCGGGATGTCGTAGTAGTCGGCCAGCAGCGAGTTGTGGACCGGTTCGTTGACGGCCCGTCCGAGGCCGGCTCCGGCGCGGGAGATGCCCAGCCACACGAGCGTGGGGGCCAGGCCGGTCATCACCGAGAAGAACGCCCAGCCGACCGCGCCGGTCAACGCGATCGGCAGCCGCCGCCAGCGGTCGGACCAGAAGCCGATGGGCAGGGCGATGAGCAGCGCGGCGACGAGCGACAGGGAGACGACAGTGAGGATGCCGCTGGTGTCGAGGCCGAAGCTGTCGCGGATCTCGGGCAGGAGCACGCCGAACGCGTTGCGGTCGAGCTCGTCCGCGGCATTGAGCCCGAACAGCACGGCGAGCGGGAACAGCGACAGGCCGCCGCCGGTCGCCAGCTTCCACCGTTGGAACCGGCTGAGGTTCTCGGTGCCGTCGCCGGCAGGCTCGGCGCCGTTGCCGGAGCGGCCGCCGTTGCCGGAGATGCCCGCGGGCTCGGTGGCGTCGGTGGGACGGATGCCGTCGGTGGTCATCGCCGGGCCTCCACCGCGTCGCCGTCGGCTCCGTTGCCGTCCACGGGGGCGCGTGGGGGCCCGTTGCCGGCGGCGGCCTCGGCCTCCTCGGCCAGCTTGCCCGCCGCGGCCAGCAGGACCTCCTCCTGGGCCTCCTCGGCCAGCTCGGCCGCCGCGGCCAGCACGTCCTCCTCCGGCGGGGCGTCGGCCGGCTCCTCGACGCGCACGTCGGCCAGCAGGCTCGGCACCACCAGGCCTCGGCGCCGCGCGATGCGCCGCAGCGCGCCGTCGCGCACGTCGGCCATGACGCCGCCGAAGCCGCTCGGCATCAGCAGCAGCACGAACAGCAGGCCGGCGCCGGTGGCCAGGAACTGCCACTCGGCCGGCAGGAAGAAGTCGACGCCCTGCACGTAGACCGCGCCGAGGATGGCGCCCGGCAGTGAGCCGAGGCCACCGATGACCACCATCGTGAACAGCTCGAGGCTCCGCTGCGGGAGGTAGGGGTCGGCGCTCAGGCCGTTGGCGTGCTGGACGTAGAGGACGCCGGCGATGGCGGCGAGGAACCCGGAGAAGGCGAACGCGGCCAGGCTGGTGCGGGTCACGTTGACGCCGTAGGCCAGCGCGGCCTTCTCGTTCTCCCGGATGGCGATCAGCACCCGGCCGGTGCGGCTGCGGCGCCACCCGATGACCATGAGCAGGGACAGCCCCAGCACCGCGAGCGCGATGTAGAACATCGCCGTCTCGCTGGAGGCGTCGATGCCGAGCATGGTGCCCCGGTCGAAGCGGCGGCTCGGCAGCCACTCGGGGATCTCGAAGCCGAGGAAGTTGATGGGGTACACGGTCCGGTTCAGCAGGTACGACGAGACGAACAGGCCGAAGGCGAGCGTGCTCACCGCCAGCGTGAGCCCCCGCCGTCGCAGGGCCGGGTAGCCCACGATCACGGCCGCCAGCGCGCCAACCGCGCCCGCGACCACCATGGCGAGCGCCATGTCCCACTCGCGCAGCTCGGTGAGCGCGCCCCCGACACCTGCGCCGAGCCCGACGAACGCCATCTGGCCCAGGCTCACCTGGCCGCCCCAGCCGGTGAGCACCACCAGCGACGCCGCCACGATGCCGAAGATGACGATGATCGTGGCCAGGTTGATCCGGCTGGTCGACAGCCACATCGGCAGCGTCAGCACGAACACGGCCACGGCCGCCCACAGCAGCGCCCGGCCCCACCGGACCTCGGGCAGCGAGCGCATCTCCCGCGGCACCGGGCGGATCTCGCGGGTTGCCTCCCAGGTCGACGAGGCGTCGCTGTCGACCCGGCTGGCCCGGGGCCGGCGCACCAGCAGCAGGCCGGCCAGCACGATGACGAAGAGGACCGCGTCGTTGTACGCCGGCCGGGCCCAGCTCTGGAACGTCATCGACTGGTCGACGATGCCGAGACCGATCGCCGCCGCGCCGATGGTGGTGAAGCGCTCGAACCGCCCGAACACGCAGGCGGCCAGAGCCTGCACCAGGAACGTCGCCGGCAGCACCGAGCCGATCGGCAGGCCGACGGCTCCGGCCCGCAGGTACATGGCCAGGAAGGCGAGGGCGGATGCCACCACCCACACCACGGTGTGGAGCCGCTTGACGGGGATGCCGAGGGTGAAGGCCCGATCGGCCCGCTCGGCGGCGCCCACGATGGCGACGCCCACCTTGGAACGCTGAAGGAACAGCGCCAGAGCCACCAGGCACGCCGGCACCAGGATGGCGGTGAGGATGTCATTGGCGTTGAATGTGACCGGGTCGATCCTGAACGTCCCGCTGAACGGTTGGGTCAGGCGGGTGCCGAAGCTCTCGTTGCCGAACGCCCGGGGGATGAACAGCGCCGCGCCCGCCAGCACCTGGGCGAGGCCGATGGTGGCGACCGTCAGCAGCAGCCGGGGCGCGGTGAAGAAGCGGCGGATGATCAGCGTCTCGACGAGCACGCCGAGCAGGATCGAGCCGGCCAGGCCGACCAGCAGGCCGAACCAGTAGCTCCAGCCCCAGGCGACCACCAGCATGACGCCGAGCGTGGCGGGCACCGCCCCCAGGTCGCCCTGGGCGAAGTTGACGATGCGGTTCGCCCGGTAGATCAGCGCGATGCCGAGCGCGATCAGGGCGATGCGGCCGCCGAACAGCGCGCCGTTGACGACGATGCCTAGCGGGGCCGGGAAGAAGAGCCGCTGGATGACCAAGAGGCCCAGCAGGGGTAGCAGGAACGAGAACCGTCGGCGCAGGTCGTCGAAGTCTGCCCACTTCGTGCGATCGATGGCGGCGGTCGTCATCGCACTCCTTCCCCCCAATGCTCGTTGTCTCGGTCAGGTTTGGCGGCCATTGGCGGTCGGTGGCCCCCAGCGTTCGAAGAACGCCTGAACCATCTCGCGCACTTGGTCGGTGGCAGCCTCGACGCTGAGCTGCTGGAACGTGCGCAGCGCATCCCAGGTCGCTGCGCTGGTGGCGATCTCGAGCGCCCGGGCGAGGGCGTCCCCGGCCTCCGGGCCGGCGGCCGCGAGCTCGGGCGCGAACATCTGGCGGATGGTCGAGCGGGCCAGCTTGCGACCCATGGTCAACGCCTTCTGAAGCGTGGGCGAGAACGGCTCCTGGAGCAGGGCAGCCCGCCGCACGCCCGCGCCCGCTTCGTAGAGGATGGCTTGGCGGGACAGCAGCGTCTCGATGCGGGTGGCGAGGTCACCCTGGACGATCAGCGGGCCCACCAAGCCGGCGAGGCGATCGGTGTGGCGTTCGGCGGCCGCCACGAACAGTGCCTCGAGGTCGTCGAAGTGGACGTAGAGCGAGCGCAGGGAGACGCCGGCCTCGGTGGCGATGTCACGGGCGGTGGGGCGCACGTTGCCGCGCTCGTTCAACGCCAGCAGCGCGTCGACGACCGCGGCCCGCGTGCGCGCCGCCCGGGTCAGCCGCCCGTCCTGGGCGGCCCGGTCCGCGGGGTCGCGAGGGCCCTGCGACGCGGTTGTGACGGATGTCTCACCCACGCGGGGCACGGTAGGGTTTTTTCAGAGGGTGTGCAATACCGAAGCGACCGTTGGACGCGTGTTCGCGGAACTGAAATACGCGCCGTGCGCGGCGCACTCGTCGCCGTGAGCGACCGCGGGGTCGGGTGCCGTCAGCCCCCGGCCAGGATGCCGTCGACCGCCACCACCTCGTCGCCCGCGAGCTGCCACTGGCCCGCGGCCACGTTGGCCTGCACCTGCTCGGCGGACGTGGCCCCGGCGATGACCGGGCCCATGGTGGGCTGAGCCGCCAGCCAGGCGAAGGCCAGGTCGAGGATGGTGTGGCCCTGGCCCTCGGCCCAGGCCGTGAGCCGTTCGACGAGGTCGAAGTTGCGCTCGGACAGCACGCGGTCGACCCGCTCGGACGGCATGAGCGCCAGGCGGGTGCCCTCCGGAGGCGCCTCGCCGCGGGTGTACTTGCCGGTGAGCAGCCCGCTGGCCAGCGGGAAGTACGGCAGCATGGCCAGCCCGTGGCGCTCGCAGGCGGGGATCACCTCGGCCTGCACCCGCCGCTCCAGCAGGCTGAAGTGGTTCTGGGCGGTCACGAACGCCGCCTCGCCCGAGGCTGCCGACGCGGCCGCGGCCTCGTCGATCTGGGCGGCGCTGAAGTTCGAGTTGCCGATGCGGAGCACCTTGCCCGCCTGCACGAGCTCGTCGAGCGCGCCCAGCGTCTCGGCGATGGGCACGCTGTCGTCGGGCCGGTGCAGCTGGTACAGGTCGATCCGATCGGTGCCCAGCCGGCGCAGGCTGTCCTCGCACGCCTGGGCGACCCAGCGGGCGCTGGCACCGCCTCTCCCCTCGCCCAGCGTCGAGCCGAACTTGGTGGCGACGATGGCCTCGTCGCGCCGGCCGGCCAGCGCCTTGCCCAGGAACTCCTCCGACCGGGTGCCGCCGTAGACGTCGGCGGTGTCGAAGAACGTGATGCCGGCGTCGAGCGCGGCCCGCACCACCTCCCCGGCCCGGTCCTCCCCGATCCGCATCCCGAAGTTGTTGCACCCCAGCCCGACGCGGCCGGCGTCCAGCGATCCGATCGTCAGTGTGCTCACGCACCCGAGGCTAACTTGACCTCAGGTCAGGAGGCGCGGCGAGCGCGCAGGAGGTCGTCGATCTCGTCCTCGATGGCGAGGAAGCGTTGCTCGCGGCGGACCTCGGGGCCGCGGGAGCGGCCGAAGGGGACGTCGATGATCTCCGAGACCGTGCCCGGCCGCTTGGTGAGGACCACCACCTGCTCGGAGAGGTAGACGGCCTCGCCCACGTCATGGGTGACCATCACGACGGTGGCCCCGGTGCGCAGCCACACCCGGCGCAGGAACTCGTGCAGGCTCTGGCGGGTCTGCAGGTCCAGGGCGCCGAACGGCTCGTCCAGCAGCAGCAGGTCGGGCTCGCCCACCAGGGCCCGGGCGATGGCCACCCGCTGGCGCATGCCGCCCGACAGCTCGCGGGGCAGGCGGTCGGCGAACTCGGACAGGCCCACGACGCCCAGCATCTCGGCCACCCGCCGGCGACGTTCGGCCTTGCGCAGCCGGGCGCACTCCAGACCGAAGCCGATGTTCTCGGCCACCGTGCGCCAGGGGAACAGCGAATAGGCCTGGAACACGACGCCCCGGTCGGGCCCGGGGCCTACCACCAGGTCACCGTCGACCAAGACGGTGCCCGCGGTGGGCTGCTCCAGCCCGGCCACGATGTTGAGCAGCGTGGACTTGCCGCACCCGGACGTGCCGACGAGCGACACGAAGGCGCCCGCCTCCACCTCCAGGTCGACGCCGTCGAGCGCCAGCGTGTCGCCGCCCTTGGTGGCGAAGCGCTTCACGAGGCCATGGAGCGCCAGCTTGGGCGTCATCGGTCCCACGGAGCCACCAGCCAGCGCAGGCCGCGGAGGGCCAGGTCGCTCACCATGCCGATCACGCCGAACACGACCAGCACCGCGAACATCGTGTCGAAGTGGAGGAACCGGCCCGAGCGCACGATGCGCACGGCCAGGCCCTCGTCCGACGCCAGCAGCTCGGCCACCACCAGCATCAGCCAGGCCGCGGCGAGGTTGATGCGGGTCACGTCCACGATCCCGGGCAGCGAGTGCGGGATGACCACCCGGGCGACGATCCGCCGCCGGCTCGCTCCCAGCGTGGACGCGGCGTCGATCAGCTCACGGGGCACGGCCCGGGCCACGTCCGCCACCATCAGGATGTTGAAGAACACCGTGCCCACCACGATCAGCGTGATCTTCGGCGCCTCGTCCACTCCCAGCCACAGGACCATCATCGGAGTCAGGGCGCTGGCCGGGATGTAGCGCAGGAAGCCGATCGGCGCTTCCAGCGTGCCCTCGGCCGCCGGGAACGCACCCATGGCGATGCCCACCACCACGCCGATGAGCACGCTGATCCCGTAGCCGTAGAGCATGCGCTCGCCGCTGGCCGCGAGGTCGGCGCTCAGCGTCCCGCTGCGCCACAGGTCGCGGAGCGCGTCCCAGGTGGCGGCCGGGGTCGGGACCCGCACGCCGGTGTCGGCTCCCGCGGTGGCCCGAGCCGCCATCACCCACAGGACGATCACCCCGGCCATGCCCAGGGCGCCGAGGCCCAGCCGCCAGCTCAGCGGCAGCGTGCCCCGGATGCGGCCGAGCGTGCCCAGGGGCCGCCCTCGGCGACCTTGCGGCTGCGGACCCGCAGGCGCCGCAGCCGGCGCCTCCGGCGCCTCCGCAACGTCGGTGACGGGGTCCGCGGGCACGCTGTCGACCGGAGCGGTCACGAGCCCTGGCGATCCAGGTAGTCCTGGGTGAACGACGGGTCGAACAGCCCGTCGAGGGACGGAGCCTCCTCCACGAGGCCGGCCGTGGGCAGGAACGCCGCCACCTTGTCGGCCATGGGCCCGAGGTCGGTGTCGCGGTCGCCGGTGAGGCTGGCCAGCGCATCCTCGGCCGAGAAGATGCGGGTCCCGTCGGCCAGCGAGGCGTACTCCTCGGGGGAGATGCCGGCCTGCTCGGCCATGATCGCGACGGCCTCGTCGGGGTTCTGCTCGATCCAGTCGAGGGTCGCGTACCAGGCGTCCACCAGCTTCTGGACGTCCTCGGGGCGCTCCTCCACCACCTTGCGGTCGAGCACCAGGAAGTCGGGGATCGTCCCGGGGAAGTCGGACGAGTCGAACAGCACCTTGGCTCCCTCGCGCTCCAGCGCCTGGAGGGTGAAGGGGGCGAACACGCCGGCCGCGTCGAACTGGCCGGTGGAGAAGGCCGCGGCCGCGTCGGCGGTGGGCAGGCCCTGGAAGTCGATGTCCTCCTCGGTCATGCCCACGGAGTCGAGCCCCTGGAGCAGCAGGAAGTGGTCGACCACGCCCGGCTCGGCCGCCACGGCCTTGCCCGCCAGGTCCTCGATGGAGTTGATGGACGAGTCGACGATGATGGCGTCGTTGCCGGCCGAGTTGTCGTTGACCAGCACCACCACCTGGTCGCTGCCGGCCGAGATGCCCACGAGCGTGTCGTTCAGGGTCTGGCTGTTGCCGTCGAGCGAGCCCGCGGTGAGGGCGGTGAGCGAGGCGAGGTAGTCGTCGAACCACTTGAGCTCGACGTTCACGCCGACCTGCTCGAAGATGCCCTGTTCCTCCGCCACCTTCCACGGGAACCAGCCCGGCCAGGCCGAGTACCCCAGCACGATGGGGTCGCCGGAGGCTTCCGTCGCGCCCTCGGTGCTGTCGCTCGCCTCAGCGCCGCCGTCGTCGTCGCCGCAGGCGGCGAAGGCCGCGGTCCCGAGGAGCAGCGCGAGGGCGGCGGCGAGCCCGCGGCGGTGCCGCGAACGGGTCGGGAACGTGGCCATGGGCGGCGGGACCTCCGGATGACGGTCGTCGGTTGGGGGGACCGTAGGCACCCGCGGTCACAATCGAGTTTCCATAGAAATACGGCGGCATTGCCGTTCTCTGACCCGAAGGTGACCGGTGCCTAGCCCTCGGCGGCAGCCCTCACCGAGGCCAGGTCGCCGGGGTCGGCGAGCAGGCCCCGCAGCGTGAGGTCGGCCACGAACGCGGCGATCTCGGGCGCGGTGTAGTGGCCCTCGGGCCGGCCGGCCAGGCGTCGCCCGTCGAGCGGGCGGTACCAGTTCTGCAGCCCCTCGTCGTCGGACAGCACCACCAGCGCCGCCAGCCGGGGGTCGACCGGGCGGAAGGCCCCGGTCTCGACCCCACGGGCGATGAGCCGCTCGACCGCGTCGTTGAGCGCCTGGCGCTCCTGCCAGTAGACCTCGAACGCCTCGGGCACCCGCCGGCTGAGCCGGTGGACCTCGTTGATGTCGAAGGGGAACCCGCACAGCGCCTCGACGTCGAAGCGCACGAGCCGCCACAGCTGGACCGCGGGCTCTCCCGCCTCCTCCTCCAGCTTGAGCACGAACTCGAGCGGGACGCGGTTCACCTGCTCGACCATCTCGGCGAGGATCTCCTCCTTGCGCCGGAACCAGTAGTAGAGCGAGGCCTGGCGCAGCCCGGCCTGCTGTGCGATCTCCGACATGGTCACGCCGGCCACGCCCCGCTCGGCGAACAGCCGGGCCGCGGCGGCCAGGATCTCGTCGCGGGGCGCCAGGTCGCCCTGCTGCGGGTTGGCCCGCGGCCGGCCCACGCGCTTGCGCCCTCCCGGGGTCGGGGTGGGCGACGGGTCGACCATGGCAGGGAACGTACCGGAGCCGCGGCCCGGTCCCGCCGGTTCGTTTCCGGCCTGTGAATTGGCGCCCGGACCCGTTGACCGGCGCCGGTCGGTCCCGCCAGCATCACCCGCACTCGGATTTCGAAGGACCGTTGAAAGGAGCGCCCGGCTCGTGCCCGACACCGCCACCACGTACGGAGCCCGCGCCCACGCCCGCGCTCAGGCGGGGAGTGCCGTGACCACCCAGCCCACCGTGCCCGCATCGTCACTGGCCGATCCCCCGCCGCGCGTGCCGGCCGGCGACGTGGTGTGGGAGGAGACGATCGGCACCGGTGGCTACGCCTCGCGCGCCGTGCCTCGCGGCACCCGTGTGCGGCTGGTGGACGTCGACGGCGACACCTGCGCCGGGCTGCTGCTGCACCGGGCCGACCGCCCGGCCGAGCGGCTCAACGTGGCCGACACGGTCAAGCTCCAGTGGCAGGCCTATCCGGGGCCGGGCTACCTGCTGCTATCGGACATGGGCCGGGTGCTGGCCACCCTGGTGGAGGACACCTGCGCGTGTCACGACACCTTCACCGGCACTTCCAACCCGCTCGACAACCAGCGCCGGTACGGCGACGGCTCGGCCTACGGGCCGACCCCGTCCGGGCGGGACCGGTTCGTGGTGGCGCTGGCCAAGCACGGGCTGACCGAGCGCGACGTCGCCCCCAACGTCAACCTGTTCACCGGCGTGCGCATCGAGCCCGACGGCGCGGTGACCCTGCGGCGCGAGTCCCACCCCGGGGCGCACGTCGTGCTGCGGGCCGAGCTGGACCTGGTGGTCACGGTGGTGGCCGTGCCCCACCGGCTCGATCCCCGGCCGCAGTACACGGCCGGGCCGGTGCGCATCACGGCCTGGCGTGGCTCCCCCGCCGAGCCCGACGACCCCGCGCGCCGGTCCAGCCCGGAGGCCACCCGGGCGTTCGAGAACACCGACGAGGAGGCGGGACCGTGGGCGCGATGACGGTCGTGCACGACGAGGTGGTCCCGGCCCGCTCGCCGTGGAGCCACACGCTGGCCGCCGGCGACCACTTGCGCATCGTCGACCTGGAGGGCAACCAGGCGGTCGACTTCCTCGCCTACGTGGCCGCCGATCCGGTCGAGCGCTACAGCGCCCCCGACACGATCGCGGCCCGGGGCAACATCTTCCTCACCACCGGCAGCGTGCTCATGACCAACCGGGGCCGGCCGCTGCTCACCATCGTCGACGACACGTGCGGCCGCCACGACACCGTGGGCGGTGCCTGCTCGTGCGAGTCGAACACCGTCCGCTACGGCCACCACACCAAGCACCAGCACGCCTGCGTGGAGAACTTCCTGCTGGGCGGGGCGCCCCACGGGCTGGGCAAGCGCGACCTGCAGAGCAATGTGAACTGGTTCATGAACGTCCCGGTCGAGGCGGACGGCACGCTCGGCATCGTCGACGGCATCTCCGCTCCGGGCAAGGTGGTCGAGCTGCGGGCCGAGCTCGACGTGCTGGTGCTGGTGTCCAACTGCCCGCAGATCAACAACCCCTGCAACGGCTTCGACCCCACGCCGGTGCGGATGATCGTCACCCGGCCCACCTGAGCGACGTGCCCGCACCGTTTCACCGCGTCTACGACGCGCCATTTCACAGTGTCCTGGTCGCCAACCGGGGCGAGATCGCGTGCCGCATCATCGCCACCCTCCGCCGGCTGGGCGTCTCCTCGGTGGCGGTCTACGAGCCCGACGACCGGGCGTCGGCCCACGTGGGAGCGGCCGACGTGGCCGTGCCGCTGGGCAAGGGCGGCTACCTGGCCGTCGACGTGCTGGTGGAGGCGGCCGTCGCCTCCGGGGCCGAGGCGGTGCATCCCGGCTACGGCTTCCTGGCCGAGTCGGGCGGCTTCGCCCGCGCGGTCGAGGCCGCGGGCCTCGCCTTCGTGGGCCCCACCCCGGCCCAGATCGAGGCCTTCGGCGACAAGGAGCGCGCCCGCGGCCTGGCCCGGGCCGCGGGCGTGCCGCGGCTGGCGGGCTCGGGCGTGCTCCCGCACCTGGAGGCGGCCGCGGCCGAGGCCGAGCGCCTGGGCTACCC
>Ga0075419_10001385_pt1 | contig 15634 bp, 14 predicted proteins | sample SoiMetdeltSBSDD3_FD_76900 | JGI IMG/M metagenome (GOLD analysis project Ga0075419, IMG submission 76900) | Bulk soil microbial communities from a Populus tree surrounding site in Tennessee, USA - Soil MetaG P. deltoides SBSDD3 | ecosystem: Environmental > Terrestrial > Soil > Tree plantation... | reverse complement strand
TCATCGAGCCGCCTTTCCCGCCAGCTCAATGACGGATGCGGCAACCGTACGACTCACTGCTTCGATAAAGCCGAGATCCAACGTGTCGAGTGTATCGCTCGGCAGGTGGTAGTGAGGATTGCGGAAGTTCGCCGTATCGGTCAGCATGACGGCTGGATATCCCTCATCCCAAAAGGCGGCGTGATCGCTGCGGCGCACGTCCGGTAGGGCTTCACCACGACCTGGAACAGCCAAGGCCAGCGTCGGCATGGCCGGGGCGGCGCTGCGGGCGCTTCGTTCCACGGCCGCAATTAAGTCCCTCGAGGCGTCGTTCCCGATGATGCCGAGAAAATTCCCGACCGTCGGCACGGTGATCGGTACGCCGGGAGGCGTGCCTTGTGAACCCGCCTCATGGCTGATATAGCCCACGCATTCCAGCACGATCGCGCCGTAGAGCGGCTGACCGGTCTGCTTCAGGTGCAACGTGAAGGCTCGACTACCCAGCAGGCCTTGTTCTTCGAGACAAAAAGCGGCAAGCCATACGGGACGCGTGACGACGGTGTATCTGAGCTGATCGGCCACCTCGAGCAGGATGGCCAGAGCACTGGCATTATCATCGGCGCCCGGAGAGGCCACGACTGTATCGTAATGTGCGCCGACGAGCAGTGGAGCCTGGCGCTCCTTGGCCGCCCGTCTATCCGGAGCTTTGATGGCGAGAATATTGACGTACGATTTTCCCAGGGCCCGAAAAGATTGCCGGGTTGTCGTCCATTGAAATCCGGCAAACTGTGCCGCCAAATATGCTGCGGCACGGGCCAACGCTTCAGGAGCACTGTGAGGATGGCGTTCTCCGACCAGCGATTTCAAGTGGCGGAGGATACTGGGCTGTCGTGAGGACACGTTCGACGGGAGACGAGTTAGGCAGTGATCTCAGTGCCGATACCCTTCCGCGTGAAGACTTCAAGAAGGATGGCATGTGGCATGCGGCCGTCAATGATGTGCGCCTTCCCGACGCCTTGCTCGAGCGCATCCAGGCAGGCATGTACTTTCGGCAGCATGCCTTCGGTGATGGTGCCTTTCTTGACCATCCGTTGGACGTCCTTACGCGAGACGGTGGACAAATGGCGGCTTTTGGCATCGCGGATACCCTTGATGTCCGTCATCATCACGAGTTTTTCCGCACGTAACGCACCCGCAACAGCTCCGGCTACCAGGTCCGCATTAATGTTGTACGTATTCCCTTCGCGGTCCGTCCCGATTGGAGCGATGACCGGAATATAGTGGTCACCTTGCAGCTTGAAGAGAAGGCTGGGATCGACTTTTTCAATGTCACCGACAAAGCCGAAATCACTGTCCGAGTCCTCTTCCTCGAGATCACGCTCAAGACTTTCCGCCCAGGCCTTCGCGGTCAACGGCTTGCTCAATATCAATCCCCCATCCTTCCCGCTGAGGCCGACCGCGCTGCCGCCATGACGATTGATAAGGTCGGTGATTTCCATGTTAATTTTTCCGGCCAACACCATTTCGACAATTTCCATGGTGGCTTCATTCGTGATCCGCACGCCGTGAAGAAATTTTGACTCGATTCCGAGGCGGTCGAGCATTTCGTCGATCTGTGGCCCTCCACCGTGGATGATGACCGGATTGAGGCCGACATATTTCAAGAGGACGATGTCCTGGGCAAATCGCTCCTTTAAGGAGGATTCCGTCATGGCATTGCCGCCGTACTTGATCACGATGGTCTTGCCACGAAATGTGCGGATATAGGGCAAGGCTTCGATAAGGACGTTGGCTTTCCGGATGAGTTTGTTCATCGTCGTCTCCCCACGCGATGATCAATCTACAGTTTCGCGCGACCATACCACGTTCGCGCGTTCAGGCCCAGACAAATTCCCACACCGATCTCTCAGGATGAGCCGCCTTTTGACGTTCGACCAGTGGACGTCCGACCGGACCTGGGATGAGCGCGGTCGTACACGGCCAGCAACTGATCTGTCGCGACATGTGTGTAGCGTTGAGTCGTACTGAGCGAGGCGTGCCCGAGCATTTCTTGGATCGCGCGTAAATCTGCACCTTCGTCAAGCAGGTGTGTCGCAAAGGAATGGCGCAGGGTGTGTGGACTCACAGGCCCGCCTGACAAGCGACTTGAATAACGAGCGACAATTCGCGCGACGCTCCGGCTGGTCAACCGGCCGCCACGCTGGTTACAAAACAAAGGGAGCGTGCCGCCTGCTGCCTGTGGCGTCTTCCGCGATGTGGCAAGACAAGCTTGATACCGTTTGATAGCCTCCAGAGCGAGTTCACCGATCGGCACAATCCGCTCCTTCCTACCTTTCCCCCGAAGGCGGACAAGGCCTTCGGACTCATGAACATCGCCCAGACTCAGCGATACCAACTCGCTCACGCGCGCTCCCGTCGAATAGAGCGTTTCGAGCAATGCACGGTCACGCAACGAGCCGGCCGTCTGTCCTGCCGGAAACGTCATCAAGGCATCGGCATCGTCTTTGGTTAACACACGTGGAAGAGACCGTGGTTGTTTGGGAGTCCGCAGGGCTTCGACGGGATTGCGGCTCGTGAGACCTCGACGGCTGAGGTAGCGATAGAAGCTTCGGATCGCGGCCAGCTTTCTCCCTAATGACGCCTGCTTCTCTCCTTTTCTGTCGAGCCATTCGAGATACGCACGGATAGCATCTGGGGACAAGGAAGCGGGATCGACGGGGGATGAGGCCAACCGGCTGGACACCAGAAACCTGTCTAATTGCCGAAGATCCGAGGCGTAATTCCGAACCGTTTCCGGGGATGCCCGCTGCTCACTCTCGAGAAACGTTATGAAAGCCCTGATTGACTCATCCATGCCGCATGATCCTCGAGGGCGCGCTGTGAGATGAGCTGCTTCTTTCGCTCTTTATCTTTGACGGCCACCGTGAGAGGCGGGAACAGGCCGAAATTCATGTTCATGGGCTGGAAGTGGCGCGGATCGCTCGTGGTGATGTGTGAAAGCAGGCAGCCATGCGCCGTCGTAGGAGGAGGAGTGAGCGGCGGCAACCCGTCGAGCTGACGGACAGCGTTGATCCCCGCAAGACCTCCCATCGCGGCTGAATCGGTGTATCCTTCCACACCGACCAGTTGGCCTGCGAAGAAGAGGGTCGACCGCTCTTTGAACTGCAACGTGTTATGCAACAGCTGCGGCGAGTTCATAAACGTGTTGCGGTGCAGGCTGCCGTAACGCAGGAATTCCGCTTGTGCGAGGCCGGGGATCATGCGGAACACTCGCTTCTGTTCGCCATACGTCAATTTCGTCTGAAATCCGACCATGTTGTAACACGACCGGTGGGCGTTTTCCGTCCTGAGCTGAACGACGGCATAGGGCCGGCGGCCGGTTTTCGGATCCTCAAGGCCAACGGGTTTCAGGGGCCCGAACTGCATGGTTTCTCTTCCGCGCTCGGCCATCACCTCGATGGGCAAACAGGCCTCGAAATATGGCGTCTGCTCAAATGCCTTGGGTTGGACCTTTTCCGCTGCCAGCAAGGCGTCATAGAAAGCCTGATAGGTCGCCTCGTCCATGGGACAATTGAGATAGTCGTCTCCGCCTTTTCCATAACGCGATGCACGGAAGGCAACATCCATATTGATCGAGTCCGCATCCACAATGGGCGAAATGGCATCATAGAAATAAAGATGGTTGGAGTGCGTGAGCCGCGCAATGGCTTGTGACAGTTTGTCGGAGGTCAGCGGCCCTGTCGCCACGATGCAGACACAGTCGGTCGGGATCTCGGTCATTTCTTCCCGAAGAATGCGGACGTTGGGATGACTGTCGAGCGCTTGCGTGATCAGGAACGAGAATTGGTCCCGGTCGACCGCCAGCGCAGACCCGGCAGGGACACGCACCTGATCCGCCACCGTGATGATCAATGAATGGTGGCGGCGCATTTCTTCTTTGAGGATGCCCGCTGCATTCTGAGGGTCGGCGGATCCGAGAGAATTTGAGCAGACCAGTTCAGCCAGCCCCCCGGTCTTATGGGCCGGAGTCGGCTCCTTCGGACGCATTTCGTAGAGCGTGACTTTTGCGCCTCGATTAGCCGCCTGCCACGCCGCCTCGGACCCGGCCAAACCGCCGCCGATAATAACGATGTCTTCGCGCATCTGAGTGGAACGCTCCGCGAGAGAAAGGTCAAGCAGAAGAGGCATTGTAGGAATCGTATTTCGGCGATGTCAAGGCGAAGCGGCCGGCGAATCCATTGAACCCGCGAAAGGCTCATGCTAGACTTCGCCCGATGGGCGATTAGCTCAGTGGCAGAGCGCTTCCTTCACACGGAAGAGGCCACAGGTTCGATACCTGTATCGCCCACCACCCCTCCAAATCATCGGAATCCCTGGCATCTCAAGCAAGATCGTGCGTTGGCGTAAATCTGTCGTTTTCTGGACAGAATGCTGAACCTCGGCTACACTTCCCTCAGTTAACTGAATTGTCGATTTCGGGACATGAGGTAGAGGTATGACACCCAAACTGATTGCCGTGAGTCTGCTTTTAATCGCCGGCCTGATCGGTTGCGCAGGCCATCAGCAAGCGGTCGACGGGGACATCGGGTACGTCGCCCCGGCTAGCATCTATAGTGTAATGGACAGCACAGCGCTCGTTTATACGGACGTGGCAGCTGGGTCGCCTCTCAACGACAATCCTTGGCGCTGGCTGGGATTTCTCCTGCATCCCATCGGACAAGGGCTCGATTATGGCGTCAACCGTCCCATTTACTCGCTCACGGGCAGCATGCCGTATCTCTTCGGGTATACCAGCGAGGATGCGATGTTGGATAGCCAGCGCCGCCGCGCTTCTCAATACTAACCAGCTGCTGACCACACCTGACTCGCCCGCTTTCTCGACTGAGAAAGCGGGCGTTGCCTTTTTCGCCCCTGGCAAACGGTGATGCCTTTCGGTATTCTCAATCTCCTCATGACTAGCGACATTGGCGAGCGACGCGCTGCTTCAGGACGAGCATTGATCGGGCTCCTTGGCTGCCTTATTGTGAGCCTGTTTGCAGCCTGTGAAACACCCAACCCGCGCCCGAACCTTCCGCCTTCCGAAAGCGACTTAGTGCTCCTCAAGCCGGGAACGTTGTGCCAGCGCAAGGCGGATTTCCTTCAACAGCATCCACAGTCCAGCTTGACGATTAAGCCCTGGGGCAGGGGTCAGGAATTGATGCTACCAGCGAGCCGCAGTGCGTCTCATGGGGAAGAATCGTTTTTTTTTGACGATGATGGCACGCTGGTCGGCGCACTGTTCACATTTTCGTCCGGCCTCGACCTGGATCCCTATTCGGTACTCCGCCACACCTTGACGCTGTTGAAACCTACGCTTGAATTTTATCTGAGCGTCGCCAACTTCGCAGGCAAGTCCGCTATGGATTCCAGCTCACTCTATGAAACAGGCGATGAGAAAACCACGACCCAGTATCTGGTCATCAGCGCACGTGATCGTCCCACCTTGCTCCAGGCCTCCGTCACCATTGATCCCTATGTCAGACTCTTCTCGCCATATCGGCGGGAGTTTTTGAACCGTCTCCGGCAGCCGAGCGGCGTTCAACCCGGCCAACAAGTGGATAGCCAAGGCGCTGAAGACAAGGAGCCATTCGCCTCGCTTCAACAGTTCGCACGGGGTCAAACGGCACAGCTGTCTTATTGCGGAACGCAGAGCTATGACATTGCGGCCGATGCGTACCGGAAATCCATCGCAAGCGGATTCACGAACAAAGTTTGGCTGGCCGAAGCACATCACAAGTTCGGCCAATCTCTCTTCGGACTGGGCCAATACGAGAAAGCCAGAACGGAAATGCTTCAATCGTTGGCTATCAGGCCCAATACGCCGGAGACGTTGAATAATCTCGGCTCAACGCAGCTCAAGTTAGGAGATAAGGCGGGCGCACTCGCTTCGTTTGAAAAGGCGGTCACGCTTCGCCCGAATTATGCCATTGCTCGTTTTAATTTGGCGGAAGCCGTCGAACCGACCAATCCCAAACGCGCGCTTGCAGAGTATGAGACGTATCTCGCGCTGGTGGAAGGTGTTCCTGATGAGGCGGACAGGATTGCGTTGGTTCAGCAACGAGTGAAGAAGCTGAAACCTCAATAGCACGAGAAAACGGGCGGGAGACTAGCGGCGGATTTTCTCTTCCTGCTCCTGGAGGGTTTTGCACCCGATACAGAGCGTGGTCACGGGTCTGGCCTTGAGACGCTGATAGGGGATTTCCTCTTCACAGCGCTCACAAATGCCGTAGATGTTCTTGCTCAACCGGTCAAGCGCCTCGTCGATTTTCTTGAGGAGTTTCTGCTCCCGTTCCTTGATGCGCATAGAGAAATTCTGATCCACTTCGGCGGAAGCTTGATCACTGACGTCGGGAAATGCCTCCGGCCCTTCGCGTTTCGTCAGCCCTTCACCCGCTTCATCCAGGATCGCTTGCCGCTGCTTCTGGAGCTCACGTCTGATGGCGCCGTATTTTCCAGCAGCTGACGCTGCTTTGCTGCCTCGCTTCACCGCGACAGACCTTCTGCGGGTGTTCGCCTTCGCTTTCATGGTTCACCAATGAAGAATAGCATGAGGAAAAAAATAAGGGTGAAACTATAACAGGGGTTTCGAAAGGCGGTCAATGGGAAAGGCGGGGGTTTATCAGGCACAATTCTGCTATAAATCGCGCCGACCTTCAATGGATTTCAGCAGCGTCACTTCATCCGCATATTCGATGTCCATGCCGACCGGGATCCCATAGGCGATACGCGACACACGGGTCCCGAGAGGCTTCAACTGATTCGTCAGGTAAATGGCCGTGGCTTCCCCCTCGATGGTGGGATTGGTGGCCAAGATCACTTCCTGAATTCCGCCGAGTTTCACCCGGTCGACCAGTTCCTCGGCTCGGATGTCCGATGGTCCGACTCCATCCAGAGGAGAAAGCGCACCGAGTAAGACGTGGTAGAGCCCGCGGTAGGCGCCAGCTCGCTCGACGGCATACAGCGTACTCGGTTCCTCGACCACCAGGATTCGGGTTTGGTCGCGCTTGGGATCCAAGCAATACTCACACAGCTCGCCTTCGGCAATGTTCCGGCATTGACGGCAGAACGAGAGGCCGTCTTTGACGGCGCGAATGGCATCGGCCAATCGCAGCGCATCCTCGCGGTCAGCCTTGAGGAGATGAAAGGCCAAGCGTTGGGCGGTCTTTTGGCCGATGCCGGGAAGACGAACCAGCTCTCGAACCAGACGGGACAACAATCCTTGTTGATCAACAGCCATCGGCGACTCGTTAGAAGAGGCCGGGAATATTCATGCCGCCGGTCACTGATTTCATCTGATCGGCCATCAGCTGACGCGCGTTCTTTAAGGCCTCATTCGTGGCCGCCAGCACGACATCCTGCAGCATTTCTGCATCTCCGTCTTTCAGGGCCTCGGGATCGATACGGACGCTGACCACCTCGAGCGCGCCGTTCGCTGTCACCGTGACCATGCCGCCTCCGGCCGAGCCGGTCACCGTTTTCGTCGCAGCTTCCTCCTGGAGCTTAGCCATTTGCGCCTGCATCTGCTGCGCCTGTTTCATGATGTTCGCCATGTTGCCTAGAGGATTTTTCATTCCTGGACCTCGTGTTGGTTGGTGACCGTCCTGACATCCGCAAGTTCTGCCCCGAACATTTCCAAGGCCTGCTTGACGACCGGATGGGCCTTCGCCTGTTCAAACAGTACGACTTTTTGTTCCTGCTCTTTCGCGGCTCTGATCTGGGCCATCGTAGGACCGGGAGGGTCGGCTTCCGTCAGCTCAATGACTCGAAGCCGGACCGGCTGGCCGCCCATCCGCTCGCATAAAGAGGCCAGCGCCTGAATATTATCCGCCTTCTCCAACATCCCCCGTGCCACCGTCGCTTGCTTCGCAAATCCGATTGTCACGACATTGCCCTCGATCCCAACCAAGCGCCCCATTTCAAGAAAGGGTGCAATATTTGGGAACGTATGGCCGACCTCCTCTTGAAACTGCTCCCAGTTCAGCATGATCGCTTGCGGAGGACGTGGCGGCGCAGCCGAGGAGGTCGGCCCCACCTGTCTGATCGGTTGAGTAGCCGGTGTTTTCTCGGTGCGCGGTATGGAGGCCGCCGCCGGAACACCGGAGGCGGGAGAAGACAGGGAGGGGGGGGTTCCAGTCACGGCGCGCTGGGGTTGAGGTGCACGTGCAGGATGGGCGGAGCCACCCCCAACTTGTGTACCTCTTTTTTCAGACCGGACGACAGATGGCTGCGGAGCGCCAGAGACCGCACGTCCAGGCTGGTCATTTGTAGTGGTCTGAGGACCCAGCAACCGCGTCGCCTTTATTGCGGCCGTTTCGAGCACAAATCTAGGATGAGCGCTGAACCGCAAGGCGTCCTCTGCCTCGAGAAACAGCGTGAAGATCTGCTGAATGTGTTCCGGGGTCAGCGACGCCTTGTCCGCCGCAAGCTGTGCGAGATCGTCTGAGGAGGTCTCAATCAGAACAGGCCATTCTTGCGGGGGTGTGACGGACACGACCAGCAAATGACGCACATACTCCACCACATCAGCGCAGTACGCACGCAATTCGTGCCCACCTTCTACCAGTTGAGACAATGTCCGCAGGGCCCCCGCGCTGTCCTGCGAGGTGATCGCCCGAATCAAGGATCGGACCATTTCCTGTGGAATGGCGCCCAACAAAGCTTCGAGATCGGTGTGGACTATCGACTTGCCGCCAAAGGCCACCGCTTGATCCAGCAGACTCAGCCCATCTCTCATGCTCCCTTCGCTGGCTCTGGCTAGCGCAGCCAGACTCCGGTCCTCCAGCATGATGCCGTCCTGGTCGGCTACATGACGTAGCCGCTCGATGATCTCCGTCTTGGCAATGCGGCGAAAATTATAATGCTGGCAGCGGGAGAGGATCGTCGCGGGAATCTTGTGGATTTCCGTCGTGGCGAAGATGAACACAACGTGAGGAGGCGGCTCTTCCAGCGTCTTGAGAAGGGCGTTGAACGCCGAGTTTGACAGCATGTGGACTTCGTCAATGATAAAAACACGATAGGTGCCGTGAAACGGGGCGAATTTGACGTTTTCGCGGATCTCACGGACATCATCAACGCTCGTATTCGACGCGCCGTCGATTTCAATCACGTCCACGGAATGACCCTGCGTGATCTCGGTGCAATTGACGCAAGTCGAGCAGGGTGTCCCGGTCGGTCCCTGCTCGCAATTCAGCGCCTTGGCAAGGATGCGTGCGACAGTGGTCTTGCCCACGCCGCGCGTCCCCGAAAACAAATAGGCCTGAGCGATTCGCTTGCTGGTAATGGCGTTGACGAGCGTTTGGACGACATGGGGCTGACCGATCACATCGTCAAACGTTCCTGGCCGGTATTTTCTGGCGGAAACTTGGTAGTCCATAATGGTGTTCTCTCACATGGCAGGATGGTGAAGAGGCTATCTAACACATTTGAGCATACAGTTCCTGTACGTCGAGGATGCCCAAGGCCCAGGAACCATGTGGGATGCCTGTTTCAACATCTTGAAACAAGCGGGGCCAGGTGATCCTGCGGCACCCAAAACATTCTGCTTACCGTTGCTTCCTTCCGGACCTGGCGGGATTCACAGGGTCTTGTTGCACAGGGCCCAGCCCCTTGTTTCAGGCTGCTGAAAATGAGCAGCTTGATTAGAAACCAACTCGTTCGAATCCCACTCTTTCAGCACCGAACACTTATGGTGTTTATCCCGTCGCCCTTAATCGTGAGGCTCCGGGTCGAGCACGCTCATTAAACCTAATTCACACTTACGGTGTCTATCGCTGTGAAGGTCTCGTTCGTCACGTAATGTGTTTATCCGGTCGCCGAAAACATTGTAATGGCGCCCGATACGAGCGAGCCTATTAAACCTAAATCACACTTGAGGTGTCTATCCGCCCGCATCAATTACGATACGGCGATAACGAGCGGGCGGTTCACACGAAGTGCGGTTTGGCGGAGAGGGTGGGCATTCGATGTCGCGTTCGCCTAACCGCTCACACTCCTACTGAGGGGGCCGGCCCCCTCGTACGCTCCCCATGAAGGGGACATATCCCCTTCAGAACCCCTGTTCGAATCCCACCCTCTCTTTTTTTACTTATATAGCGGAAGGCCTTTCCGCTCGGAACACGATTTCCAGCACTCACGGATTCTTTATGGCGGAGAGGGTGGGATTCGAACCCACGGTCCCGTTGCCGAGACGCATGCTTTCCAAGCATGTCGATTCGTCCACTCTCGCACCTCTCCGTCAGAGCATCGAGGAAGGAAGTTTAGCATGCACTCCAATGAGCGGCAAGGCGCGTTGACCGGCTCGCTCAGCTTTCTTATACTGCGGCGACCTCAGGAGACCTTTATGAAAATCCTTTCGGTGATAGTCATCGTCCTTGGTCTACTGATCGTCGCCTTACTGTCCCTTCCTTTTCTGGTCGATCTCGCCTCCTATCAAGACCACTACAAGCCTCTCATCGAAGAAGCGTTGAACCGCAAAATCCAAGTGCAAGCCATAAGACTGACGATTTGGCCTCGCATTGGCGCCCGCATTACCGGCTTCACAGTTATGGACGATCCGTCTTTTAGCGCGAGCCCGTTCGCCTCGTTGAGCTCGCTCGATGTCGGCGTGAAGTTGTGGCCTCTCCTCACAAAGAAAATTGAAGTTGAAGAAATCACCTTGCGCGAGCCCTTGATCACCGTGATCAAGAGCAAGGCCGGCGTCACGAACGTCTCGACGATTGGGCCCAAATCACCTGTTCCTGCCGACCGCAGGCCGCCTGACTCCCCACAACCACAGGGCGATCCGCTGGAAGCTCTCGCCCTCCTGGCTGTCGACCGCCTGTTGATCGACGGAGGCACGGTGATCTATCGCGACCTCTCGACAGCGCCAGAAACGGAATATCGAGTTCAAGATCTTGTGCTTGACCTGAAGTCCGTTCATCTTGGCGAGACGCCGACCATTCACTTCAGCGCGACCACGCTCCCGCAAAACCTTCCCGTCACATTGGACGGCAGTTTTGGCCCGCTGGTTCAGGCACTTGAGATCAAGCAGTACCAGTTCACTCTCGCGATCGGAAGAATGGCTCTGGCATTGCATGGAGCGTTGCTTGGGGGGCAATTGGATGCGGTTGTGACTGCTCCCTCCATCAGCACTGCTGATTTCCCTGTAACGCTCCCTTTAATCAGGCCGGTCGAAATCAAGGATCTTCGTATTGTCGCTAAAGCGCCGTATCCGCTCAAGTCCGGCGCCTCACCACTGGCCCTCGCCGACGTAACAGACCTGACTCTTGCCGTCGTCATGGGAAAATCCTCGCTCAATGTCAGAGGGAAGGCCATCGGAGGCCACGCCAGGGTGATGGTCTCGTCACCGTCCGTGGATACGGCCGACCTTCCGGTGGAGAGCGGTCTAAAGAAATCCGTTGAAATAAGAAATATCGAGATGAACGCTGATCTGAAGGGCCAAGAGGTACGGCTCAGCAATCTCTCACTCGAGGTCTTCAACGGGCAGGTTAAGGCACAGGGAGGCACGTCGCTCGGAACTTCCACGCCGCCTTTTAACGGCAAGCTGACCGTCCAAGGTGTGCAAATGGGACAGGCGCTTGGTGCGGTCGATCCCCAGAGCCCGCTCCTCATTAGCGGAAGGGCCGCGGCGGACGTGGCTGTCGCCGGGCGAGGATTTTCGTGGGTTGATCTGACGAGCGCGCTTGAGGGACCGGGGCATGTGGAAATCAAAGATGGAAAAATCGAGGGTGTGAATCTCATTGGAGAAGCCACCGCATTGCTGAAGGTTGCCGGTATTTCGCTTGAGCAGGCCAAGGCGACGGCATTCTCGACCATTGAAAGCGACTTCATGATCAAACAAGGCCGTGTGAACGCGCAAAAAATCCTCATGGACAGTCATGACTTTCAGGCGACAGGGCACGGGACGGTCGGCTTTGATCAGACGCTCAATCTCGCAATGAATTTGAATCTTTCCCAAACACTGACCCAAAAGATCGCCGGCTCGTCCCCACTCGTGAAAGCGGCATCGCAGGGCGGCCGGCTGCGATTGCCCTTGCTCATCACCGGGACTCTACCAAGGCCCTCATTTGCACTGGATGCCCGAGGACTGACGGGAAAAGTCCAGGAGCAGGTTCAGGAAAAGGCCAAAGATACCGTCGAAGGTCTCATGCAAGGCACGACTAAGCCCGCCGACCTCAAGAAAGAAGGGAAAGAACTTTTGAAAGGGCTGTTCGGACGATAGCGCTGCCGTCCATGGGTCCGCTCACCTTTATTCGTCAGCATCCGCACAGTAGACCATCTGTCCTTGAAACGATATCACCCTGCTGGTCGCTCCGGTTATTCACTAAGTCTTTCATGCTGGCTATTCCCGTTAGCCGCCGCTGAGCGTCTTCGACTAACGCACATCTTATTTCGTGATTGCCAACCTCTGATGATTCGGTTATATGGTTCGCCCTAACGCGTCGGGCTCACGCGGCGCGATCTCTGAAAGCGCCACGACCGCTTTGAAGTCAGGAGGTGTGATGGGTAGCAGCATTCTCGTTCGTGTAGCTTTCTTGCTCGTGCTCGTTGCAGGGATCTGGACACAGGCCGCTGCTGAGGAACCCGCGCCGCCGGCTCCCGCGCCGGTCGACGTGGTCACACTGAAGGACGGCAGCGTCATCTATGGTGAAGTACTCGAAATGGCGGGTGGGATCCTCTTTCTCAAGAATCCTGCAGTCTCCGACAATATGATAAAGCTCAAATGGGAAGACGTGTCAAAGCTTACCATTACCCATCCAATTCCATTTCATTTAAAGGAAGGCACGATCCTCAACGGCACCGCAACGCCGGGACCCGATGGAGTGCTCGTCATTCACGCAGAGCCGCTCAAAGGCACCATGGACATCCCGATGAGCGACGTCTCGTCTCTCAATCCCCTGATTCAACCGTCGGTCATTTACATTGGAAACCTCACAGGCGGCTATTCGCAAACGACGGGTAACAGCCATTTGCGCAACGCCAGTCTGCTCGGCGAATTGGTCGCGCGAAGCGAACTGCTCAGACTCACCATGAACGTTCGTTATGTGTACGGGGATGACTCAGGCGCGATCATCACGCGAAATGCCCGGGCCACCATCAAGCTGGACTTCTTCATCACAAAGCGATTCTTCTGGTTCACCTCGGCCTACTTTGAAAACGATCGGTTCCAGGACCTTAAGTTGAGAACCGCCCTCGCCAGCGGTCCCGGCTATCAGTGGATTGACCGCGAAGACTTCTCAGGGGTTGGCAAGGACATGACGCTCTACACGGAAGCCGGTTTGGCGTATTTCAACGAAGATTTCAACCTCTCAGGAGACAAGTCGAGCGTCCGCGCTCGTATTTCGGTCAAGTGGAATTGGCCGTTCTTCGAAGACCGCATTACGATCTATCACCTCAGCGAATTGTTTCCCAGCCTCCAAAATACGTCCGATGTGTTTCTCACGATGGATAACGGCGTCCGCTTTAAGATTTGGCAAGGGTTCATCAGCAGCTTCCAGATCACAACGCGTTACAATAGTCGCCCGGCGCCTGGCACCGGCGACACCGACAACCTTTATCTCATCACACTCGGTTATGCGCTGGACACGACCAGAAAGCGCTAGACAATTTCCGTCCACCTTCTTGCTACCAGGAGGGACCTATGCTGAAAGAATTTAAAGAGTTCGCCATGAAGGGCAACGTCCTCGATATGGCGATCGGTGTGATCATCGGCGCCGCCTTCGGGAAAATCGTCACCTCACTTGTCAGCGACGTGTTGATGCCGCCCATCGGCCTCTTGATGGGCCAAGTCGACTTTTCCAGCCTCTTTCTCAATCTGTCCAGCACACCTCAGCCCTCACTCGCAGCGGCCAAGGCAGCGGGAACTCCGACGATCAATTACGGGGTGTTTCTACAAACGGTGCTCGATTTCATCATCATCGCGTTCGTCATCTTCATGCTGGTGAAACAAATCAACCGGCTGAAGAAGCCGGCGGCTCCCGCAGCTCCGAGCACGAAAGATTGCCCGTTGTGCCTATCGACGATTCCGATCAAAGCCACCAAGTGTGCGCATTGCACGTCTTCGGTATGAAGTAATGGATGCGCACGTTTTTTTTATTCTCATCATGAGGAGAACTATGTTGGCACGTTTCGCCCGAATCGCACTTGCTTTGATCGCAGTCAGCACGGTCGCCGGCTGTAGTGGTCAGAAAATCGAGACATTGAAGGACGCCATATGTTGTGACGGCGGGTATGAATATCGCCATCGAGACCGGTTCGCGGCCGAGAAAGACCGGCAACGGTTGATCGATGAGTTGACGGCCGCCAGGAAAGAAAATGAGGCCCTCTCGGCCAGAACGAGGTCAGTCCAAGACCAACTGGCCGATCGCGACAGGGAATTGGCCTCCTTGCGCGCAAAAGGAGAGGACAGCGGACGCGTGAGCAGCCAATTTTCGAGCATGCAGGGAGACCTGGATCGGTCGAATGCGCGGAGCGCCGACCTTGAGCGCCAACTGGCCGACAAAGACAAACTTGCTGCCGAGTTGGTCGCTGCTCAGGCGACGGTTGCGGCTCTTCAAGCTGGGACTGGCGACAGGGACAAGCTCGCCGGAGATCTTGCACAGGCCAACAAACGGGTGTCCGAGCTCGAGGCCCAGCTCGCGACGCTCAATGCCGCTGGAGCCGACAAGGACAGATTGGCTGCAGATCTGGCGGCCGCGCAGCAACGGACGGTTGAATTGGAGAGGCAGCTTGCCGATCGCGATCGGGAACTGGCAGGACTTCGCGGAGATCTCTCGACGGAGATGGCCAAGCTCAAGGAAGCCCAGCGCGGTCTGATCCGTGCGCTTCGGCCTCAGATCGAGAAGGGCACTATCATGGTCGACTTGAATAATGAGCGCCTGCTCATCAATCTGGCGTCAGGGTATCTGTTCGGATCCGGTGAAGATCAGCTGAAATCCGCCGGCTCCGACGCCCTCAAACACGTGGGAGCGATTCTCAAGGATTTTCCAGAATACAAAGTCAGCGTTGACGGTCACACCGACAATCGGCCGATTAGAAGCGAGCTCAGGAAGAAATTTCCGTCAAACAAGGAGCTCTCAGAGGCCCGGGCCACCAATGCTGCTATGGCGTTGGGAGAAGGCGGTTTGACCGCCGTGACGACGCACGGCTATGCCGATACTCGACCAATCATGCCAAACACTACCGAACCCGGACGGGCAAAAAATCGACGAGTCGAAGTTCGCGTGACGAGGTAAGCGGTTAGCGGGCCGCCGGGGGCGCGTTTACGCTCCCGGCGCCGGTCGGCATCTGTGTTTGCAGAGCTGTTGTTCAGCGGCGCCGGGATTCGCCGGCCCTGAGATCGTGGAGAGAATCTTATAATGGCCCAACCCCAGCTCCTTGCCATAAGCTTCCCCGACGAGTACATCCTGGACGTGTTGATGATCTGAGGTTCGAAAGACCGACTTGCCTTCTTTCAAACCGTCGAACTCATGGCCTTCGAGGGCCTTGATCAACCCCTGCGTATCCGCAGTGCCGGCTCGCTGAATCGCTTCCAGGATTTGTGTCATCGCGGCATAGCCCAGATAGCACCGTGACGTCGGCGTGTGGTTGTACTTGTCGATCACGCCCTGAATAAAAC
>Ga0075419_10001383_pt1 | contig 15648 bp, 17 predicted proteins | sample SoiMetdeltSBSDD3_FD_76900 | JGI IMG/M metagenome (GOLD analysis project Ga0075419, IMG submission 76900) | Bulk soil microbial communities from a Populus tree surrounding site in Tennessee, USA - Soil MetaG P. deltoides SBSDD3 | ecosystem: Environmental > Terrestrial > Soil > Tree plantation... | reverse complement strand
CTCGGCGCCGTGGCCCTGCTGGTCGGCGGGGTCGGCATCGCCAACGTCATGGTGATCTCGGTGCTGGAGCGCCGTTCCGAGATCGGCCTGCGGCGGGCGCTCGGTGCCACCCGCAGGCATGTGAGCGTGCAGTTCCTCTCCGAGGCCCTGCTGCTCTCGGCGGCCGGAGGTGTCGCCGGGGTGGTGCTGGGCGCAGCCGTCACCGCCGTTTACGACGTGGCGCGCGGCTGGGAGATCGTCCTCCCGACCGCCGGCCTCGCCGGCGGCATCGCCGCCGCGCTCGCGATCGGCGCCGTCGCCGGCCTCTACCCCGCCACCCGGGCCGCCCGTCTGGCGCCCACCGACGCCCTCAGGACCGTCTGATGACCACGCACCACCTCACGCCCCGAACCCGAGGCCCGGCCGCCCGCCGACACAGGCTCCTGGTGGCCGGCGCCCTGCTCGTTGGAGCCGCGCTCACGCTCACGCTGGTCACCGCCGGGGACGACGCGACCGAGAACAGTCGGCCCGGATCGACCGTCACCGCCGAGCCGCGTGACCTCGCCACCACCTTGGAAGCATCCGGCTCCCTGCAACGGTCCGACGAGCACGTCATCGCTCACGCCTCGGCGCTCCCGTCCGACGGGGGAGGCGACCCGTCCGACGGGGGCGACGGCGACAGCCTCCCGACCGAGCCTGTCGCATACGTGCCGGAACCGGAGACCACCAACCCGTCCAGCACCGCCCCGTCCACCACCGCGCCGACAAGCAGCACCACGACCACGACCAACCCGTGCTCGCCGACCAGCACCTCGCCTACCTCCTCGTCGACGTCGAGCACCACCACGCCCGTCCCATGCCCCCCGACCTCGACCACCACCTCCCCGGCCTCGACCACGACGCCCCCCAGACCGCCCGAGGCTGGCGACGACGGCGGCGGACCGCCGTCGGCCGGCGACGAAGCATCGGACGACGGTGACGACGCCGCCCCGGCCAACGGACCCGACGACGGCTCCGGTCCCGCCGCGTCGTCGCCCGTCGCCGGCGGCGGCCGGACCGCGCCCGCCGCCGAAGGCGGGGACGGCGGCGGCGGTGGCAGTGATGGCGGTGGCGCGCCGTCCGCCATCTTGACCGGCCTGCTCGACGTGGGCGCCACGGCCGACCGCGGCATGGTGCTCTACACCGCCGACGAGCAACCGGTCGTCGCCCTGCTCGGCGACCTGCCCGCCTGGCGGACCCTGGAGCAGGGCGTGGACGACGGCGACGACATCCGCCAGTTGGAGGAGAACCTCGTCGCGCTCGGCTACGGCGACGGCCTCGACGTCGACGAGTCCTTCACGGCCGACACCGCCGCTGCGGTCGAGGCCTGGGAGACCGACCTCGGCCGCGCCGCACCCGACGGCGCGGTCACCATCGGCGACGTTGTATTCCTCGCTGCGCCAGGGGAGGTCCTCGGCCACGAGGCCTCGGTCGGCGACATTCTGGCCGCCGGGTCGCCGGTGCTGACCATCGGCTCCGAGCAACGCATCGTCGTGGCCGACGTCGACGCCACCGAGGCCGGCGGCTGGACCCCCGGATCCACCGTCGAGCTCGAGTGGTCCGACGGGACCACCACCGAAGGCACCGTGATCGGCACCGGCAGGGACGTGACCGACGGCCAGGTCGAGCTGACCGTCGCGGTCGGCGCCGGCGACTTGGGTGCGGGAGACGGGCGCAGCGGCGCCGAGGCCACCGTCGCGTTGGTCGACGCCCGACGTGACGGCGTGGTCGCCGTGCCCGTCGCTGCCATCATCGACGACGGCGGGTCGCCCGCGGTGCGCGTGGCGCAGCCCGACGGTCCCGACCGCACCAGCCGGGTCGAGACCGGGCTCGTCGCCGACGGCTGGATCGAGATCACCGCCGGCCTCGACGGCGGCGAGGAGATCCGTCTTCCCGGCTGACCGACCCCGCACGAGACCCCCCAGAGGTGCAAGCCGATGACCGCAGAACAGATCAACCAGATGCTCAGGAGGATCGACGAGGTGATCGGTCCACCGGAGAGGGAATCCCGCGAAGACCGTCAACGCCGATTCAGGGCCGCAGCCAGGCGTCGCGAGCTGCGAAGGGCCGGAGCCGGCCGCTCCACCGCCGACCGGCGAGCTGGGTGATGTGCGCGTCGAACGTCTACGGCATCCAGCCCAAGGGTGCCACCGGCCGTTCGCCGGCAGGCGCTGCCCGGCGACGGTCGCCCGGCATGCTCGACCTCTCGATCCACCGGCGCGGCGTGGTCATCGAGCTGAGCATCTCCGGTGAGCTCGACATGGCCACGGCCCCTCGACTAACCCGAGCGATGTCATGGCTCCGCTCGAGCAGCGGCGCCGCGACCACCATCGTGATCGACACGAGCGACGTCGATTTCATAGCTGCCGCCGGTTACCACTCCTTGCAGGCGGCGCTCGTGCGCCCGGATGGTCTCTGGGATCCCCGCATCGTCCTCATCGTGGGACCGGTCCTAACCAGGTTCGAGGCCGCCATCTCTCCCACCTCCGCCCCCGGCGGCCGGGGCAGCGCGGAAGCTGCTGGTCGGTGAGTGCTCCGCCCGCGCCCGTGAGGCACGGCCGACGCCACGCCAAGGCCGCGAAACGACGGCTCGGGTGGCCCCAGAGCTGTACCGCCAGCGAGCACCACAACGGAAGGAGACTGCCCGATGGCAACCATCACCGCGCGCCAGCAGCGCAGGCTGCAGCGATCGTTTCACCTGCTCGCGGCGGCGACGCTGCTCTACTACGTGTACGTCCCGGCCGCACACTCGGTCCACGACCTGGTTCGCTTCGTCGCGTTCCCGGTCCTCGCCCTCACCGGGCTCGCGATGTGGCAGGCCGCGCGCCTGCGCCGCGCGGTCAGATGGTTCGCCAAGGGTGGGGGTTCAGGCGACCACGAGCGGAGGAGCGCGAAGATCCGGCCGCGGACGGTGCAGCGCGTCGCCGGGTCGATCGTGCCGGTCCTAGCAGTCGATGACGGGTCCCGAGTCCCAGCGCCCGCCCGTAGCGCTCACGGTTCGCTAGTGGTCGCCAGGTGGTGATACCGAGCTTTCGACGCAGCTTGTGGAGGTGGCATCGCAGCGGCTCCACGTCGGGAACGTTGTTCTTGGCGGTCGGTGCGCGTCGCAGCACGAACGGCCCTCACGTTCGGTTTGATGCGGTCGAGGATCGCGCTAGCGCTTGGCCGCGGCCCGTTCCGCGCTGGCGATGACAGCCCGCAGTGCGGCGACGTGACCCTCGAATGCCTTCGCCCCGGCGTCGGTGAGCCGCACGCGGACCCGCCGCCTCCGGTTGGACACCGGCCGCTCGATGACGATGTAGCCCGCGTCCTCGAGTGTGGCGAACTGCTTCGACAGCGCGGAGTCGGATAGGCCCAGCCGATCGCGGACGAAGGCGAAGTCGGTCCAGTCCGCCGAGGCCAGCAGGCCAACGATCGACAGGCGAGTGGCCGGATGGATCAGCTCGTCGAAGCGAGCTGGTGCCGTCATGCGACGACGCGGTGCGCGAGGCGCCGGCGAACAGCGGCCATCAGCGCTGGACCGCAGAAGAGAACGACGATGGCGACGGCGACGCTGGCCATGATCGAGGGATGCCGCGCGCCATCGGCGTTGGCCACCAGGGCGAGCACCACGGTGGCGGCGACCATCAGCAGCAGGAAGCCGATGACGAGAGCCGGGATGTGCGGGTCAACCACATCCGCGCGCACGCTCAGCTGCTGCGAGCGGTGGCGGCCAGACAGGACGTGGCTCGCGACCGACGCATGGGCCGCACCGAAGCAGAGGGTGACGGCCAGCGTGAGCCACGGGTGATCGAGGTCGGCGAGTACCCCCAACCCGATCCATCCTGCAGCCAGACCCCACCAGTACCAGCGCGGCATGTCGATCTCGGCGATCACCTGGCGGCGACGATGCTCGATCGAGCCCAGCGCCAGCTGGGCTTCGCTCTCACTGAGGTCCTGAGGCATACAACCCACTCACTTTCCTATGAGGAAACTGAGCGTAGACTTTCCAGATGGGAAAGTCAACCGTGAGCTCTTCTCACTAGCTGCGAACTGGCCGCAAGGACCGCGCCAGCTCTGATCATGTCGAGCTCCGAAGCTGCTCGAGGTGGGGCTTGCCCGTCGCAGAGATAACGGTTATCCTTATGGATAACGGTTAGATCGGAGAGCAGTGCAGCAGGAAGTGGTGTTGGCGTTGCTGGCGAAGGAGCGGTCGCACGGCTACGAGTTGCGGACGCGGCTGCGTCAGGCGTTGGGCCCGCTCGGCCACGGGATGAACCGTGGGCAGGTGTATGTCACATTGGGCCGGTTGGAAAAGGCGGGCCTGGTGACCTCCGAGCAGTCGGCCGGGTTGGTGGATCGGCCCGACCGCAAGGTGTACGCGCTGACCCCGGATGGCCAGCAACGCGTGGCCGAGTGGCTGGCGGAAGTGGGCTGGCCCAAGCCAGACCTGGCGGAGTTCCACCTCAAGCTGGTGGCGGCTGGGGCGGCCGGGTTGGCTGACCCGATCTCGATCGTGGACACCCAGCGCCGCGAGCTGCTGCGCCGGTTGCGCGATGCCCAGCGCGCGGCGATGGCCGAGTCGGAGGGCTCGGATGCGGCGCTGTTGCTGGAGGGCATCGTGTTGCGGTTGCAGGCGGACCTGCGCTGGCTGGAGGCGTGCGAGCAGAACTGGACCGGGCGAAGGAGTGGATCGTGAGCGAAAGAGACCACACATCGGTGCTGCGGGCCCGTGGGGTGCGCAAGCACTACGGCCAGGGTGATGGACTGGTGCGCGCCGTCGACGGGGTCGACCTCGATGTGACCCCGGGGGAGACGGTCGCGGTGATGGGGCCCAGCGGCTGCGGGAAGTCCACGCTGTTGCATCTGCTGGGCGGCCTGGACCGGCTCTCGGCCGGGGAGGTGTGGCTCGGTGGGCTCCGGATCGACCCGATCGGGGAGAAGGCACTGGCCCGGATGCGGCGCACCGCCGTTGGGTTCGTGTTCCAGGCCTTCCACCTGATGGACGAGCTCACTGCGGTGGAGAACGTCGAGCTGCCAGCGCTGCTGGCCGGGAGCTCAGCGCGGGCGGCCCGCCAGCGGGCCTTGCGCCTGCTGGAACGCGTCGGGCTGGCCGACCGGGCCGGCTTCTTGCCCGCGTCCCTGTCCGGTGGCCAGCGCCAACGGGTGGCGATCGCCCGGGCGCTGGCCAACGAGCCCCTGGTCGTCTTGGCCGACGAACCCACCGGCAACCTCGACAGCGCCGCCACCCTGGACGTCCTACGGCTGTTCGAGACTCTCCACGAGGGAGGCCAGACCCTGCTCATCGTCACCCACGACGAGCGCATAGCCGCCACCGCCGACCGGCTGATCTCCATGCGCGACGGTGCCTTCGTGGATGAGACCCGGCTGACCGGCGTCACCACCGGCCAGCTGGGCGCCCTGGTCGGACTGGAGGGCTGAGCCCGTGGGCCGGGTCCTGCTCGTCGGTCGCCTCGCCGCCCGGAACCTGCGGCGACGCCCGGCCGAAGCCGCGCTCCTTCTGGTGGCGATGATGGCGGCCACCACCGTGTTGACCCTCGGGCTCGTCCTGCACGGCGTGACCGACGACCCCTACCAGGACACCCGCGAGGCCACGGCCGGGCCCGACGTCGTCGCCAGCTTCGCCCCCGACAACTACATGGGCCAGCCCGCCGATCTCGCTGGCTTGGAGGCACTGGCGGATGCGCCTGGGGTCAGCGACCACAGCGGACCGTATCCGGTGGTCGGAGCGGAGCTCGAGGCCGACGGCGTCACCGGCTCGAGGCGTACACCCCGAGGAGAGGAGGTCGGCGGTGCGGCGGGCGTGTGGGCCGTGGGGCGCGACCCCGCGGCGGCGTCGGTCGATCAACCCGAGCTCACCCAAGGCAGCTGGGTACGTGACGGCGGCGCCGTGGTCGAGGCCGGCTTCGCCGACGCGCTCGATGTCGGCGAAGGGGATCAGATCACCCTGAGGACCCGGCTGTGTACGCCGATGACGCCCACCACGCCAGAACAGCACTGTCGCGTCGTCAACGACCACTCGTTCCGAGTCGTGGGTGTGGCGGTCACCGCCGCAGCGCGGCCGTATCCGGGTGTGTGCTTCGCTCCGTTCTGCCCCTGGTTCGCCGAAGCGATGGAAGATGCCCGACCTCAGGGTCCGCCGCCGGATGAGCCGCCACCGGACGAGGCGGTCGACGACGAACGTTTCATGGAGGACCCGGTCGAGCCCGGTCTGGTCTGGCTCACCGAGGCCGACGCCCGCGGTCTCGCGCCCGCGGAGGAGTTCCTGTCCTATGTCGTGAACCTGAAACTCGCTGACCCGGCCGACGCCCCGGCGTTCGTCAACGCGCATTTCTCGTCGTCGACGGAAGCACAGGTCCTGGAGACGTGGCAGGACATCCGTGCCGGCCACGACCAGCTGGTGCAGGACACGCAGAACGTCTTGGTCATCGGCAGTCGGCTGCTCGCCATACTCGCCGTGTCCAGCGTCGCGGTCCTCGTCGGCGGCCGGATGGCTGACCAGACCCGACGCGTCGGGCTGCTCAAGGCGGTCGGCGGCACACCCCGCGTGGTCGCAGCCGCTCTGCTCGCCGAATATGTCGCGGTGGCCCTGCTCGCAGCTGCTGCCGGTCTGGCGGCCGGATGGCTGGCCGCTCCCCTGCTCACCGATCCCGGGGCCGGCCTCCTCGGCAGCGCCGGTGCGCCCTCGCTCACTCTGTCCGTGGCCGCCCAGGTGACGGCGGTGGCGCTCGGGGTCGCGCTCGTCGCCACGTTCGTTCCCGCCCTGCGCGCCGCCCGCACCAGCACCGTGCACGCCCTCACCGACACGGCCCGCCCACCTCGGCGCACGCCCCGGCTGATCGCGATCTCGGCACGCCTGCCCATACCCCTTCTCCTCGGGTTGCGTGTGGCCGCCCGCCGACCGCGTCGCGTTGTGCTCAACACAATCAGCATCTTCGTCACCGTCACCGGCGTCGTCGCCGTGCTGGCCGCCAAGACGCTGATCGGCCAGGACGCTCAGCTCGTCGGCGGGACCGATCCCGGGACGGTCAGAGCGAACCAGGTGCTGCTCGTCATCACGGTTTCGCTGGTCGCCCTGGCCGCCGTCAACGCCATCTTCGTCACCTGGGCCACCGCCCTCGACGCCAAGCACTCCTCGGCACTGGCCCGCGCCCTTGGCGCCACCCCCCAGCAGGTCAGCACGGGCCTCTCGGCCGCCCAAGTCCTGCCCGCCCTCGCCGGTGCCGTCCTGGGCCTCGCCGGCGGCATCGCGCTCTTCAACGGCCTGGGTGGCGGCGAAGACGGGGTCACGGGTCCGCCGCTGTGGCAGATGCTCGCCGTGGCACCGGTCACCGTGCTCGTCGTGGCCGCACTCACCACCATCCCCGCCCGCATCGGCGCCCGCCGCCCCACCGCCCAGATCCTCCAAGCCGAACTCGCCTGAGGCCCGCCGGTACGACCTTCGCGTCGAGCCCGCCAACTACTGGCATGACGTCGGTCGGGACGGCCAGCTCGCGGCGGGCGACCTGACATCGACGGCCCCGGTCCCGACCCCGAAGACCGCCGGTGCTTCGCCCCCGATGGCACCCCCTGGTGCCACTTCGGCCGCGGGCTCTGGTGCCTCAATGGGGACCGCTGCCTGAACCCCAACGGCACAGCATCCAACCCCGAATGACCCGGCCCAACCGGGGTATCCGTCCTGCATGCCCGCCCGCAACCCGAACCCCCGCCGGCCCGAGGACGTCGAGGAACCGGACAGCGACGACGAGGGCAGCCGCCCGCCCGGGGAGGGCGTGGTCGATCCCGGACCCGAGGACCCTCCCGAACCGAACGAGCCGGCCTGACCGGCGCTCGGCGGCCGGTCAGCGGCCCGTCGTTCGGGGTCCGCGGAGGGCGAAGATGGTGGAGGGTTCCGGCTCAGTTGGCCCCTCGCTTCATACCGCTCGCGATGTCAAGATCGAAGGGCGACAGCTCGACGTGTTGGGGAGGGGCAATGAGTCGATTCCTTCGCACCGGCATCGTTGCGGCAGCGATCATGACCGTGATCGTGGCGCCGGCGAGTGCAGCTCCCGACGAGGATTTCGTGGTCGGCAGCGGCCAGATCGTCGTTGCGCCTGGGGGTCTGCCGCCTGTTGTGCTTGGCGTTTCCGTCGACGCGCACAGTGACGCCTCGGGGGGGAACCCGGGCGGCACCGTCAACGTGGGCGGGATCTTCACTGGCCCGGTGACATGCCTGGTCGTCACGGGCAATCGGGCAATCATCGGGTTCGAGGATGCATCGGATGGCCACGTCACGGTCGAGGTCGTGGACAACAGCGCTACTGGTTCTCCGGACACGATCGCCGTATCCTCCGGCACAACCGGTTGCTCTCCAGTGAGCGAGCCATTTCCACTTGTCTCCGGCGACTTCGTCGTCCACGACGCCGTGCCGCTGACCTCGAAGGACCAGTGCAAGGATGGCGGCTGGCGCCACTTCACTGACGACGAGGGGCATCCGTTCGAGAACCAGGGCGAGTGCATCGCGTTCGTGCAGCACGCCGCCTGACTGCGCACGCCGCCTACTGCCCCAAACACAAACGCTCTGACAGCACAAACGGCCGCGGTCTTTCCACAGCGACGCCGCCGACACCGCCGCCAGTGCGATGATTTCCCCCCGCACGCCGAGCGCCCTGGGCGATATCGGCACAGCGGGCCGCTTGTGTGACCGGTCCGATTCTGCTGCGTGAGGTGATACAGCGCCCAGCGCTCCGGACTGCGGGACGGTCGGCCCAATAGCTGAGGCATCGTCCAAACAATTGGGATCTCACGGCCGTCGAAGCAGCGCCCCAGTACCTGAGGGCCTCCGGCAGACTGGGGAGGTACTCGTGGCATGCACCTGGCCGATGCCGACGTCGAAGAAGTCGATCCGGTTCTCGAGTGGTCGACCTCATCGCCCGCTGACGGGATCCGGCGTACGACATGCCCAGTGGCGAGGATGGCCGCGAACGCGTGGTCCATGCCCCGACGAGAGCTGTGCTCAGAGCGCGGTTGAGCCTGCGGTTACAGGTTCGGTATCTCCAGGCAGCTGCTCGTTGGGCGGCGCGTCATCGACAGCGTGCGTGTCGTGGCCGCTGCTGAGCCGACGGGAACGGGCACGCGCGCTCATGACGCGGAGGCCGGCGAGGGACGCTCCCACGTAGCCGACGCCTTGGGCCACACACACGGCGCACATCGGAATCGATCGTACTTGACCGCCCGGACGCGGGGCGGTGGCGGTCGGCGTAACGTCGCATCTCGATGTCGCAACGTGCTGGTGGCCCGCCGATGCGGCGACCGGGCGGCCCGGCTCCGCCGACAGGTGAGTGGGGTTGGCGTGGTCCGTCGAACATGCCGCCGCCGGGTCCGCCGCACCCGGTGGATCGGGTCCGAGCCTGGTTGACCGGTGCCATGGTGGCGGTGGCGGCGCTCACAGTCCTGGGCCTGATCGCGATGTGGCCCCGGGGCGACGCTCCGGACCTGGGCGACCTTCCACCCCGCACCTACGTCAACGGATCCATCACCGGGGTGGAGGACGGTACCTGTCCCGGACTCGAGGTCTCCCAGGATGCCTGCGTGCTCTACACCGCGAACCTCAGCTCGGGCCCGGAGAAGGGCGACGTCATCGAGTTCCAGGTCCTGCCGACCGACGTCGAGGTCCCCGAGCTGCACCAGGGCGACAAGGTCGTCCTGCTCGACTTCGAGGACAGTCCCGACCCCCAGTTCCGCTACCAGTTCTACGACTACCAGCGCTCCACCCCGCTGCTGTGGCTGCTGGTCGCCTTCGCGGTCGCCGTCGTCGCGTTCGGGCGCCTCCAAGGCCTCCGCGCGCTCGTCGGCCTGGCGCTGAGCCTGGGCGTGCTCGTCCTGTTCGTCGTCCCGGCACTGCTGCGAGACTCACCCGCGGTCCTCGTGGCGTTGGTCGGGACCGTGGCCGTGGCGTACATCGCCATCTACCTGGCGCATGGCGTCAACATCTCCAGCACGATCGCCGTAGCCGGCAGCCTCGTCGCCCTGGCTTTCACGAGCCTGCTGGCCCTGGTCGTGGCCGCCAGCGCGCAGCTCTCGGGCCTGGCGTCGCAAGAAGCGCAGACTCTGCGGTTCACGGCCGAAGCCCTGGACCTGCGAGGCCTGCTCATCGCCGGGATCGTCGTCGGCGCCCTTGGTGTCCTCGACGACGTGACCGTGTCCCAGGTCTCGACGGTGGCCGCGCTGCGCCGCGCACGACCCGACCTCGGGGCCCGCGCCCTTTACACCGAGGCCACAAGGGTTGGGCGCGATCACGTCGCCTCCACCGTCAACACCCTGGTGCTCGCCTACGCCGGTGCCTCGCTGCCCCTGCTGCTGTTCTTCGCGCAGGGCGACATCCCCGTCGTGCGCATCATCACCGGCGAACTGGTCGCCGTCGAGGTCGTCCGCATGCTCGTCGGGTCGATCGGCCTGGTTCTGTCGGTCCCGGTCACGACCGGCCTGGCAGCCCTGATCCTCACCCACACCGCCGAGCTACCCGAGGACAACGGACACAGCCACCATCACGGCCACCTGCCCGACCCATCGCCGCAACTCGACCAGGGATGGCCAAACCCAACCCCCCGGCCCGCGCCGCAGCTCGACAAGGGATGGCCGAACCCCACCCCCCGCCGCGACCGGCTCGACGATCCCTGGTTTTGAGCACCGTGGCCCAGTAACCCGCCTCCCCCCGGTTGCACTCGTCGATGAGTTGCCGCCGGCGAACCCCGCGCCAGCTCGGTCCCGTGACCACTGCGATCGGCTTCGTCGCCTCGCTTCCCAGCCCGCCGAGCACCGCCATCCACATCGGGGCACTCCAGCTGCAGGCCTACGGGCTCTTCATCGCCTCGGCGTCCTCGCTGCCGTCTGGATCGCCCAACGGCGATGGTTTGACCGGGGTGGCGACCCGAGCGACGTCACCCGCCTTGCGGTCTGGTTGGTCACAGCTGGACTGGTCGGGGCCCGGCTCTACCACGTGATCACGGACCACCAACGTTTCGAGGGGCGGTGGCTCCACATTTTCGCCGTCTGGGAAGCGGGCTCGGGATCCCCGGCGGCCTGATCGCGGGAGTCCTCACCGGCGCCTGGGTCGCGCGCTGGCGCGGGCTCCCGGTTGCACAGCTGCTCGACGTCGTCGCGCCCGCCATCCCCGTGGCCCAGGCGATCGGCCGGCTCGGGAACTGGTTCAACGAGGAGCTCTACGGCCGACCCGTCGTCAACGAGCAGCTCAACCACGCGCTGAACACCCGCATCGTGATCGAGCAGGCCAAGGCATGGTGGCCGAACGCCGCCGCGTCGACATGCACGAAGCCGTCGCCAGCCTGCGTCGCTACGCCCGCAACAACAACCTGGGCCGACGTCGCCCGCGACGTCGCCGAAGGTCGACTCGACACGACGCTGCTGCCACGAACCTGACCCGGACGAAGGCTGGCGCAGCCCGGACAGCAAGCGTCGCTCGTCAGCCTCGCTTGGCCGCCGCCTTCTTGGTCGCTGGCTTCTTGGCCGCCGCCTTCTTGGTCGCTGGCTTCTTGGCCGCCGCCTTCTTGGTCGCTGGCTTCTCGGCCGAAGCGCGCGTTGCCTTCGATGCCTTGTCCGTGGAGTCGGCCTTCATCCTTTCGAGCTCTTGCTCGATCTTTTTCAGGCGGGCCTTCACACCCATGGGGCACCTCCCGGTTGAGGGCTGCCCGTCGGCAGCGACGCTGCGAAGGGTAGAGCACGGTCGACCCGTCGACGGGCTTGTGGTGGCGACACTCCCGTAGCACCCACCAATACCTATCTGGCCACTGCTCTGCGCTCGCTCGCCCTGCAATCGCGCGCAGGCAGTCGGGTAGGTAGTGGCCGAGGTGGATTCACCGGACGGGGCCGCCGAGCTCGATCCCCCCGAACAGGGACGATTGGGTTCTGCGCACATGGGTCGGTTCTTCCACGTGGCGCATATCGCCGCTGGGTTCCTGTCCCCGACCCGACGACATTCGTAGCCTCAAAGCCGAAGTCGTCAACGTCGACCCGACGTCGACCGACGGCAGCGGCAGGTCCCCTTGGCAGCACCCCCGAACGCTGGCAACGACCCGCGGGATGACCTCCGGGGTACTCAACCTGCCCCGCAACGAGGGCGCGCGTGTTGCCTAATCGAATCGACCAGGTGACGCACCGAGGTGGCTTCGGTCGCCACAAAGAACCCCGACACGCGCCCGACCCGACCTCTCCGTCCACACCCAATCTCGGAGGCAGTATGGCTGACAACAAGTCCAGACCAGGCAGGGCCAACAAGGAGACCACGCGAGAGGCCGGGTTGGGCTCGATGTCGGTGATCAGCATCCTCGCCGGCACGCTCTGCGCGTATGGAGGCTTCGCTCTGATCGCCGCGCTGGCAGGGGCCCTACTGAATCGAGCAGACGTCGACACCGAGTTCCGGACGAACGACTGGACCGGGAGCGGCGCCGTCGCCGCCCTGGTCAGCGCTCTCGTTCTGTTGCTGGCGTATCTGTTCGGCGGATACGTGGCCGGACGCATGGCCCGCCGGCGCGGAGGGCTGCACGGTCTCGCCGTGGCCATCTTGAGCCTCGTGCTCGGCGCGATCATCGGCGCAGTCGTCGGCGGCCTCAGCGACAACGCGGACGTGGAGGACAACCTCCGCAGCATCGGCGTACCCACCACCACGGATCAGATCACCGGGGTTGCCGTCGCCGGCGTTCTGGCCTCCCTCGCCGCGATCATCGTCGGTGCGATCATCGGAGGGGTCCTCGGTGAACGCTGGCACAGCAAACTCGCCCGCCGAGCCGCTGATCCCGACGTGGGACCGGCGGCTGAATCTCGGGGTCGAGCCGGCCGCGACGACAATGAATCCGCGCATCGCCTACAGCAGGACGAGCCCGTTCGTCATGCGGTCCACTCGCCGAACGATCGACGCGCGGAACCGAACGGGACCGACGACCCCACTTGGAGCTCTGCGGGTGATGGCCGACGCACGGGCGAGCAGGCCGGCGCCAGCATCCCCCACAATGCCGACGACGACTCGGGGGACGAGGACGAGCGCCTTACCGCCGCCGAGTGGCGCCAAAGGGAATCCGGCCCACGGCAGGGCTCCTCGGCGTCGAACTACCCCGGACGCTGACACCGCTCGTTGTGAGGTTCGCCTGCCCCGCGGTCCTCCCATCGAGCCCGCCACAGCCGTTTCACCCATGGCCGGCACCCCGTGCCCTGGTGCCGGCCGGGTGTGCGTTAACCGCTGTCTCGGTCCGGAAGCACCCGCAGTTGCGGGTCCCTCTGTCCGGGATGCTAAGCGGCGGGGCTAGTGGCCCGGGGCTGGGCCGACGCCCTCGAGCTGGGCGGCGGCCTGGTGTTGGTGGATCAGGTGTCGAAGAACGTCCGAAAGACCTGATCCGGCCCGGCCGGCCCCGGCCCTGTCGCACCGCGGGTGGTCTCCGGCTCAAGGGGTAAGCCTCATTCATGACGAACGGTCCCGAGCAGACAAGCGACCCTCCCGAGGATCCGGACGCCTTCGAATCCTCGCTCGGCCTTACCCGTCACGCAGACAACGCCGAGGCGGTCCTGGACCCCGACGCCAGAGTGGAGCAGCCCGAACAGGTCGCGGCGGCTGAGGTCGAGCGTCATCAGCGCCGGGGCGGCACTACTAGCTGACGCACCGCCCACCCCCGTGGGCCAGTCCGTGAAATGTGTGTCTGGGTGTCAGGAAACTCGAGGGGGGTGGTGGACCCATGGTCCCGGTTCGGTGCTGTGCTGTGACGAGCCGGTGATCGGTGTATCGGTCGCCCCCGACTCCACAGGGTTGACTTCTCCATCCGGTGGGGAGGCGTTCGGCGGAGGTGTTCGCCATGTCCCCACCGAGCTATCGGCCGTCCGGCGCCGGCGCCCATACCGACCCCGCCCGAGACGCCCTTGCCCGACGCATCGCCACCGTGGTGGCTGCCACGTTCCTGCTCGTCGGCATCCTCGGCTTCATCCCGGGAATCACGCAGAACTTCGACCAGATGGAGTTCGCCGGCCACGAGTCGGGAGCCGAACTGCTCGGCCTGTTCCAGGTGTCGGTGCTGCACAACCTCGTCCACCTGCTGTTCGGCCTCGTCGGTCTTGCACTCGCCCGCCAGGCCGACACCGCCCGGATCTTCCTGATCGGCGGCGGCCTGGTGTACCTGGCCCTGGTCGTCTACGGACTGGTGGTCGACCACGAGACCGACGCCAACCTCGTCCCGATCAACGACGCTGACAACTGGCTGCATCTCGGTCTCGGCGTGGGGATGATCCTGCTCGGCGTGCTCACCCTGCCCCGCCGCGCGGCGGACCGGACCGGCGCCGTGCGTCCCCGGTCGGGCTCGCAGCTCCCCTGAGCCGGATGGTCGTCACGGTGATCGTCGTCGCCATGCTGCTCACCGTGCTCACGCTCGTCGCCGGCGCCTGGACCGGTTGGTAACGGGCCGCCGACGTCGACGGTCGGCGTTCCGGCGGTGAGGGCGACCCCTGGCACGGCGATCCCGGCCCGAACGTCGCTGGCAGGCCTGCCGGTGCCGACTCCGAGGCGATGAGCCCCGAGGTTCCGGAGGCCGGCTCTGTCGCAGGGCGGGTGAGGTGCGGCTGAGCGAGTTAGGGGGACCTCCAGCGACTGGATTCGGGGAGCTAGCGGCCGAACTGCGCCCCCAAGGCGCGGAACCGCCCCCCGATCCGTAGGCCGAGGGCGCCAAAATGGGAACCCGCTGGGGTCCATCCAGCGGGCGCTGATGGCCCGTATCGGCGCGCTGGCGTTCCTGAGACCGTCGCTCCTCGCAGGTGGCCTGTCGTACGGTCGGTGGTATGACAAGCCCTGACCTGGCACGCATGAGCGAGATCACCGACCGGCTGCAGGAGCTTGCCCGTCAGATGCACCGAGCGGTGATGGAGATCGACCGCGACCTGCTCGTCCAATGCCTGGCCGAACACCGGAAGCTGTCCGCCGAGATCGACCAGCTCGCGCCCCGGGTGTTCGACAACCCGGACCCAACCACGCCGCTCTGACGCGGAACGGCCCCCCGACCGATGCCGGGGCGGCAAGAGGGAGAGGCCTGGGTCTCGTACCCGCGAACCGGTTAGCCGAACCAGCGTCGGGCCAGCCGGCCGTGACCCTTGCGTAGACCCCGGCGGAGCGTCGAATGCCTCGCCCCGATGATCTGGCTCCGCCCGAGTGGGGTGCACCGCCTCTGCGTTGGTAAGAACGCTTGCGACCGAGACGGCGGCGGCCCGTAGCGCCGGCGGGCTACGGCTTGGGATGGGCGGCGAAGAAGTCCCAGATCACGTCGGTGGCCACCACCTCGGTGGTCGGCACGTCGAGGATGTCGGACCCCAGTTGGCCACCGGGCCAGGCGTGGCCGCCGCCGTTGACGGTGTAGAGCTCCACGCCGTAGCCCGCTTCGCAGCCGGTCTGGACCTGGCGCACGACGTTGGCGCTGACCTGCTCGTCGGTGGCCCCGGTGCAGCCCGCGGTCACGGCCCACCGGCCCACCGCGCTGGACACCGGCTCGTAGTCGGCGTCCATGCCGCGCGGCACGAAGCCGGCCCGGCCCCCCGCGTAGGGAACGATGGCGTCGTCGGTCCCGTGGAACACGACCACCGACACCGGCTGGGCCGGCGCGCACT
>Ga0075419_10001373_pt1 | contig 15709 bp, 10 predicted proteins | sample SoiMetdeltSBSDD3_FD_76900 | JGI IMG/M metagenome (GOLD analysis project Ga0075419, IMG submission 76900) | Bulk soil microbial communities from a Populus tree surrounding site in Tennessee, USA - Soil MetaG P. deltoides SBSDD3 | ecosystem: Environmental > Terrestrial > Soil > Tree plantation... | reverse complement strand
TCCGGACGCAACCACATCAGCGTCGAGCGCCTATCGGTCTTCCTCACCCGCAAGCTGGACGAGGAGCCGCGCCGAACCCTTGCGGGTCTGCGGTCGATGGTCGAACGCAACACCCGCAGCCCGCGGACCATGCCGGAGCTCATTGACACCATGGCGCGACAGGAAGCCCTTCACGCTTTCGCGCGGGAGCTCAACCACCGGGTACCACCTGATCAGCGTGGCACCGTGTTCTCGAAGGCCATGGCGGTCGCGCTCGACGCCCTCAACCCTGTACGCCGAAAGAGCAACGCACGCGGACATGATCGCCCGCGCCAGCTGCTGTCGTCACGTGACAGCTCCCGTGACATCGAGCGCTGACGCCGAGACTTCGTCTTGCCGTTGCGAGGGCTTATCGGAGTGCGCGAAGTGCCTCGTGATACTCAGCTGCGGCTGGCTCAGACGGGTAGCGGCGGCGGAGTTCGTTGTCGAGCTCGCCGGAGACCATGAGCAGCGACGGCAACGAACGGCGGTTGCTGTTCAGCGCGGATATGCCGAGACCGACGGCCTGTTCGAGGTCGCCGCGACGACTGGCGACAGCGGCGAGAGTAAGACGTGCCTCCGTCATCCGCATCGGCGAACGCTCGGTGCCGCCCGGCATGATGCCCTCGGCAAGCACTATCTCGGCGTGCTGCTCTGCACGTACGTCGTCGCCGGCAAGCCTGCTCACATCCATGGCGTAGAAGTCCCACTTACTCGGGTCGACGACGAAGTGGTGGTCCGTCCGCTCGGGTTGCGGAACCCGCCCGAGGAGTTCGCGCCCGCGCTCGAGCGACGCCGTCAGACCGGAGGTGTCGCGCATCCGGGCGCGAGCCTTGGCTTCCTGGGCCAGTAGCTGTACCTCGACGGTGTGGCCCGCCCCGGCGCGCTGACCAGCCTGGGCAACAGTGACGACGTCGCGGTAGCGGCCTTGGGTCAGTGCGAACCAAGCGGACATCTCGTAGGTCCAGCCGACGATCTCGTGGTGCCCGGCCTCGTCTCCGAGCTGACGCGCGGCAGTGCGGGTCGACTCCGCGGCGACGCGCATGCCGAGGTCGTACTCGAGGCAGCCAACGAGGAGTGCCAGCCACCCCGCAGCCACGAGGAGCTCGCTGTGCTGGCGGAGACCGACCGGCTTGCGGAGGAGCTTCGCGACCTGGTCGAGCCAGCCGTGTGCTTCCGTGCGCAGCTCGGCGGCATCGCGGTACGGGTACTCGCAGCACAGCTCGGACACCGTCGCGTGCAGCGAGTCGAGCGTGCCCGGAGTCGTGTCCGATGCCTGGATCCGGTGCAACAGGTCAGCGGTCTGCCACGGGATCGCGTCGCGTAGCGCCGCGTGATCGAGGTGCGCGACCGCGACCAGCTCGCCGCGCGCGTTCAGCGCGAGGTCGCAGGCGCGGGCCATCTCCTCGGTCGCCGGCTTCTTGCCGAGCTCCACGTTCGACAGGTAGCCCTTGCTGTAGTGCACGAGCCGGGACAGATCGGACAAGGACTTGCCCTGCTCCGTGCGCAGTCGCCGGAGCATCTCGCCGAAGGCAGTCACGCGCCGATTCTCCTCTCGGCCAGCCACTGTTGCCCGTCACCTGGGTTTCCCCTCCCCAAGAGGCAACGGTAACCCGTGGCACCTGATCGCTCACGATCCGCACGATCGGAGTCGGCGGTCGGGTCGGTGGGCACCGATTCGCCGGCGGCTTCGTCCGATGCGACGGGCCGGCGCCGTACACCGGCTCGTTTGGGGTCCACGTACCAGGAGGAGCGGTCTGGATGAGCGCCGTACAACCGGGGTCGCAGCAGCGGCGGGTGCGGTTGTGGTTCGGGGATCACGTGATCGCCGACTACCGGGCGACCGCCGACCTGGCTGAGCGGTACGTGGCGGCGATGGCGCACCGGTTCACCGGACTGCGGATCACCAACGATCCGGTTCCGGATCCAGATCCGGCGCCTGCGCGGGCGTTACCGGGGGAGCGGTTGTGGGAACTCACGCCCCGGTGATGTACGACGACAACGCGACAAGACCGCTGCTGCTCGGCTATGTCCGGGTGCACCAGGGCATGACCGAGGCGGAGCTGGTGCGGGCGAAGGATCGGCTGCACACGTTCGCGCAGGTCGAGGGCTTCGCGATGGGTGCGGTGTTCACCGAGTACGCCGAGACGGCGCCGGCCGCGTTCCACGCCCTGGTCGATGCTGTGAAGCGACACGAGGTCCGCGCCATCGTCGTACCGAGCAGGCGGCACCTCGCCGTACTGGGAGCACTGCCGACGCTGGAACGCTATCTCGAACGTTGCACCGGTGCGCGGGTCTTGACCGTGGACCGTTCATGAGCCGCTGGCGACCAGCAGTGGGTCGGATCGTTCGAACACCAGCGTCGTCGGCTATCCACAGGGCAGACTGTGCGCCGTGACCGATGCGATGAAGGCGTTCGAGCTCGACGGACTGACCAAGCGGTTCGGTGACGAGATCGCGGTCGACGAGCTCAGCCTGACTGTGCCGAAGGGGTCGTTCTTCGGGATGCTCGGCCCGAACGGAGCCGGCAAGACCACGAGCCTCTCGATGGCCGTCGGGTTGCTGCGGCCGGACGCGGGGACCGCGCGGATCTTCGGCGTCGACGTCTGGGCCGAGCCGACCGAGGCGAAGGCGCTGGTCGGCGTGCTGCCGGACGGGCTGGCGATGCCGGAGCGGCTGACCGGCCGGGAGGCGCTGCTGTACCTCGGCCTGCTGCGCGGGCTGCCGGAGCGGGAGGTCCGCGACCGCACGGCCGAGCTGCTGGATGTGCTCGAGCTGGACGACACCGACGACAAGCAGGTGGCCGGTTACTCGACCGGGATGCGGAAGAAGCTCGGGCTGGCGATCGCGCTGCTGCACGCGCCGCGGCTGCTGGTGCTGGACGAACCGTTCGAGGCGGTCGACCCGGTGTCGGCGGCAACGATCCGCACCATTCTGAACCGGTTCGTCGAGAACGGCGGCTCGGTGGTGATGTCGAGCCATGTGATGGCACTGGTCGAGCGGCTCTGCGACCGGGTCGCCGTGGTCGCCGACGGAAAGGTGGTAGCAGCCGGAACCGTCGACGAGGTGCGGGCCGGTGGCACCCTCGAGGACGCGTTCGTCGAGCTGGTCGGCGCGTCGACGCGCGGTGTCGAAGGGCTCCGATGGCTATCGGCCTGACCGACGTAGCACCGCCGCTCGTCCGGATGCGGCTGGCCGGGTTCCGGCACACGCTGAGCGACCCGGAGAAGTCGTCCTGGATCTGGACCGGCGCGTCGATCGGCGTACTCCTTGCCGCCGGCACCATCTGGGCCGGCTTCGCGGACGCCGACCTGGTCGCGGTCGCCATGGCGGTCTGGATGCTCGGCTGGGCGGTCGGTCCACTCTTCGCCGGCGGGGGAGACGAGACTCTGCGGCCGGAGTACTTCACCATGCTGCCGCTGCGGCCGCGCACCCTGGCCGGTGGTCTCCTCACGGCCGCGTTCGCCGGGATCGCACCTGCGGTGAGCCTGCTCGCGCTGACCGCGCTCATCGTCCTGGGCGCGCGGCTGTCGTTGCTCGCGGCAATCATCGCGATACCCGCCGCGCTGCTGCAGCTGACCAGCTTCGTGCTGGTGTCGCGGCTGGCGGTGGCGGTGTTCGGCGTGCTGCTGCGGTATCGCTCCGGCGCGATCCTCGCGGCTGTGGTGAACGCGTTCGTGCTTGCCTTCACCGCGCAGGGTTGGGCACTGATCGCGGCCTACGTGAGCTCCGACGTGCAGGGCACGATGGCGCGGGCCGCGCGGATCTCACCGTCGGGGTGGGGCCTGGTCGCGGTCGAGTCCGCCGGCCGTGGCGACTGGTGGCTGGTCCTGCTCGCACTGGCCGGGCTGGCTGTGCTCAGCTACCTCATGTACGTCGCGTGGGCCGCGCTGCTGGTCCGTCGTACCACCGCCTCGCGCGGCGGCGTGCGACCGCGGTGGCGCTTGAACGCCCACACCGCGCGAGCTGCGGCGACTGGCAAGGAGCTGCGGACCTGGTCGCGGGACCTGCTGACCGGGCACCGGCTCGCGTTCGCGTTCGGGTACGGGCTGTTCTTCTGCCTGATGCCGCTGGCCGTCGGCTGGAGCGGGATGCTGCCCTGGACCGGGCCGATCGTGGTGCTGATGGCCGGCGCGATCTCGGCGAACCTGTACGGCTCGGATGGCACCGCGGTCTGGCTGACCCTGACCACACCCGGCGCCGCCGCGGCCGATGTCCGGGCCCGGCAGCGCGCGTTCTTGCTCGTCGTCACGCCGCCGGTGCTGGTGCTGAGCGTGCTGCTGACCTGGTGGGCGGACAGCCCGGACAGCTGGCCGCTGGTGCTCGGCGTGCTGCCGGCACTGATCGGTGGCGCCGCTGGGCTCGGCGTACTGCTGTCGGTGTTCAGCGCCGTGCCGGCACCGGATCCACACCAGCGGTCCGGCAACGTACTCGCCTCCGGCGGGGACGACGGCCAGCTGGTCGGGCAGGTCTACGTGATGCTGGTCGCCACGGCGACGGTTGCCGGCCCCGCGCTCGCCGCCGGTTTGCTGTGGGGGTGGTGGGGCCTGCCGGTCGGCCTGGCCTCGGGCGTGCTGGCCTGGTGGTGGTTCGGCCGGGTCGCCGCGCGCCGGCTGGAGACCCATGGCCCGGAACTGCTCAGCCTGCTGCGCGGCGGCGCTGGTACTACGACGAGCAGGGCGAAGCAGCGCGGTCCAGCATCCCGGGGCAGCAGGTTCGTGGTCAACGCCTGCACCACGCTCGGGATCATCGCGCTGGTCCCGCAGGGGATCGTCCCGATGGTGTTCAAGCTGTCCGGCTCGTCGGTGACGTCCTGGTTCCTCGCGCTCCACGTGGACGAACCATGGCAGTGGCCGGTGATCGTGGCGATGATCGTGCTCGGCCTGACCCTGCTGGCGGTCGCATTCATCGTGTATCGCCGGAGCAGCCCGGCCGCGGAGCCCGCGACCGGGTGAGCCCGGCGCTGGTCAGGAGGTCAGCCACTCGGCGAACGTCGGTCCGGCCAGCTTGGCATCCGGACCGGGCAGCAGCACACCGTCGCGGTACCCCTCGCTGTCCGGGTCGTCCGGGTTGCTGACGCCCTCGACCCGGAGTGTGTCGCCACGGTGTGCGGCGAGTGCTGTGGCCAGCGCGGGCAGGCTCTCCTCCTGCGGTCCGGCGACTTCGTGGATCGGCTCGTCGGCCGACGGCACCCACTCGACGTCGGTGGCGAGCGCGGCCAGCTCCTCGGCGACGGCCCGGGCGGCGACCGGCTGGGTCCGCGCCTGCGGCAGGTAGGCGACGCCGTCCCGGGTGCTCCACTCCACCATCTGGCCGATGAACTCGTGGAACTGCGCCGCGCGCAGGATCCGGACCGGCACCGGCCCGGCCAGCATCGCCCGCTCGTGCGCCAGCTTGGCGACGTTGTAGCCACCGCTCAGCTGGTCGATCCCGATGATCGACACCACCACGATCCGCCCGACCCCGGCCTCCGCGGCCGCCTCCTGCAGGTTCCGCGTCGCGGTCAAGAAGAACTCGGTCGCCGGAGCCTGCTCGGGCGACGGTCCGGTCGCCACGTCGACGATGCACTCGACGCCTGTGAGCGCTTCCGCCAGTCCCTCGCCGGTGATCACGTCCACGCCGGTGGACCGCGAGATCGCGACCACGTCGTGCCCGGTCTCCCGCAGTACGTCGACGACGTGGCGGCCTACTCGGCCGGTCGCACCCGCAACGGCAATCCTCATGATCTCGCTCCTTCAGTCCGTGTTCTTACTGCCCTGACGGAGCGGCCGGGACGTTTGTGACAGCGAGTTCAGGTACCGGAGTCGCGGGCCCGCAGCGCGGCCTGCACGCCGGCCTGGAAGCGGGTGCTGGCACCCAGCTCGGCCATCAGCGCGGCGATCCGGCGCTGCGCGGTGCGGTACCCGATCCCGAGCTGGCGGGCGACGGCCTGGTCGGTGAGGCCGGACAGCAGCAGTGCGATCAGCCGCTGCCGTTGGGCCTCCGAGGACACCTCGGGTGTGGACAGGCCCAGCGGCAGGGCTCGTTGCCACAGACCCTCGAACAGCTTGCCCAGGGCATCGAGCAGCCCGGACGGGTGGATCACCAGCGCCGCCTCCAGCTCCGAAGGTTGTCGCTGCAGGGGCAGCAGGGCCAGCCGGTCGTCGGCGACGTACAGCTTCATCGGGACGCTGGGCAGCACCCGGCCCTCCTCGCCGGCCTCGGCGAGCCGCTCGATCGAGGCCAGCTTGCCGGTCTGCTCCACCGCGCCGCCGTCGTACACGGTGCGGCAGGCGACGCCCCGGCCGAGCAGCTCGAGCGTGACGTCCGAGGTGCCGCGGCTGTCGACGTACGGCGGGCGGTCCAGGCAGCGCAGCTCGCGCCGGGCGGCGCGCTGGACCTGCGCGACCCGCTGTCGCAGCGCCGGCCGGCCGGTGACCAGCTCGACCACGTTGTGACCCGGTTCGAGCAGGTGCCGGCGGTGCCGTTCGGCCAGGTCCTGGGCCAGCTCGCGGGCCTGGTGCAGCCTCTTCTCGGCGGTGAGTAGCAGCGCCTCGAGCGCGACGTCCGGTGCGACCGCGGCGTACCGGTCCGGGGTGCCGGGCTCGCGGATCACCAGGCCCTTGGTCTCCAGCGCGTCGAGTACCTCGGCCAGATCGTCGCCGCGGCCCCAGGTGGCGGTCAGGTCCGCGATCGTGGACGGCGGCCGGTCGACCAGCAGCTCGTACGCCGACTCCGCCGCCGGGCCCAGTCCGATCCCGCCCAGCTCGAACGCGTCAGCCGACATCCCCTCAACCGACATCGGAGCCTCCGAGCCAGCCGCGCTGCACCGCCTGGTACCCGGCCTGGAATCGGGTGCCCGCGTTCAGCTTCACCATCATCCGTTGCAGGTGCCGCCGTACCGTGCGCTCGGTCCAGCCGAGCTGCCGGGCGATCGCGACATCGCTGAGCCCGCCGACCAGCAGCGGCAGCAGCCGCCGCTCGGCCGGGGTCGGGCCGGTGGAGCCGTCCAGCCGCGGGAGACCGGCGCGGACCCGCAGCGGGATCGCCCGCTGCCAGTACATCTCGAACAGCTCCCGCATCGCCTCCAGCAGCGTGGAGTCCTCCAGCCGCAGCGCGGACGCGAAGTCGGTCGGCCGACGGTGCAGCTGCAGGAACGCCAGCGGCGCGTCGCTCATCAGCAGCTTGACCGGTACGTCGGCGACCCGGGCCTGCTCGCCGGCCGCGATCCCGACCTCCAGGTCCGCGAGCCGGCCGGGCCGGTCCAGCCCGCGCGGGTCGTACAGCACCCGGTAGGCGATGCCGCGGCCGAGCAGCTCCAGCTCGAGCGTGTTCACCGGGTGGTCCTCGTCCTCGGACCGCACCGACGCGTACGGCGGGGCGTCCGTCGCGCAGACCTCGCTCGGCGCGTCCCGCTGCAGCTGCGCGAACTGCTCGATGATCGCCTGCTGCCCGTATACCACCTCGACCAGCTCCATCGGGTCGGTCCTGGCCCGGCCGCCATGGAACCGGGTCACCAGCTCGGCCGCGCGGCGCCGCGCGGTCGCCAGCGTCTGCGCCCGGGCGAGCAACAGGGCGTCGAGCGCGGTCTCGGGGTCGACGACCGCCCACTGCGGCGGGTCCGCCGGGATCCGCGCGACCAGCCCGAGTCCCTGCAGGTGGCTCAGCGTCGCGCGCACCGGCAGGGCCCAGTCGTGGTCCGCGACGATCTCCGCCACGTCGGTCTGGCTGACCAGCGGGCGGGTGAGCAGGAGTTCGTACAGGGCCTGCTGCTGCTCGGTCAGGCCGAAGGCGTCGAGCACGGGCCCGATTCTCACGGTTGTAGCCGGTCTGTACCAGTCCTCTTAGCGCCATTGGCGGGTTATGGACAGGTAAACGCCTTCCGCCTCGGGGACCGGGGTGCGATCGTTTTCAACCGAACCACCGGCGCCAGCTCGGCCGGACCGCCCCCGTCCGTAGGAGTGACCGTTGATGCCGATCCGCCCTGCCCTGACCGGGCTCGTCGTCACGGCCCTGCTCGCGGGCTCCCTCCCCGCCACGGCGGCAAGCCCGGCCGAGCCCGGCGCCGCTGGCCCCGGTCCCGCGCAGCAGAAGACCTCGACGGTCGCACTACTGACCGGAGACCAGGTCACGGTCAGCACCCAGCCGAGCGGCGAGCGGACCTTCTCGGTCAAGCCCGCTCCGCGCACGTCCGGGAAGCCGGTCACCTTCACCAGCGCCGCGGACGGCGAGCACTTCTACGTCATCCCGTCCGACGCCTCGCCGTACCTGGCGTCCGACGTCCTCGACCTCCGGCTCTTCGACGTCACGGCGCTCGCGGCGCAGGGACAGAGCACCGCATCCAGCCCGCCGCCGGTGATCGTCCAGTACGACGGCGCGCGGACGCCGTCCGCGATGGCCCGGCGCGGCGCCGCCCTGCCTGGACCCGAGCTGACCCTGGAGAGCATCGGCGCGGTCGCCGTCGATCCCACCTCGGGCGGGGTGTGGACCGCCCTGACCAGGTCCTTCAAGAGCCGGAGCGCCGACCAGGTCAAGAAGGTCTGGCTGGACAGCAAGGTCGCCGCCGACCTGGACGTCAGCGTGCCGCAGATCGGCGCTCCCGCGGTCTGGCAGGCCGGGTACGACGGCACCGGGGTCAAGGTCGCCGTCCTCGACACCGGGCTGGACCAGCAACACCCCGACCTGGCCGGCAAGGTGGTCGGGTCACAGAACTTCACCGACGACGCATCGATTGCCGACGGCAACGGCCACGGCACACACGTCGCGTCGATCGTGACCGGGACCGGCGCCGCGTCCGGCGGTCAGTACAAGGGTGTTGCCCCCGGCGCGTCGCTGATGGTCGGCAAGGTGCTGACCGACGCCGGCACCGGGTTCATGTCCTGGGCGATCGAAGGGATGGAGTGGGCCGCACGCGGCGGCGCGGACGTGGTCAACCTGAGCCTGAGCGCGCCGCCCACCGACGGCACCGACCCGGGCAGCCTCGCGGTGGACGCGCTGACCGCCGAGACCGGGGCGCTGTTCGTGATCGCCTCCGGCAACGAGTACAGCGACGCCGCGGTCGGCTCGCCGGGTGCCGCCACCGCGGCCCTGACGGTCGGTGCGGTCGACGACCAGGACGCGCTCGCGGACTTCTCCAACCGCGGCCCGCGCCGCGGTGACGCAGCGGTCAAGCCGAACATCACCGCGCCCGGCGTCGGCATCGTCGCCGCCCGGGCTGCCGGCACCAGCCTCGGCTCCCCGGTCGACGACCACCACACATCGCTCAGCGGTACGTCGATGGCGACCCCGCACGTCGCCGGTGCCGCGGTGCTGCTGGCCCAGGCGCACCCGGACTGGAGCGCCACCGAGCTCAAGGACGCGCTGGTCTCGTCCGCCGTACCCGGTGACTACACGCCGTTCCAGCAGGGCGCCGGCCGGGTCGATGTCGCCAGGTCACTGAGCCAAGGTGTCCGGGGTCCGGCGGTCGCGGACTTCGGCCGGGTACCCGATCCGGCAACCGAGCCGGTCACCCGGACGCTTGCCTACCACAACGACACCGCCGCCGCCGTCACCCTCGACCTGGCGGTAACGGGCAAGGGCTGGGACGGCCGCGACGTACCGGCCGGGGCGATCACGCTGTCGCAGTCGTCGCTGACCATCCCCGCCGGCGGCACCGGCACCGTCGGGCTCACCGCCGACCCGGCGCAGCTGGACACCGGCGTGCACAGCGGGATCGTCACGGTGAGTGGATCGGCGAGCGGCCCGGTCAGCCTGCGCACCCCGTGGAGCCTGTACGAGGCCAGCGGCTCACACACGCTGAGCACCAGCCTGCTGGACCGCAAGGGCGAGCCGGCCGACCCCGGGCTGCCGATCTGGGTGGTGAAGACCGACCCGGGCTTCGTCGCCAACGACCCGTTCCGGAACTGGAACTACTTCGCCTGGAGCGACTCCGAGGGCAACGCGACCTTCGACCTGGCGCCCGGCGTGTACGACGTGTACGCGCAGGTCACGACCTGGGAGCTGGACGCCACCGAGTCGACGATCGCGATCGCGTCCGAGGTACGGGTCGGCGCGGACACCTCTGTGACGCTGGACGCGCGTCAGGCGCAGCGGCGCAACCCGCGGGTCGGCGAGGACGTGAACCTGCTGTTCGGCGAGGTCAGCGTGATCCGGCATACCCCGGACGACCGCGAGTTCCGGTTCGGCGCGCTGTTCGAGGAGTCGACGGACTGGAAGCTGTTCTCGACCGCGACGCCGAAACCCGCGCTGGGCTGGACCGAGTCGTTCACCAAGTGGACGTACGGCTCCGAGCTGGTCAGCGTCCGGGGGAGTGGTGTGCCGGCGCTGCACCCGGAGTACTGGCCGTTCGCGGCGGGCCCGGCACTGGCCGGCCGCCGTACCCTGCCGGTCGTCGTCGCGGACACCGACGCCGAGCTGCAGCAGGCGGACGGCAAGCTGGCGCTGGTCCCGGTGGCGATCCCGCCGGGCGAGCCGTTCCCTTACAGCTACTTCATCATCGAGCTGGCCCGGCGGACCGAGCTGGCCGCGCAGGCCGGGGTCGCGGGCGTGATCGCGTACGCCGACCTGCCCGGGGCCCAGGCCCACCAGGTCCGCGCCGAGCCGATCCTGCAGCTCGGGCTGAGCCGGGACGAGGGTGAGCAGTTGCGCAAGCTCGCCGAGCAGCACCGCGGGCTCACCCTGACGATCGACGGCCGGCAGTCGCCGGAGCGGGTCTACCACCTGCGGCTCGGGTACGACGGCGGCTTCCCGGCCGCCGGTGACCCGGTGGTATCGAAGGACGAGCTGGCGACGATGCCGGCCCGGTACCACAGCGACACCCCGCAGCAGCAGGGCCAGCTGGCCTGGTTCGCGTTCAGCCCGAACATGCCGGACAGCAGCCAGATCGCGATCCCGTTCCGGGCTCCGGTGAGCTGGACCGAGATGGCCGCCAGCCGTGGGCCGCAGCTGCGCTGGCTGCGGCAGACCTGGCTCGAGGACACCGCGCTGCGGGCCTGGGACGTGATCAGGCCCGGTGAGCGGCGGCCGGTCGACCGCTGGTTCCAGTCGCCGGTCACGTACGGCGCGCTCGATGTCGAGGGCGGCTACCCGACGGCGCTGACGTGCACGTTCTGCCGGCAGGGCGACCGGTTCGTCAGCGGGCAGTACCGGATGGATGCCTCCGGCAAGCACTACGAGTTCGCCTGGTTCGACCCGCCCGAGGTGCGGCTGTACCGCGGTGACACCGAGATCCCGCGGCAGGGCTCGTCCTGGCGCTGGTTCCAGCTGCCGCCCGGCGCGGGCACGTACCGGCTGAGCATGCGCTACACCCAGCCCGGCTCGGCACCCGGAGCGCTGGCACCGCGGGTCGCGACCGACTGGGTGTTCCGGTCCGCACCACCCTCCGCGGGGACGCTGCCGGCGGCGTACACCTGTCCGTTCACGGCGGACGCGAACCCGTGCGCGTTCGACCCGCTGATCCAGCTGCGTTATGACCTCGGACTGACGCCGGCCAACACCACGCTCGCCGAGCGCGAGCACTCCTTCGAGGTGCACGCCGGGCCGCTGTCCGGCGCGGTGGAGCAGACGCAAGTGGCCGGGATGAGTGCGTGGTACTCGACCGACGACGGCCAGACCTGGAAGGCCGGCTCGGTCCGGAAGAAGAGCAAGGACACCTTCGCCGTCACCGTGCGGCACCCGCGGCTGGCGGACACGAACGGGTTCGTGTGGCTCCGGATCCGCGCCTGGAACAACAAGGGCGACAGCGTCGACCAGACCGTCGAACGCGCCTACCGGTTGGAGGACCGATGAGGAACGCTGACAAGCACCGGGGTCAAGGGCGCGTCGCACTCGCACTCGCGGCCGCGATCGCGATCGCGCTCGGCGGTACCCACGCCGCGGCGCAGCCCGTGCAGGACCCTGGCGCGGCCCAGGGGATCCTGGGCTGGAGCGACAACTCCGAGCACCAGGTCACGCTGATCACCGGTGACGTGGTGCAGGTCAGCGTGGTCGGTGGCAAGACCTCGGTCGCGGTCGACAGTGCCGACGGCGGTGCGGTCCAGGCGTACACGCGACACGGCGACACGTACGTCGTGCCCGAGCGGGTCGCGTCGTACCTGCGCGCCGGCTCGGTCGACGCCGAGCTGTTCAACGTGACCAAGCTGGTCGAGCAGGGCCGTGCCGACGAGCAGACCGCGCAGCTGCCGGTGATCGTCACGTACGACGCCGCGCAGTCTCGGTCCGCGGTGCTGTCGCGCACCGCGGCGCTGCCGGCGAGCGAGCCGTCGGTCGCGCTGCCGAGCATCGACGGCGCCGGGGTCACCGTCACCAAGTCCGGCGCCGAGACGTTCTGGTCCGCCGTCGACGGTGCGTCGGGGAAGCTCGACCGGGGGCTGGACAAGATCTGGCTCGACGGCACGGTCCAGGCATCCCTCGACGTCAGCGTGCCGCATATCGGCGCGCCGGCCGCCTGGCAGGCCGGGTACGACGGCGCCGGCACCCAGGTCGCCGTACTGGACACCGGCGCGGACACCGCGCATCCGGACCTGGCCGGGCGGATCGGCCCGCAGGCCGACTTCACCGAGAAGGGCTCGATCGCCGACGGGCACGGTCACGGCACGCACGTGGCCGCGACCGTCGCCGGTTCGGGTGCCGCGTCCGGCGGCGCGCGCAAGGGCGTCGCGCCGGGCGCCGAGCTGATGATCGGTAAGGTGCTCGACGACGGCGGCAGCGGGCTCGACTCTTGGGTGATCGCGGGCATGGAGTGGGCCGCGACCAACGGCGCCGACGTGATCAACATGAGCCTCGGCGGGTACGCGTCCGACGGCACCGACCCGCTCAGCCAGGCCGTCAACGAGCTGACCGCCGACACCGGCGCGCTGTTCGTGATTGCCTCCGGCAACTATGGTCCGTCTGGCTACTCGGTGACCAACCCGGGCACCGCGGACGCCGCGCTGACGGTCGGCAACGTGACCAAGACCGACGAGCTGACGCCCAGCTCCGGCCGCGGTCCGCGCACCGGCGACCACGCGATCAAGCCGGACATCACCGCGCCGGGCACGGACATCGTCGCCGCGCGAGCCGCCGGAACGAGTCTGGGCACACCGGTGGACGCGAACTACACCCGGCTGACGGGCACGTCGATGGCCACCCCGCACGTCGCCGGCGCGGCCGCGATCGTCCGGCAGCAGCACCCGGACTGGACCCCGGCGCAGGTCAAGGCCGCGCTGGTCTCGACCGCGGTGCCGCGCGACGACCTGACCGTGTACCAGCAGGGCGGTGGCCGGGTCGACGTCGCGAAGGTCACCGCGCAAGGCGTGTACGCCGGGCCGGCACCGCTGAACTTCGGCTACCTGCCGTACCCGCAGGCCGACCTGGACCCGATCGTGCGCACCGTGACCCTCACCAACATCACCGCCGCCGACGTCACCCTCGACCTGTCCGCGTCCGCGAAGCAGGAGGACGGCTCTGCGGCGCCGGCCGGCATGGTCAGCGTCGGCCAGTCCTCGGTCACGCTCCCGGCCGGCGGAACCGCCACCGTCGACGTGACCGTCGATCCCGACCTGGGCAACCCGGGCCTGTACAGCGGCTCCTTCGTCGGCACCGGCGCGAACGGGGTCCGCGTCTCGCTCCCGCTCGGACTGAACAAGGAGCCGGAGTCGTACGACCTCACCGTGCAAGCGCTGGACCGGTTCGGCCAGCCGAACCGCGGCGCCACCGTGCAGATCGGCAACGTGGACGACTCGGCCAAGCTGTTGTCGTTCCCGAACCTGGACACCGAGGGCCGGGCCACGATCCGGGTACCGCGCGGCACCTACAGCGTGCTCGGCGTGGTCACCACGATCGAGGGCAGCAAGTACACCTACACGTTCGTCGGTGAACCCGAGATCGAGGTCGGCCCCGGCGGCGCGAGCGTCGTACTCGACGGCCGCAAGGCGGTCCCGGTCACCGCCGACGTGGGCAAGCGGACCGAGAACATCTCGGCGAAGCTGGAGTTCTGGCGACAGCCACTGGCCGGCGAGACGATCAGCTACCGGTACCTGCTCGGCGAGCCGTTCGCGGACATGTACGCGACCCCGACCCAGCAGGTCACCAAGGGCGGCTTCCATCTGGTCACCCAGTTCTCCTTGGTCGAGCCCGACCTGGAACTGTCCGGCTACCGGCTGCCGCGGTTCCAGCCGGAGTACCTGGTCTACTCGCCCGAGCTGGACAAGGGCCGGTACCGCCGCGGCGTCGTCGACGCCGGCAAGGCCAGTCCCGAGGACCTCGCCCGGGTCGACAGCAACGGCAAGGTGGTGCTGATCGAGGCCGAGAACGGGTTGTGGAGCGAGCAGATCACCGCAGCCGCGCAGGACGGCGCGACGATGGCGCTGCTCTACACCCGCAACGGCTACCCGTTCTTCGGTGCGGTCGAGCGCGGCCTGCCGATCCCGGGCGCCGCACTCGACGTCGAGGAGGCGGACGCGCTGCTCGCGTGGCTGGCGTCCGGTGGGCGAACCGTGGACGTGGACAGTACGCCGGACAGCCCCTACCTGTACGACCTGCGCTACGACAGCGACGGCAAGGTCGCGGGCAATCTCGCGCACCGGGTCACGGACCGGGACGTGGCGACGGTGCGGAGCAGCTACAGCGCCGACGCGGCCAAGCGGGACGTGAGCGAGGTGAACGCGGCGTTCGCGCCGTGGCAGGACTTCAGCTTCGACTCCAACCGGGCGTTCCGCACGCCGGCGGAGCGGACCGAGTACGTCTCGGCGGGTACCGGCCATCTATGGCTGAAGACGGTCTACGGATACGAGACCGCGGACGTGTTCTTCGGACGGCCGATGCGGGACCAGTTCCGGTTCTACGACGGTGACGAGGACGGCCTGCGTGACAGCTGGTTCGGCGCACCGGGGGTGCCGACGCCACGAGCGGAGCGCACCGTGCAGGACCGGGTGGCGATCCCGTGCGCCGGCTGCCGCGACGGAGACGAGCTGTTCTTCTGGATCGAGGACAGCAGCGACGCCTCGCCCGGCCACTACGGCGCGTTCGACACCCGGTGGGAGAACTCGGCGACCCGGCTGTACCGCGACGGCCAGCTGGTCGTGTCGCGTCGTACCGGCCGTGGCGTGCTCCCGACCACCGCGGCCGCGGCCGACCACAGGCTGGAGATCGACAACTTCTCCGACGCCCCGTGGAGCATCGGGACCAGGACGAAGTCGGCGTGGACGTTCCGCTCCGGCGCGCCGGCGCAGATCGGCGGCCTGCCGCCCTGGTACTCCTGCGCCACCGACCGTGCCGGCCGCGACTGCGCGTTCCTGCCGCTGCTGTTCGCGTCGTACGACCTCCCGCTGGACTCCCTGAACCAGGCACCGGCCGGGCGCACGTTCAGCTTCGACCTCGCGGTCGGCGGCCAGGCCTACGCGCCCGACCCGCGGCTCCGCGACGTCGACATGGAGGTCTCGTACGACGACGGCGCGACCTGGCGACCGGCCACTTCGGTGGGCGGGCACGACGGCAGGTACACAGTCACCGTCGAGCACCCGCGGAACGCGCAGTACGTCTCGCTGCGGTTGAACGCCCAGGCATGGGGCGGCAGCGGCCTGACCCAGGAGGTGATCCGCGCCTACCGGCTGCGCTGAGCGGAGCGCGATAACCTGACGGGTCATGGCCGACCCTGCTGGTTATCGCAACCCGGTGACCGCCGGGTACTCGGTCGACTTCCCGGACCCGGCGCTGATCAAGGCCAAGGACGGTT
>Ga0075419_10001371_pt1 | contig 15713 bp, 10 predicted proteins | sample SoiMetdeltSBSDD3_FD_76900 | JGI IMG/M metagenome (GOLD analysis project Ga0075419, IMG submission 76900) | Bulk soil microbial communities from a Populus tree surrounding site in Tennessee, USA - Soil MetaG P. deltoides SBSDD3 | ecosystem: Environmental > Terrestrial > Soil > Tree plantation... | reverse complement strand
CGGTTGGTCCACGCCTGCTTGCAGGTCACCGAGCAGGTGTGGCAGCCGATGCACTTGTCGAGGTTCATCACCATCGCGAGCTGGGCCATCGGGCGCATCAGTACTCCACCTCCTGGGAGCGGCGACGAATGACCGTGATCTCGTCGCGCTGGCTGCCGGTCGGCCCGAGGTAGTTGAAGGCGAACGACAGCTGGGCGTAGCCGCCGACCAGATGGGACGGCTTGAGCAGCAGGCGAGTCAGCGAGTTGTGGATGCCGCCGCGTTTGCCGCTGATCTCGGATCGGGGAACGTCCACGATCCGGTCCTTGGCGTGGTACATGAACACGGTCCCGGCCGGCATCCGGTGCGACACCACGGATCGCGCGACGACCACGCCGTTGCGGTTGACCGCCTCGATCCACTCGTTGTCGGTGACCCCGATCCGTTCGGCGTCCTGCGGACTCATCCAGATCACCGAGCCACCGCGGGACAGCGAGAGCAGGAACAGGTTGTCCTGGTACTCCGAGTGGATCGACCACTTCGAGTGCGGCGTCAGATAGCGAACGGTCACCTCGGCATTGCCGTCGTCGCCGACGCCCTGGTCGCCGAAGATCTTGGCCAGGTTCAGCGGCGGCCGGTAGACCGGCAACTGCTCACCGAGCTCGGCCATCCAGTCGTGATCGAGATAGAAGTGCTGCCGGCCGGTCAGGGTGTGCCACGGCTTCAGCCGCTCGGTGTTGACCACGAACGCGGTGTAGCGGCGACCGCCGTGCTCCGAGCCCGACCACTCCGGCGACGTGATCACCGGCACGGGCCGGGCTTGGGTGTCGGCGAACATGATCCGCTTGCCCTCGTTGTCCAGGGCGAGATCGGCGAGAGGTGTGCCAGTGCGTTCCTCGAGCGCTCGGAAGCCGGCCACCGCGAGCCGGCCGTTGGTCGTGCCGGACAGGGCCAGGACCGTCTCGCAGGCATCGACGTCGCGCGCCAACGAGGGCCGGCCGTCCGCGACGCCGCCACGCACGACTCCGTTCGTACGCCGCAGGTCGTCCACCTCGCGATCAGGCGTCACCGTCCAGCCCTTGGTGGTGGTGCCGAGCCGCTCGACCAGCGGCCCGAGCGACGCCATCTTCTCGGCGACGGCGGGATAGTCCCGCTCGACCACGACGATCTTCGGCATCGTCTGCCCCGGCACCGGATCGGCGCCGTCGTCGCGCCAGTCGCGCACGACGCCGCGCGGGTTGGCCATCTCGTCCGGAGTGTCGTGCAGCAGTGGCACGGCGATCAGATCGCGACGGGTGTCGAGTCGCCCCTTGGCCAGCTCGGAAAAGGCGCGGGCCAGGGTCTGGAAGGCGTCGTAGTCGGTCCGGGTCTGCCATGGCGGATTGATCGCCGGACTGAAGGCATGCACGAACGGATGCATGTCGGTGCTCGACAGGTCGTGCTTCTCGTACCAGGTAGCAGCCGGCAGCACGACGTCGCTGAACAGCGTCGTGCTCGTCATGCGGAAGTCCAGGCTCAACAGCAGGTCGAGCTTGCCCTCCGGAGCGTCGTCGTGCCAGACCACATCGCGTGGGCGCTGGTCCGGCGGCGACTCGTCGGCGCGTACGGAGGCGTCGGTGCCGAGGAGATGGCGCAGGAAGTACTCGTTGCCCTTGCCCGATGACCCGAGCAGGTTCGCCCGCCAGACCGTAAGGACGCGCGGCCAGTTCTCGGGCGCGTCCGGATCGGTGCCGGCGAACTTCAGCCGGTCGGCCTTCAGCTCGTCGACGATGTAGGCGCCCGGCTGCTTGCCGCTGGCCTCGGCTTCGTCTGCCAGGTCCAGCGGGTTGCGGTCGAACGTCGGGTACGTCGGCATCCAGCCGAGTCGGGCCGACTGCGCCAGGCAGTCGGCGAGTCCCATGCCATTGAAGCGCCCCTCGCCGAGCGGCGACGACAATGCGTCCGCGCCGAAGCCGTCGTAGCGCCACTGATCGGTGTGGAGATACCAGAACGCGGTGCCGATCATCTGCCGCGGCGGCCGCTGCCAGTCGAGTCCGAACGCGAGCTGCGACCAGCCGGTGATCGGACGGCACTTCTCCTGCCCGACGTAGTGCGCCCAGCCGCCGCCGTTGACGCCCTGACATCCGGTCAGTGTCACGAGAGCGAGGAAGCCGCGATAGATCGTGTCGGAGTGGAACCAGTGATTGGTGCCGGCGCCCATCAGGATCATCGACCGGCCGCCGGACTCCTCGGCGTTGCTGGCGAACTCGCGAGCGATCCGGATCGCCTGACTCGCCGGCACCGAGGTGATCTCCTCCTGCCAGGCGGGCGTGTACGGCTCGGCATCCTCGTACGAGTTCGGCCACGCGCCCGGCAGACCGGGTCGGTTGACGCCGTACTGCGCGAGCATCAGGTCGTAGACCGTCGTCACGAGATGCTCGCCGACGTGACGGACCGGGACACCGCGTCGCAGGACACGGCCGGACTCGTCGTCGGAATCGAACGCCGGCACCAGCACCTCGGCGGTTTCGAGCTGCAGGCTGTCCGCGGACTCCCAGCGGCCGCCGTTGCGGGTTCGGGGAGCCGCGCTGAGCAGCGGGTCGATGTCGCCGAGCTCGAGGTTCCACCGGCCCTTGCCGCCCTCGTTGAACCGATAGCCCAGCGAGCCGTTCGGCACCCTCGGCTCGCCGGACGCATCGAGCAGCACGGTCCGGAACTCCGCACCCTCGTCGATCTCACCGAGGTCGGCGGCGGTCAGGAACTTGCTCGGCACGTACGCGCCGTCCTTCTCGCGCAGCGTCACCAGGAAGGGCAGGTCGGTGTAGCGCTTGACGTAGTCGACGAACCGTGGCGTTTGCCGGTCGACGAAGAACTCCTTGAGGATCACGTGCCCCATCGCCATCGCGAGCGCCCCGTCGGTGCCAGGGTGAGCGGCGAGCCATTCGTCGGCGAACTTGGTGTTGTCGGCGTAGTCCGGGCTGACCACGACGACCTTCTGCCCTCGGTAGCGCGCCTCGGTCATGAAGTGCGCGTCCGGCGTCCGGGTCACCGGGACGTTCGAGCCCCACATCACCAGGTACGACGCGTTCCACCAGTCGGCCGACTCGGGGACATCGGTCTGGTCGCCGAAGACCTGCGGCGACGCGACCGGCAGGTCGGCGTACCAGTCGTAGAAGCTCAGCATGGTGCCGCCGATCAGGCTCACGAAGCGAGCCCCGGCAGCGTGCGACACCATCGACATCGCCGGGATCGGCGAGAAGCCGGCGACCCGGTCCGGGCCGTGCTCCCGGATCGTGTGCACATGAGCTGCTGCCACGATCTCGGCGACCTCGTCCCAGCCGGCCCGCACGAAGCCGCCCTTGCCGCGAGCCCGGTGGTAGCGCTGTCGCTTGCCCGGATCGCCGGTGATCTCGGCCCAGGCCGCCACCGGGTCACCGAGCCGCTGCTTCGCCTCGCGATACATGTCGAGCAGCACGCCGCGGACATACGGATAGCGCACCCGCGTGGGCGAGTAGGTGTACCAGGAGAACGCCGCGCCCCGAGGACAGCCGCGTGGCTCGTACTCGGGTGAGTCCGGACCCACCGACGGATAGTCGGTCTGCTGGGTCTCCCAGGTGATGATGCCGTCCTTGACGTACACCTTCCACGAGCACGAGCCAGTGCAGTTGACGCCGTGAGTGGAGCGGACGACCTTGTCGTGACTCCATCGGTCGCGGTAGAAGACGTCGCCTTGGCGACCGCCCTTCTTGTGCACCGTACGGAGGTCGTCGGAGACATCGGCTCTGGTGAAGAACCGCCCCGTACGCAGGAGCGCGTCGGTCAGTGAGCCGTCGAGACCGGGCGAGTGGGATCGCTGCTGTGAGCTCATCAGGTCCATCGCACTGCGATCGAAGCCGTCCGTCAATAGTCCTTCGCCTAGGACGAGAGTCCTTCGGCCCTGACGACAGTCCTTCGAGCCCTGCGACCAACGTCTGCGGCACCAGGAACATCGACCTGATGCCATCTCGGCTCGAAGCTTCTAGTGTGGCAAGAGCGCCGAACATTCGGAGGCTCAGGTGACCACGACTCCTCCCGCCGACCAGATCGGCCGTCACAGTGGCGGGTCCGCCACAGCTGCCACGTCTACGACGTCGGCCAACCGCCAACTCGCACTCTCCACCGTGGGATTTGCGCTGTGCTTCTGGGCCTGGGCACTGATCAGCCCGCTGGCCACCCGCTATGCCGACGACCTGAACCTGTCAGCCTTCGAGCAGTCTCTGCTCGTCGCGGTGCCGGTGCTCGTCGGCTCGCTCGGGCGAGTCCCGGTCGGCGCCATGACCGATGCCGTCGGCGCCCGGCGGATGTTCCCGATCGTCTCGCTCCTCACGATCCTGCCGGTGCTTTTCGTCGGCTATCTGGCCAGTGACTCCTACCCCGCGATGCTGGTCGGTGGCTTCTTCCTCGGCCTCGGCGGCACCACGTTCGCGATCGGTGTGCCGCACGTGAACGGCTGGTTCCCCCCGGAGCGGCGCGGGACCGCGATCGGCATCTTCGGTATGGGCATGGGCGGCACCGCCATCTCCGCGTTCACGACGGTTCGGATCGCCGACAAGTGGGGTGACTCGGCCCCGTTCGCGTTGGTCGCGGTCCTGCTGGCGATCTACGGTCTCGTGTCGGCGATGTTGCTTCGCGATGCGTCGAGCAAGCGCGGCTCCCCTCGCGGGTTCGTCGGCCGGGCGTGGACAACCTTGAAGATGCCGGTGACGCTGCAGCTCAGCTTCCTCTACGCCGTCGGCTTCGGCGGCTTCGTCGCCTTCAGCGTCTACCTCCCGGCGTACCTGAAGAACGCTTACGACCTCTCGCAGAACGACGCGGCACTCCGGACGGCAGGCTTTGTCGTCCTGGCCGTGATCGCCCGCCCGGTCGGCGGCTGGCTGTCCGACCGGATCAACCCGGTGCCGGTCCTCACCGTCTGCTTCGTCGGCGGTGCCGGACTGGCGGCGCTGGCGGCGTTCGAGCGGCCGCTGATGCCGGTCGGGACCATTGCGTTCCTGGGGCTGGCGGCGGTGCTCGGTGGAGCAGCGGGCGCCTGTTTCGCCTTGGTCGCCGAAGTCACCGAGCCGGCCAAGGTCGGAGCCGTCACCGGCATCGTCGGCGCGGCCGGCGGCCTGGGCGGGTTCATCCCGCCACTGCTGATGGGCGCGGTCTACGGCGCGTCGGGCGACTACTCGCTGGGCTTCGTGCTGCTCGCACTGACGGCCGCCGCGGCAGCCGTCTTCACCTGGCTCATCGTCGGCCGGACCGCCCGCGCCCGCGCGATACAGACCTGACCGCGAGAGGCCGGCTCACTCAAGGACCAGCTCGACCGCGATGTTGCCGCGGGTCGCCGCGGAGTACGGGCAGACCCGGTGCGTCTCCTCGAGGAGCATCGTGCGCTCGGCATCGGTCAGGTGGTCGGGCATCTCGACCCGGAGCGTGGCGGCCAGGACGAAGCCATCGCCATGGGGCACCAGACTGACCTCGGCGGTTGCGGCGACGTCGCTGGCGTCCATGCCCTTGCTCTTGGCGACCAGGTCGATCACGGTCGAGAAGCAGGCAGCCCAGCCGGCGGCGAGCAGCTGCTCGGGGTTGGTGCCCTCGCCCGTCCCACCCAGCTCCTTCGGCAGCGCGAGGTCGACGTCGAGGCGGCCGTCGGACGTGACGGCCCGAGAGTCGCGACCGGACGAGGTGGCGACGGCGGTGTAGATCGGGTCCATGGTGAGTCCTTTCGCGGTGGTGGATCGACGGGTTGCCGATCCGATGCCGACGATCACTCACCGCGGCGTGCGCGCTCAATTACCTCCTGGGTAATGGCTCCTGTCCCCCCGCCGACCTAGGCTGCGAGGCGTTATGACCGCTGACCTTCTCGACGAGCCACAGACCGCGGGCGAGCTGATTCGCTTCTGGCGACAGCGCCGGCGGCTCAGCCAGCTCGACCTCGCACTGGAGGCCGAGACGTCCACGAAGCACCTCAGCTTCGTCGAGACCGGACGGGCGCAGCCGAGCCGCCAACTGCTGCTCCACCTGGCGCAGCAGCTCGACGTGCCGTTGGCCGAGCGAAATCGGCTGTTGCTCGCGGGCGGCTTCGCGCCGATCTATCTCGACGAGTCCTACCAGAGCCGAGCCATGCAGCCGCTGCGCGAGTCGCTGGGCCGGCTGCTCGACGCGCATCTGCCGAACCCGGCGCTCATCGTCGACGGCCTGTGGAACCTGGTCGAGGCCAACGCGGCGGCCGACCTGCTGTGGGACGGCGTCGATCCCGAGCTCATGACGCCGCCGGTCAACATGCTGCGGCTGGCCGTGCATCCCGGCGGCCTGCCCCGGATCTCGTCGATGACGGCGGCCTGCAGTACGCCGCTGATCCGGCAGCTCAAGCGCAAGAGCCAGGATCACGCCGACGCAGCCCTGGCCGAGTTGGTCGACGAGGTCGAGTCGTACCTGCCCGATCAGCTGCCGTCGGCACCGGCGCACCAGCCTGTCGTGACCCTGGATCTTCGTACCGACGAGGGCGAGGTCAAGCTGTTCACAGTCATCGCCACGCTCGGCGCACCGCTGGAGGTGACGGCGGCCAACCTCGCCATCGAGACCTTCCTGCCGGCCGATGATGTCAGCGCCGCTCGACTGCGCTCACTGATGGCCTCCCGCACCGCCGACGACAAGGACAGTCCAGACTGATCCCCATGAGCGATCTGACCGAACCGAAGACCGCCCTGCGCCGCTACCTCCAGGAGAGTCGTGACGCGTTGCTGTGGAAGCTGGACGGCCTCGGCGAGCGTGACCTGCGGATGCCTCGTACCCCCACGGGCACCAATCTGATCGGCATCGTCAAGCACATGGCCAACGTCGAGATCGGCTACTTCGGCGACACCTTCGGCCGCGAGTGGCCGACGCCGGAGGAGCGGATCGCGGAGCACGTCTTCGAAACCGATCCGCAGGCCGACTGGTACGCGACCGAGGACGAGACCTGCGACGGCATCATCGATCTCTACCGACGCGTGTGGGTGTTCGCCGATGCCACGATCGAGGCGTTGCCGCTCGACACGCTCGGAAGCGTGCCGTGGTGGGGAGAGGGCAACCAGGTCAGTCTGGAGCGCATCATCGTCCACGTGATCACCGACCTGTCCCGGCACGTCGGGCAGGCCGACATCCTGCGCGAAGAGCTCGACGGCGCCGCCGGACTCACCTCCGATGTTTCGAACCTCCCGGAGTCGGAGTACGACTGGCCCGCCTACGTCGCCAAGCTGACCGCACTCGCCGAGCGCTACTGATCGGGCGCCCAGATGACTCAGACCGAGGAGGAGGCCGGGACCCACGCGCCCGGACAGCATGGCATCGCGAAATCGGCACTGCTGGTCGGCGCCCTCGGCGTCGTCTTCGGGGACATCGGCACCAGCCCGATCTACACGATCCAGACCATCGTCAACCCGGATGACCCGCATCCGGTCAGCGCGACGAACGACCACGTCTACGGCTTCATCTCGCTGATCTTCTGGGCCGTCACGATGATCGTGACGATCAAGTACGTGCTGCTCGTGCTTCGAGCCGACAACGACGGTCAGGGCGGCATCCTGGCGCTGATCACGCTGATCCGACGGCAGGGCGTGCCCGGCAGCCGGCGGACCAAGCTCCTGCTTGGCGGGCTCGGGATCTTCGGGGCGTCGCTGTTCTTCGGCGACAGCATGATCACGCCGGCGATCTCGGTGCTGTCGGCCGTCGAAGGGCTTCAGGTCGTGGAGCCGTCGCTGGAGCAGTTCGTGGTGCCGATCACCGCCACGATCATCATCCTGCTCTTCTCGGCGCAGCGGTTCGGCACGGCGCGGGTCGGGCGGCTGTTCGGCCCGGTCATGGCGCTCTGGTTCCTCGCCATCGGCCTGTGCGGCCTCCGCGGGATCGCGCAGCATCCGGAGATCCTGAAGGCACTGTCACCGACGTACGCCCTCGGTTTCCTGTTCGGGGACTTCACGACGGCGTTCTTCTCCCTGGCAGCCGTGGTGCTGGCGATCACCGGCGTCGAGGCGCTGTATGCCGACCTGGGTCACTTCGGCCGCCCGGCGATCACGCAGACCTGGTTGTTCCTGGTCTTCCCGGCCTGCATCCTGAGCTACCTGGGCCAGGGAGCGCTCGTGCTCAAGGATCCGGCCGGCACGATCAGCAGCCCGTTCTTCTTGTCGGTGCCCGATTGGGGACGGCTGCCGATGGTCGTCCTCGCAACAGCCGCCACCGTCATCGCCTCCCAGGCGGTCATCACCGGTGCCTTCTCGGTCGCCTCGCAGGCCGTCCAGCTGGGCTACCTGCCCCGGCTGCGGATCACCCATACCTCCGCCCATGCGATCGGGCAGATCTACGTGCCGTGGATCAACTGGGCGCTGATGGTCGCCGTGCTCGGTCTGGTGTTCGCGTTCCAGTCGTCGGCCGCCCTGGCCTATGCCTTCGGCATGGCGGTGACCGGCACCATCGTGATCAACTCGCTGCTGTTCTTCTACGTCGTGCGCCGGCAGTGGCGCAAACCGCTGTGGACGGTCCTGCTCGGAGCCTCGGTGTTCCTGAGCATCGAGCTGCTGTTCCTCGCGGCGAACCTGACCAAGTTCGTCCACGGCGCCTGGCTCCCGCTCCTCATCGCCTTGCTGGTGTTCACCGTGCTGACGACGTGGCAGAAGGGGCGCCAGCTCATCACCGCCCGGCGCGAGCAGGTGGAGGGCGGGCTGCCCGAGTTCGTCGAGGACCTGCACGACCGGCGTCCGGCGTTGCGACGGGTGCCGGGCACGGCGGTGTTCCTCAACCGGGGGCAGACGACCGCGCCGCTCGCGATGCGGGCCACCGTGGACCACAACCATGTGCTGCACGAGCACGCGGTGATCCTGTCGATCGAGACCAAGCCGCTGCCGTACGTCGCGCCCGAGGACCGGATCGTGCTCGACGACCTCGGCTACGGCGACGACGGGATCATGCACGTCACCGCGCGCTACGGCTACATGGAGAAGCCGAATGTGCCGCGAATCCTCAAGCAGGCCGACGAGATGGGGCTCGAACGCCCCGTCGAGTTCGACGGAATCTCGTACTTCCTGTCCCGCATCGAGATCCAGATGGGCGACGAGCCTGGCATGGCGCGGTGGCGCAAGCGCCTGTTCATCGCGACGTCACACCTGACCGCCGATGCCTCGGAGTACTTCAAGCTGCCCCGCGACCAAACGCTCATTATGGGATCGCGGATCGAGATCTAGAAGAATCCGGACATGTCACTGACGCATCAGGTCGCTGGTCCCGATGCGGACAGGACGTACGGCCCTGTGTCGCTACCGCCCGGATTGCTGAACTCGCATCTGCGGATACGGCTCGTTCGTTATGGCACTCCGCTCGGGCGGACTGTCGACTTGATGAGGGCGAAGGGTGAACCAGGCGGAGTTTGAGGGGCACTCGCTTTGGAGCGCCGTCGATGAACTGCGTCAGGTCCTCATCGAGGCCGATCAGGTCGCCGGTCAGGAGCAATGGCAAGCGCTCGACCAGATGCGCTTCGACCAGCTGCAGTACACCATCCGGGGCATGCGGGCCCATCGGCCGCCGCCGGAGGCCGAGGCCTACGCGCTCGCGACGATGGATCGGGTCCACAGCATCGTGACGGGCGCGTCCGCAGAACTCGGCGCCTTTCTGATCGATCGCAGCGAAGTGCATCTGATCAACGCCGCCCGGTTGGTGGATCAGGCGCTCGAGGGGGTGGGTCGCCCGGGCCGACCGACGGCACCGGAGGGCACCGGACCACCGCTGCCCGGTCCAGCCGCACCCGTCGCCGCGGCCGCAGTGGATCCGCCGCCGGCCGGCGGAGTCGGTGAACCCGGCTGGCCACCGCCTCGGTCGCACGCGCGGCACGCCGCGCCGACCCCGTCGCACGGCCCCGCGCTGGTGATCGGGATCGCGATTCTCGTCCTGGCAGTCGCCGTCGGCACGTTCATCGCGTTCGGCGCAACCGGCGACTCGGACGGCGGCGCCGAATGCACCAGCCTCCGCGTCGTGACGGCGACCAGCTACCAGCCGGCGCTGGCCTCGGTCGCCGACGAACTCGCGACCGGCCCCGACTGCGTACGCCTCGAGGTCACCACCGCCGACGGCCGGAACGCCGAGACGGCCGTCGACAAGCGGCACGCGCACGTCTGGATCACCGACGATGCCTCATGGCTGGAGCGCTACGAGGCCGAGGAGGCCGAGGAGTACGGCGAGGGCGGCAAGGGGGTCGAAGGCAAGAACACCGGACTGAGCTATCGCCGGCTGGCGACGTCACCGGTGCTCTTCGCGTCGAGTCCGGCGATGGCCGCGCGCATCCAGCGCGCCGGCGGCGGCTGGGCCGGCCTGGCCGCGCTCGTCGAGAGAAAGCGGCCGGTGTCGATCGTCACGAGGGATCCGGCGTCGACCGGCGACGGCCTGGTCGCGCTCGGCGGACTCGGCGATGCGGTCTGGGACTCGCAAGGCATGGACGCCTCGGCGCTCCTCCTCGACGCGGCCTACCGCAAGCACCGCACCGCGTCCGCCATCGCCTCGACCTCGCTCGCCGCCAATCAGGTCGCCCTCGTGCCGGAGCATCTGCTCAGCCACCACCGCGGCGACCGGCCGGTGATCACGGCGCCGGGCGACCGGACCGTCATGATGCGCTACAGCTGGTACGCCACCGACGTCGATGCGTCTGACCCGGCCATCCAGTCGGCGCGTACGGATTTGCTCACCGCCCTGACGAAGGGCCCGTCGGCCGACGCCGCCCGCGAAGCCGCGCATCTCCGCGATGTTCACGGGCGGCCGCCGGCGATGCTGTACGCCAAGGGCACCTGGGTCGGCCGGAAGCTGCCGAAGTCCAATCCCGTACTCGATGCCCACAAGGTCGAGCATGTGTTCGCGACCTGGTACGCCGCCGACCGGAAGGCCGACGTCCTGGTCGTCGTGGACATCTCCGGCTCGATGGCGGCGCCGGCACCCGGCTCCGGAACGCCGCTGATCGGGCTCGTACGCCAGAACGTGAAGCACCTGGCCCGCAAGCTTCCGCGGGCCGCCCGGCTCGGCGTCTGGGGGTTTGGCTCTCGGCTGGTCGATCACCGCGACTACGTCGTGGTCGATCCGTTCCGGCCGCTCACGCCCAAGCATCGGAGCAGCCTGAAGAAGGAGCTCAATGACCTTCGGGTGCGTGACACCGGCACCGGCCTGTACGACACCGTCCTCGGGGCGTATCGGTTCGCGGTGACGAAGGCGCGCCCGGGTGTGAACTTCCAGGTCATGGTGTTCACCGACGGCCTGAACCAGGACGATCGTCGGACCCACTCGGTGGGCCAGCTTCGCCGGGCGCTCGCGCGGGCCGCCGACCCGAAGGCCACGGTCGGCCTGACCGTCGTGCAGGTCGGCAAGCGTTCACCGAAGAAGCTCCAGGCCGCGCTGCGACCGGTCGGCGGTGAGGTCGTGACCATCGACAGCGCCGACGACGTCGTGGCGACATTCATCCATCTGGCGGCGGGCTGCACTGATCCGCAGCCGCTCGGCGTTGCAACCGGCGCTGGACAACGCAAAGCCCGCCGTCCTCTCGCCACCCAAGCAGGGGAACGGCGGGCGTCTGCGATACGTGCCTCGATCACTCACCATCGAGACTCGCGGTTGGTCTGGACAATCCAGCCAGACTCGCCACTGATCACATCGCTCGAGTGAGCCGGTTTGTTACATACCGCGCATAGCAAATGTCGGCCGTCGCGCCGATTGGCCTGGCAGGTTCGGCGCATCGTCACCGTCTTGTTGTGTCATCGAAGCGGCCGCGTGGCTGCCTCCTGCTTAGGCTGCGGCGGGAGGGAGCGTGTGACCAGACCTGCGACTCGGCTCAACGTACGCCGGATCACCGTTCCGGATGCCTGGGAAGCTGCCCATGTGCTGGCCGCCAGCCACCTGGACTATCCGGCGTTCGAGTACGCCTTTCCAGCCTCCCGTCAGCGTGAACGCGTCGTGCGCCATCTGATGTCCGCAGCCGCCCGCGATGTCGAGCGGCGCGGCGTCGGCTATCTGGCTCGGACGCACGGCCTGGCCGCCGGCGCGGCGTTGTGGTTTCCACCCGGCGTCCTGGCCCGGGGCGGGTGGGACGCCGTGCAGCTGGCCGCGTCGATGCTCCCCGTGGCACTGGCCAGCCGGGCGCGGTTCCCCGCCTTCGCGCGGGCCGGCTCCGCCCTGGAGGAGTCGGCACGAGACGAGGAGGGGTGGTACCTCCAATCGCTGGGCGTCACGCCCCGGTTGCAACGACGTGGCATCGGCGCCCGGCTGCTCGCCCCTACCCTTGAGGCAGCCGACTCACGCGGCGTGACCTGCGGCCTGCACACGTCGGACACGGCGAACATCCCCTTCTTCCAGCGGTTCGGGTTCGAGGTGATCGAGCCGTTGCACCCGGTCGTTCCCGGCGGCCCGGCGTACCTGCGGATGCGTCGCCAGCCCCAGTAGACCCGCCCCGTACGCCCGGCCCGCTTGTCAGGCACCATTCGTGTCCCAGCCCGAATGGCGCCTGACAACGTGAGGAGTGCCGTGATGACTCAGATCCGCCCGTTCCGTGCCGGCGACGAAGCCGCCCTGGTCGCGTTGTGGGCGGCCTGCGAGCTGGTGCGGCCCTGGAACGATCCGCACGAGGACATCCGGCGCAAGCTCGCCCTGCGCGACGACCTGCTGCTCGTAGTGCCGGCCGACGGGGAGCTCGTCGGGTCGGTGATGGCCGGCTACGAGGGGCATCGGGGCTGGATCAACTACCTGGCGGTCGCGCCGTCGCATCGACGTCACGGCCTTGGCCGCCAGCTCATGCGCGAGGCCGAGGAGCGGCTGGCCGCCGTTGGATGCCCCAAGATCAATCTGCAGGTACGAGCCGGTAACGCCGACGTGCTCGCGTTCTACGAGGCGATCGGCTACCGGGTCGACGAGGTGGTCAGCCTCGGCAAGCGTCTGGTCGACGACGAGGCTCCGGGCCGGCCGCAGAATATCGGTGACAGAGCGAGGTCGTGAGGACGCGCTGTGTGACCCGGGCTTCGACGATGTGGGCTGGTTCGGGACCTATGGCGGCGGACAATTCAGTCAGTACACGCATGATCCAGGTCAAATCGCTGTCCATGCTGGTCGGAAGGGTTGTCCACAGCCGTGGGGGCGCCGGTGTCGCCCGACCCGCTGATGTGCTTTAGTCCCGGGGACAGCAGCGCGTTATCAATTCGAGATCGGGTGGTCGTTGGTGAGCGCGGGACGCCATCGGGCGACGGGGCGGCGCAAGCGCCGCCTCCTTCTATGTCTTGGCGCGATCGTCGCCGTCGTGGCGACGGGAGGTGCGGCCTCGGCGCTCTTCACCGGAAACGACCAGCCCTCGGCGGCGCCGGAGCAGCCCGCCGCTGAGCTGCAGGCGACGCCGGTCGAGCCGTCGCCGACCACGACCCCACCGACCACGACGCGTGCTCACCCGGAGCGCGCCAGCCGCGATCGGGAGCGCCCGGCGCTCGATCCGGAGCCGGAGGTCCACAGCGGGAGCTCCTTCAGCGCCGAGCCCATCCCGACCGACCCCCGCTTCCTGACCGAGGACCTCAACCTCTGGACCGGTCCGGGCGAGAACACCACGCTGCTGAAGGTCCTGGACACCGGCTCGAAGGTCCAGGTGACCGGGCGCCAGGTCGACGGCTACGCCGAGATCGTCCACAACGACCAGCTGCGCTGGGTCAACGCCGACTACCTGTCCAAGACCAAGCCCAAGAAGGACACCGGCGGATCGGGGTCAGGTGGCGACTCCGGCGGGCTGTCCGACGCGCCGTGTGCGTCCGGCTCGGCCGTCGAGGACGGTCTAGTCTCGAACGCGATCGCGGTGCATCGCGCGGTGTGTGCAGAGTTCCCCGAGATCACGACGTACTACGGACTCCGGGTCGGTGACGGCGGCGAGCACGGCACCGGCCACGCCATCGACATCATGATCACCGACAGCGCGACCGGCGACGACATCGCCGCGTTCGTCCAGGACAACTACCAGGAGCTCGGCGTCAGCCAGATCATCTGGTCCCAGCGGATCTGGACCGTCCAGCGCATGAGTGAGGGCTGGCGCTGGATGCCGGACCGTGGCTCGGACACGGCCAACCACTACGACCACGTCCATGTGACGGTCTACTGAGCCCTGAGTTGTCAGCCCCACGTTGCCCTCGGCGGCAACCTGGGGCTGACAACGCTTCGCGTCAGGGTCAGGCGCCGAGGCGAGCCTTGAGCCCGTCGAGCTCGGTCCAGAGCACCGCCGGCAGCTTGTCACCGAACTTGTCGAACCACTCGGTGATCTGCGGCAGCTCGGCCTTCCACTCCTCGACGTCCACGCCGAGCAGGTCGTCGAGGGCGTCGCGATCGAGGTCGAGGCCGTCGAGGTCGAGGCTGTCCGGCGTCGGCACGTGGCCGATCGGCGTCTCCACGGCCTCCGCCTCGCCGTCGATCCGCTCGACGATCCACTTGAGTACGCGGGAGTTCTCCCCGAATCCGGGCCAGAGGAATCCACCGTCATCGTCGCGCCGGAACCAGTTGACGTAGAAGATCCGTGGCAGCTTGACGGCGTCGTGCTGCTTGCCCATCTGGATCCAGTGGCCGAAGTAGTCGGCCGCGTTGTAGCCGATGAACGGCAGCATCGCCATCGGGTCGCGTCGCACCACGCCGACCGCTCCGGTCGCAGCCGCTGTCGTCTCGCTCGACAGCGTCGCGCCCATGAACGTGCCGTGCACCCAGTCGCGCGCCTCGGTGACCAGCGGGATCGTCGTCTGCCGCCGGCCGCCGAACAGGATCGCGTCGATCGGCACACCCTTCGGGTCGTCGTACTCGGGCGCCAGAATCGGGCACTGCTTGATCGGCGTGCAGTAGCGGCTGTTCGGGTGGCTGGACAGCTCGTCGGAGTCCGGAGTCCACTCGCCGCGCTTCCACGACGTCGCGTGCTTCGGCTCGTTCTCCATGCCCTCCCACCAGATGTCGCCGTCGTCGGTGAGCGCGACATTGGTGAACACGGAGTTGCCGCGCTCGATCGTGCGCATCGCGTTCGGGTTGGTCTTCTCGTTCGTCCCCGGCGCGACGCCGAAGAAGCCATACTCCGGGTTGACCGCGTAGAGCCGGCCGTCCTCGCCGAACCGCATCCAGGCGATATCGTCGCCGAGCGTCTCGACCTTCCAGCCGGGCAGGGTGGACTCGAGCATGGCGAGGTTCGTCTTGCCACACGCGCTGGGGAACGCGGCCGCCACGTACTTCACCCGGCCGTTGGGCGCAGTCAGCTTGAGGATCAACATGTGCTCGGCGAGCCAGCCCTCGTCGCGGGCCATGACTGACGCAATCCGCAGCGCGTAGCACTTCTTGCCAAGCAGCGCGTTGCCGCCGTAACCCGAGCCGTACGACCAGATCATCCGCTCCTCGGGCAACTGGACGATGTACTTGGTGTCGTTGCACGGCCATGCCACATCGGCCTGCCCCGGCTCGAGCGGCGCACCGACCGAGTGCAGACACGGCACATACTCGGCTTCGAGCTCCTCGATCCGCCTCAGCACGGCCGAGCCGGCCCGCGCCATCACACGCATCGAGACCGCGACGTACGCGGAGTCGGTCAGCTGCACGCCGAACATCGGGTTCTCGGCGTCAAGATGTCCCATGACGAACGGGATGACGTACATCGTCCGGCCACGCATCGACCCGCGATAGAGCTCGGTCAGCGTCGCCTTCATCTCGTCCGGAGCGACCCAGTTGTTGGTCGG
>Ga0075419_10001367_pt1 | contig 15726 bp, 15 predicted proteins | sample SoiMetdeltSBSDD3_FD_76900 | JGI IMG/M metagenome (GOLD analysis project Ga0075419, IMG submission 76900) | Bulk soil microbial communities from a Populus tree surrounding site in Tennessee, USA - Soil MetaG P. deltoides SBSDD3 | ecosystem: Environmental > Terrestrial > Soil > Tree plantation... | reverse complement strand
GTCGGTGGACCGGGCCTCGCGTGCGAGGCCCGCAGTAGGTACTTCGACTCCAACCGAGACCGACTTCCGGACCTAGTTACGCGAGCATGCCGCTTGCACGCTGGTATCAGGCAGCAGGGAGTTGACGCGTGCTCGAGTTGATCGGCGTCTCGAAGCGCTACGGCGAGGTCGAAGCGCTAGCGGGGTGCACCTTCCAGGTGCGGCCCGGCCGTCTCACCGGGTTCGTCGGGCCCAACGGGGCGGGCAAGACGACGGCGATGCGCGCCGTCCTTGGTCTCGTTACCCCGGACGAGGGAGACGTCCGGTGGCGCGGGCATCCCGTCACGCCCACCGACCGGCGCAGGTTCGGCTACATGCCGGAGGAGCGCGGGCTGTACCCGCGGATGCGGGTGCTTGACCAGCTCGTGTTCCTCGGCCGACTGTCGGGGCTGTCGGCGGCAGCCGCGGCCCGGGAGGCGACACGCTGGCTGGACGCGCTCGGGCTCGCCGACCGCGCGAGCTCCCGGTTGGACGACCTGTCACACGGCAACCAGCAGCGTGTCCAGCTCGCCGCCGCGCTGGTGCATGCGCCCGACCTGCTGGTGCTCGACGAGCCGTTTTCCGGGCTGGATCCGCTCGCGATGGACGCGATGTCCGGGCTGCTCGGCGACATCGCGCATGGCGGCGCCGGCGTGCTGTTCTCTAGCCACCAGCTCGACATCATCGAGCACCTGTGCGAGGACCTCGTCGTCATCGACAGCGGCCGTGTGGTGCTGACCGGCGACCTCGACGCCATTCGGGACGCTGCTCCTGTCCGCTATCTCGAGATCACGGTTGCGCGAGACCCCGAGCGACTGCTGCACCTGACGGACGCCACCGTCGTGGTCCATGACGGCAACCGGGTCCGCCTGCGCGTCGCCCGTACCGTCGACCCGGTAACGCTGCTCGCGGGTGTCGGTGGTGACGTCGTGAGGCTCGCGTACGAGCCGCCGGCGTTGTCCGAGCTGTTCCACGCGGCTGTCGCGGGGCCGGTACCGACGACCCGGGAGGTGTCCGGTGTTGCGCGCTGAGGATCGCGAGGGCTGGCGGCGGACCTGGATAGTCGCGCTGCGTGAGATCTGCGAGCGTGGCGGCAGCCGCGCCTACCGGATATCCACCGTGCTCGGTGTCATCCTCGTCGTCGCGATCGTCCTCGTGCCATCACTGCTCGACAAGTCGACGACTTACCGCGTCGGCATGAGCGGCGCCGTACCCGGCGGAACGGTGACAGCTCTCGCCGAACAGGCCAGGGCCGTCAATCACGACCTCGAGGTGACCCACTACCCGAGCGTCGCTGACGGCGAACGCGCCGTCCGGGACAAGAAGATCGACGTGCTACTCGTGGACGGCACTCGCCTCGAGTGGCGAACAAAGTCTGACAGCACCTTGACGGCCGCGATCGCCAACGCCGTACAGGTGGTTCACATCCGTGATCAGGCGGACCGGCTCGGCATCTCGTCCGACAAACTCGCCCAGCTACTCGTCCCCGTGAGTCTCACCAGTCGCACGCTCGGGGCTGCACACACCGCCGACAAGGACGCGAACACGGTGGGGTTCGTCGCAGTCGGATTGATGTACCTCGCGATCAGCTTCTACGCCGGGTCCGTGCTCACCGGCGTCGTACAGGAGAAGGCGAACCGCGTCGCGGAAGTCCTGCTCGCCAGGATGCCGGCACGTGAGATTCTCGCCGGCAAGGTCGTCGGCATCGGCGTCGTCGGGCTCATACAGCTCGCCGCGATCGGCGTCGCGGCCGTCACCACCGCCGCGTTCATAGGCGGCGCGGACGCGCCCAGCATCTCCGGCGATGTACTGGCGTGGACCTGCCTGTGGTTCGTCCTCGGCTACCTGTTCTACAGCGTGCTGTACGCCGCCCTCGGCGCGACCACGTCCCGAATAGAGGACGCCCAAGCGGCCATCACCCCGATCACCGGCCTCATGCTCCTCAGTTACTTCGGCGTCATCTACGCCGAGGAGAACCCCGACGCCGTCGTCACGATCCTGCTGTCGTATTTCCCCCCGACCGCACCTGTCGTTATGACCTACCGCCTCGCCGTCCACGCAGTCCCAGGCTGGCAGATGATGACGGCAGCGACCTGCATGGTCATCGCGATGTGGGGCCTCATCCGCCTCGCCGGCCGCATCTACTCCGGAGCGCTGCTTCGGTTCGGAGGCCGTGTCCCGCTGCGCGACCTGGTCCGTACGCGCGAGTGAACGGTTCGCGGTGCCAACCCCGGTGCCTGCCACCTCGTTCGGAGCCAGCAGTCGCGAGGAATGCGCCATTCATCGATTCATTCAGATGCCGGTGTGGTCAACGTTGCAGTGCTGCCGGCGGGTCCAAGTTTCGCGCTGGAGTTGGTTAGGGGTCGTGCCAGGTGTGTCGAGTGCGGGGCCGTTGTGGCCCAACTGGAGGTCATGGTCATGTTCGCCAAGTTGGCGAATGACCCGGACCTCCTTGACGACCTTTGGCCGCAGATCGCGCTATTACTCACGACAGCGACGTCCGCATCGATCGCGGCCTCGGTCGAGAGTCCCCGGGTGAACCGGTAGAGCATCTGGGTGACCTTCGGCTGCAGGACGACGCGGTAGCTGCTGAACAGGAATCCGAGCGCAGACGACATTGTCCGCGGCCGCGGGACGGCCCTGGGGCGCGCCCAGTGATTAACACGTGGACAGGTCGACAGCCTCAAGTTCGGACAGATCCGGGTAGACCTCCGTGCTCTCTCAGCTGGCGTGGAGGATCCGAAAGCGATCGGGGTCCGCCGGATCTCGATCAACGACCTGGATTGGCGTCCAAGCCCATTGCCAAACGCTGATGCCTGGCGTGCGGGAGAACTGGATCTGCCCGCGGGTGCCTTCGACTGCAACGCACGGCCAGGATGCGGCAGTGCGCGCCCGGTCCGCGCCGTGAGAACGCAGCACATCGGCGAGGACGGCGACCGTGTCGTAGCCCTCGAAGGCGACGAAGGAGGGCGCATCGGCCAGCCGCTCACGGAGGGCCGTCTCGACTCGTGCACCGAGTGGGCTGAGGCGCTCGGGCAGGTAGCGCAAGAACGGGATCGCGGTGCTGTCGTCGCCCAGCAACGTCGCCCATTCGGCGAACTCCGGTTGCCCGGCCGGAGCACCAATCATGATCTCGGCGAGGCGCTGATCGTGGCGAACAGACTTGACGATCGACACTGCCGGCTCCGGGTGGCCGACCAGAAGAAGGAGGGCTGTCGCGCGACTGTCGATGAGCTCGTCGCACACCGCCGTGGGGGCGAGCGCGCGCATGTCGAGTTCGATGACGGTGCCGCCGCGTGGAGCGAAGTAGTCCCGCAGAATGCGGGTCCCGGATGCCCAGTAGACACTCGACTCGGCTGCTACGGCGATTCGACTGTGGCCCGCGCTGAGGAGGAAGTCTGCGTAGATCTGCCAGCCGTGGGACTGCGCCGGGGCGAGGCGCGCGACCCATTCCGTTGGCTGTTCGGTGAGCGCGTCGAGAACCGCTGACGAGCAGAGGAACGGCAGGCCGAGGGCGTCGGCCCTGGCAGCAGCGGCGCGAGCGACGACGCTGTGATACTCCCCCGCCAAGGCAGCCACGCCCAGGAGAGCCAGTTCATCTACGGCCGCCGCGGCCCTCTGTGGATCAGCCGCTGTGTCTCGGACCACCAGCTCGAGTGGTCGTCCGACGATCCCGCCGGCGTCATTGACTTCGCGAACGGCCAGCTCGAGTCCAGCGAGCAAGTGTTGGCCTGCCTCGACCCAGCCAGGCCGAGTTAGCGGAACGAGAGCGCCGATCTGGACGGATGATCCGTCAGTCCGCTCCGCTGCAGGTGGCAATGGTGGCGTATTCATGCGTTGGCGTCTCCCGAGTGACGATTCGGTTGCAGCTTGCCCGGATCGCAGAGTGCCGTCAGTGGCGCGGAGAGAGTAGCCGAGCCGAGAATGGCCAGCTTCGGCGCCCTGTCCCGTGGGCGTCCGCCCGCCCTCGCGCCGCCGATCTAGCCTGAGGGGCTTCGGGCAGCCCAGCCGTAACAGGTCCTCCAGGAGTTGCCAAGGCTCACAAGCGGCCCACACTGAGAAACTACTCGGCCAGTCCTTGCCGCGCGAAGTCGACGGCCTCTGCGAGCACTTGCTGCCACAGGCCGCGGTCGACGGTGGGGATCGACACCCACTCACGGAAGACCTTGCCGGCCGGGGCGAACGGGTCGCCGCGGCCATTGTCGATGAGCTCGGTGACCCGCTCGCGCGGCAGTTTCACGACGAGGCACCGGGCCTTGTCGTCGTAGGACGCCAGGAACCTTCCGGCCAGTCGCACGCACGGGTAGCCCATCATCGTGGCTCGGCCGATGGCCGGGTCGTAGAGAAGGTCGTCGGTGAGCTCGTCGTACAAGTCACGGGCGTCGTCCCCGCCGAGTGAGTCCGGCGGGGACGGGTCCGTCGCGTCGCGCGCCATCAGGCCGCCGGCGGGCTGAAGACGCCGAACTGGTTGCCCGACGGGTCGCGCAGGTAGGCGAACGTCGGTGCGCCGGGGGCGGGGTCGAGGTGCTTGCTCACCACCGAGCCGCCGAGCTGCTCGGCGTCGGCGCAAGTGGCCTCGACGTCGGCGACCAGGATGTAGAACACGGCGTGGCCGGGCGCCTGCCCGCCGGTGCCGAAGATGCCGCCCATCGGTCCGTCGGCGCCCGAGGCCTTGATGTTGCGGTAGTCCATGCCGGCCGAGGCGGCCGGCCCGTCGGCGTCGAAGGTCCAGTCGAAGAGGCTGCCGTAGAACTTCTCGGCGACGTCGGGGGCGCTGGTGGCGACCTCGAACCAGGCCAAGGTGCCGGGAGCGGGGTTGGTCATGGGTCTCCTCCTGCAGTCAGATCACCTGCCGGAGCGGCGGGCTGCATCGACTGTCTCGAGGTGACGCGACAGCCCTATGTCGGTGTTTGGCAGACGATCTTCGGGACGCAGCGCCGACGCCGGCATCTTCGTCTGGTGGCCGTCGACAACCGGCTCCGGGGCGACGCGCTCGGGGCGCGGCAGCGACGGCGTCCGCTCGGCTCGGGTGATGCGATCCATGCGGAACACCCGATCGTCCTCTCTGAGGTGGCACCAGGCGGTGAGGTACGAGCCGTTGGGGCCGACCACGACGTGCTGCGGCTCGACCTCGCGCTCGGTCTCGATGCCGCCGACGTCGATGTAGCGGATGCGCAAGGCGTGGTTGTCGCGTACGGCGCGCCAGATGGTCTCGGCGATCTTGGCGTCGGGCTCGGGTGCCGGTTGGACGAGGAGCCTTACCTTCGCTGCGGTCGAGCGTGCCTCCTCCAGGGCGCGCTCGGGCATGGCAGCCACGATCTTCTGCAGGGCGCTGCGGGCGTCGTGCGCGAAGAGCACGTGCTCGCTGCGGCTGAGTGCCACGGCGACCGCGGCCGCCTCGCGCGGCGTGAAGTGGAGCGGCGGCAGGCTCATCGAGCGGTCGAGCGTGTAGCCCCCGGTGCGACCAGTCTTCGTCGCAAGCGGGACCCCGGCCTGCCCCAGCGCGCTCAGGTCACGCTCGATGGTTCTGACGCTGACCTCGAAGTGCTCGGCCAACCGCCGCGCCGTACGCCCCCTGGATCCTGCCGCCCGGAGCTCCTCGACCAGGGCGTACAGGCGGTCGATGCGGTTCATACCCGGAGCGTAAGCGCAGGTGGGGACACTCCTGAGAGCTCCGTTGCCTGGCCGCGGCCGAAGGTCCCCTTGAGTGGCTTGTCGCCCAGCCGCACCGATCAAGCCTCACTCTACGGACGGTTGGGGCATCCGCGCGGGCCGGGAGCTGCGGTCGTCCGGTACCACAGCAGCATTGCGGCAGCAGCCAGGACGATCGTGACGATGCCGGACCCCACGAGCACGGAGCGGGCGTGGCCGCGGCCGTCAGCGGGCCGCCGTGCGCTGCACCGACCGGCCCGGCCGTCAGCAGCACGGCGCCGCGCAGCGCGAGCAAGCTGGTCAGCCAGGTCTGTGGCGGGCGCTCCTGGATGAGCGTGAACGACAACGCGGTGTACGGACCGGCGAGTCGATCACGGGGGAGATGCTCGGAGTTGAAGCCCACCGTGGGCCTTCGGTGTCAGGCCGCGGCAGGGCCCTACGGTCCATGCTCGCGGGAACTTCTCCCTGCCGGCGCCGACCCCATGACGGTTGGCTGAAGCTGGTGGCATACGTGTACAGACGGAGGCAGCGATCATGCACGCGAACCCCGGTGACTGGTTGGTCGTCGAAGGCACGCATCTGCACGAACCGCATCGGCACGGCCTGATCCTCGAGGTGCATCACGGGGACGGCTCGCCGCCCTACCTGGTGCGCTGGAGCGACACCGAGACCGAGACGCTCGTCTTCCCCGGCCCGGACGCTCGTGTCGTCACCGAAGCGAACCTCTGGCCACAGCCTGCGGCCGACTGACGACGCGATGGTCGAGACGACGGCTGTCACCGGCATCCTTGACCAAGACCAGATGACCGGATCGGCTCGGAGGGAGAGTTGACATGACTCAATCACGGGAGCACTGGGACGAGGTGGCGCGCAGGTTCGAGAGCCTCGCGCTCAAGCTGAAGCTGCACTACGAGGAGAATGCCGCCGAGGACAGGGCCGAGCTGGACTCGGCACTTCGGACGATCGGCGAGTCGCTGCGGCAGAGTGTGCGATCACTCGACGACGCCGTCCGCGACCCCGCCGTACGGCAGGACGCCGACGATCTCGCGACGTCGCTGGGCGACGCGCTGTCCCGGACGTTCTCCGAGGTCGGGAGCGAGGTCCGCGACGCGCTGACCCAGCCGCGCCGCGGGACCTGAGAGGCGTGTCCTTCAAGGAGTGGAGATGCCTTCTTCCCGGCGTTCAGTCAGGGCTCACGCAGCGTTGGCAGCTCTCCATGGTTCACACCTCCTGGCCGGGCAGCGTCCGGGCGACGATCTCGGTGAGGTCCACGAGCCTGCTCGCGTAGCCCCATTCGTTGTCATACCAGCCGAAGACCTTCACGAGGTTGCCGTCGGCCTGGGTGAGTGTGGCGTCGAAGACGACCGACGCCGGGTCGCCGATGATGTCGCGGGACACGATCGGGTCCTCGTTGTAGCGCAGTACCCCCTTGAGCCGGGTCGAGGCCGCGGCCGCGAACGCCTGGTTCACCTGTTCGGCCGTCACCGGCTCGTCCAGCTCGACGACCAGGTCGGTCAGCGAGCCGTCCTCGAGCGGCACCCGGATCGCCACACCGTCGATCCGGCCGGCGAGATCGGGGATCACCAGGCCGACGGCCCGGGCGGCGCCGGTGCTGGTCGGGATCATGTTAGAGGCCGCCGACCGGGCCCGACGCAGGTCCTTGTGCGGCGAGTCGAGCAGCATCTGGTCGTTCGTGTACGCGTGGATCGTGGTCATCAGGCCGCGTCGTACGCCGAACTCGCGGTGCAGCACGTCGAGCATCGGCGCGACGCAGTTGGTCGTGCAGGACGCGTTGGAGATGACGTGGTGCTGCTCCGGGTCGTACAGGTCATCGTTGACGCCGAGCACGATGCTGAGGTCGACGTCCTTGCCGGGCGCGGACAGCAGCACCTTGCGGGCTCCGCCGGTCAGGTGCGCACCGGCGGCCTCGCGGGTCCGGAACCGCCCGGACGCCTCGATCACGACGTCCGCGCCCACGCCGCGCCAGTCGATGGCCGCCGGATCCGGCTCGGCAAATATCCGGATCTGCTGCCCGGCGACGGTCATCACACCGTCGTCGAACGTGACCGGCTCGGTGAGCGGCCCATACGTCGAGTCGTAGCGCAGCAGGTGCGCCAGCGTCTCCGGCTTGCCGATGTCGTTCACGGCGACGACCTGGACCGCGTCGGTGCCTCGGGACAGCACGCAGCGCAGGTAGTCGCGGCCGATCCGGCCGAATCCGTTGATGCCGACCATGACGGTCATGAGTTCCTCCAGCTGTTGTGGGACGGCTCAGTCATCGGGCATCACGACGTCCTCGAGCGGCCGTCGTGGCGTCGGCGGCACCGGCGGTCCGTAGCCGAACCGGATCACCGCCTGCGGCCGGCTCCAGGCGCCTAGTGGGTCGCGGATCAGCCACCGCAGCTCGCGATGCTCGAGCGCCTGGTTGAGCAGCGACGTCGAGACGCCATGTGCCGTTGCCTCCAGCAACACCCGTTCCAGTGCCTGGCCGGCCCGCAGCCACTCGGCCGGGCCCTCGCCACGGGTGGACAGCACCGCCAGCTGCGGGTTCTGCTCGAACGCCGCGCCGGGACGCCGGCTGTCCGCCGGTGTCGCGGCGAGATCCCGCACGGGCGCACGCGGGTTGTACGGCCGCGGACCCAGGGATTCGGAGGGCACACCTTCGGCATCCCGCTCACCGCCGACCCAACGACGTCGTTCAGCGATGCGCGCTTCGTTCCAGCCGTCCTCGGTGTCGGCGTCGGCGATCGTCATCCGCAACCAGTGCAGCCGCGTCGCGTCGTTCACCCACTCGAGCGAGGCGCCTTCCAGCTCGGCGGCCACGCCGAGAAGCTGGCGGACGTCGTCCGGTACGCGCGCCTCCAGGTACGGGTTCCGGTTCGTTCGCCGTTCGGCCAGGGCAGGGTACAAGGCGGCGAGGCGGGACGCGTCGGGACCGGCGGGCATGAGGTCCAGGGCGGCGACCAGATCGGGCTCGGACGGGTTGGACTCGTACCGGACGGCAGCACCGCGGCCGAGATGTGCGGCGGCCACCCGCACGTTGCAGATCGCGGCGCCGAGCGTGAGGTGCAGCATGCGGCCGTCGGGGTCCTCCGCGGGCAGCTCGCGCGCCCGGTCGCGGAAGACCTCGACGCCTCCGGAGGTGAACCGGAACCGCCACGGCTGGGTGTTGTGGATCGACGGAGCGGCGACAGCCGCGCGGAGCAACTCCACGCGGTCGTCGCCGATCAGTGGGCGTCGGTCAGGCGGTTGCATGATGCAACGACTCGTCGGTGAACAGCGCGACTTTCAGTGCGCCGGTTTCGGCCGGCCGGGAGAAGACGTCGTAGGCGTCCTGCATCTCGTCCAGCCCGAACCGGTGTGTGACCAGTCCGGGCAGCTGCAGCTGGCCGGCGGCCAGCATGCCCAGGAGCCGTGGTGTCGTGTAGGTGTCGACCAGTCCTGTGGTGATGGTGACGTTGCGAATCCAGAGCGACTCCAGGTGCAGCGTCGCCGGCGCGCCGTGCACGCCTACGTTGGCCACTCGGCCACCCGCGCGCACCAGGTCGGTGCAGGCCTCGAACGTCGCCGGGATGCCGACCGCCTCGATCGCGACGTCTGCGCCCAGCCCGCCGGTCAGGTCGCGGATCTTGTCCGCCACGCCGTCGTCGGGGCCGAGGGCGAGGTCGGCACCGAACTTCAGCGCCGCCTCCTGGCGGGCCACCGCCGGGTCGATCACGACGATGTGCGACGGGCTGAACAGCTTGGCCGTCGTCACCGCCGCGAGACCGATCGGGCCTGCGCCGACGATGGCGACAGTGTCGCCCGGCGACACCTGCCCGGCCAGCACGCCGACCTCGTACGAGGTCGGCAGGATGTCGGCCAGCAGTACCGCGGCCTCGTCACTCACGTTGTCCGGCAGCAGGTGCACCGAGCGGTCGGCGTACGGGACCCGGACCTTCTCCGCCTGAGTGCCGTCAATGCGGTGCCCGAGGATCCAGCCACCGCCGCCGAGGCACTGGCCGTAGTGGCCCTCGCGACAGTAGCGGCACCGGCCGCACGCGCTGATGCAGGAGATCAGCACCCGGTCACCAGTAGAGATCCCGCGGACGCTGTCACCCACCGCCTCGACCGTGCCGACCGCTTCGTGGCCGAGGACACGGCCAGGCTCGGCGGTCGGGACGTCGCCCTTCAGGATGTGCAGGTCGGTCCCGCAGATCGTGACCGCGTCGACGCGGATGATCGCGTCCTCCGGGTCCTGGATGACGGGGTCCGGTACGTCGCTCCACATCCGCGAGCCCGGTCCGTTGTACACCAGTGCCTTCATCGTCTTCTCGACCTCCGCCTGTGCAGGGAACAGTTCCTACTGCCGACGATGGGCGCGGGCGCAGCGGCTGGGGAGAGGCCAAACGCACCAGCTGCCTGGGACCTTTGCCGCGGGTGACAGGGTCGTTCCACCCTTTGCGGTCGGACCCGGACGGTGTGAGGTTGGAATGTGCCGGTCCGAGTCACAGGAGGACCCGACATGGACAACCATCGGAAGCACCCGGTCATCGTCGGGGTCGACGGTTCGCGCGACGGCCTGACCGCCCTCGCCTGGTCGGTGGACCACGCCGTGCGGAGCCGGGCACCGATCCGGGTGGTGCATGTCGTCGACGACAGCATCCCGCCAGGGCACCTGTCCCCGGCGACGCTGCGGATGCTCGACGCGACCGATGACAGCGAAATCCTGGAGGACGCCGCGACGGAGTTCCGGAGACTCGGCCGCGGTGCGGTGTCCGCATCCTTCGAGATCCAGCACGGTCATCCGGCCGAGGCATTGCTCGACCTGGCAGGGACGGCCGCCCTGCTGGTGGTGGGCCGCCGCGGGCTCGAGGGCTTCGCTGAGCTGATCGTGGGCTCCACCTCGCAGGTCTGCGCGGCCCTGTCGGACGCGCCCGTGGTCGTGGTACCCGACTGCTGGCCGCCCGGCGCCCCCTCGACGCGCCGCGTCATCGTGGGGGTTGACGGCACCGCCTCCTGCCAGCCGGCCCTCGACTTCGCCTTCGGCATCGCCTCGATGCGCGGTGCGAGCCTGACCGTCGTCCACGCCGCGACGATGCCGGAGCTGTACCCGCCACCGGATCTCTGGCTCAGCGCCGACCAGCCGCCGTGGTCACCCGACGTCGAACACCTGGTCGCCGAGTCGCTGGCCGGGTGGGCGGAGAAGTTCCCGGACGTCGCCGTCGAGACACGACTCGTCGCCGGCCACCCGGTGGAGATCCTGGCCGCCGCGTCGGCGACGGCCGACCTCGTCGTCGTGGGCGGCGTCAGCCGCGCGCGGTTCAGCGCGCTTCGGCTCGGCTCGGTGTCCCGCGGTCTTCTTCACCATGCGGCCTGCCCGGTGGCCGTGGTCCATGAGAGGAGGGCGTGATGGACCGGCTGCTCACGTTGTGGACCGGCGCTACTTCTTGGGCTGGCGCTGTGACCTCTCCACGGCGTACACCGCCGCCTCCGTACGCCGCTCCATGCCGAGCTTGCGAAGCAGGGCGGACACGTAGTTCTTCACCGTCTTCTCGGCCAGGTACAGCGACTCCGCGATCTGCCGGTTGGTCTTTCCCTCGGCGATCAGGTCGAGGATCTTGCGCTCCTGCTCCGTCAGCGACTTGTACAGCGGGTCCTCCTCGTCCTCCGGCGGGTGCCGCAGCCGCTCCAGGACCGCTGTCGTCAGCGCCGGGTCGAGCAGCGACTCACCGGCGGCCAGCCGGCGGACCGCACCGACCAGGTCCGTTCCGCTCACCTGCTTCAGCAGATATCCGGCGGCCCCGGCCATGATCGCGCTGAACAACGCCTCGTCGTCGGAGAACGACGTGAGCATCAGGCAGGCCGGCGGCGGTTGCATGGCCGAGCGGATGTCCCGGCAGACGGTGACACCATCGCCGTCCGGTAGCCGAACGTCGAGCACTGCCACATCCGGCCGCAGCGCCGGTATCCGGGCCATCGCCTGGGCTGCCGTCGATGCCTCGCCGACGACCTCGATGTCGGGCTCACCTTCGAGCAGCTGCTTCAAACCCACCCGGACCACCTCGTGGTCGTCGAGCAGAAAGACCCGAACTGTCATGCGTGTCCACCTCCCGCCGGACGGTGTGCCGTCCGTTCGTCCTGAGCGTAGTCCCGGCCGCACCGCGGTGACGTCATGACCGCGAAGGGCCCGACGTTCGATGCCGAGGGCGTCGAGGTGCTGCCGGAGGGGGAGTGCCTGCGGTTGCTGACCACCCAGCCGGTCGGACGGCTGGTGTTCCACGAGGAAGGGCTGCCCGCGGTCCGGCTGGTCAACTTCGTCGTCGCCGATGGAACCGTCGTCTTCAGGACTGCCGGTGGCCAGACGTACGACGCCGCGCGGCGCGGCGACGTGGTGGCGTTCGAGGTCGACGAGTACGACATCGACACCCACAGCGGCTGGACCGTCACTGCGGTCGGCCACGCCTGGACTGTCACCGACGAGGCCGAGGCCGAGCGGATCGCCGGCTTGCCGGTGCGACCGTGGGCGGCGGGGGAACGACCGCACTGGGTGCGTGTCGACATCGAGGCGATCAGCGGCCGGCGACTGCTGCCGTGGGGGCGGCAGCAGCGCGACTGAGCGGAACCCGCTCACGGCTCACCGGAGCCGGCGGGCATACGGGTCGGTCGCGGGCAGCGCGGGAGTGAGCCGCAGCTTCACATCCACCGCGTAGGCGCCGCCTGGTGCGGCGATCAGCGGGTTGATGTCGAGCTCGGCGACCTCGGGGACCTGCTCGGCCAGTCGCGCCACCCGGTGCACGATGTCGAGCACGGCCGGCTCGTCGACCGGCGGCTGGCCGCGGTAGCCGGCAAGCAGTGGCGCGCACTTCAGCGATCGCAGCATCTCGGTCGCGTCCTGGTCGGTCAGCGGCAGGCCGCGCCAGCGCCGGTCGGCGAGAACGTCGGTGAGCACCCCGCCGCTGCCGGCCATCAGCACCGGGCCGAACAGCTCGTCGCGGTTGAGACCGACCACCAGCTCAACACCGCGCGGCGCCATCGACTGCACGACGACCGTCCGGTCGCCGGTGGCGCCGGTCACCGCGTCGTACGCCGACCGCAGCTCGGCACGGTCGCGGAGCCCGAGCCGGACGCCGCCGACGTCGGTCTTGTGCACAATGCCGGTGGCCGCGGTCTTCAGCGCCACTGGGTATCCGAGCCTGCCTGCCGCCTCCAGGGCTTGGTGCTGGCTCGTCGCCTGCACGGACGGCTGGACGGCGATCCCGACCGTACCGAGCAGCTCGCTCGCCGTCTCCGGGTCGAGCCAGTCACCGTCGGGGTGCGCGGCGAGGAAGCGTCGTACGACGTCCCGGGCGCGGTCGGCGTCCACGCGGTCCAGGTCGGGGACGACGCCTTGCGGGCGCTCCCGCCACTCGGCGTACCTGACCGCATGGCCGAGCGCGCGGATCGCGGTCTCGGGGAACGGGAACACCGGCAGCCCCCGACCGTCGGCCAGCGCGACCTGCGGGTCCGCCTCGGGTGCGCCGAGGCAGTTGACCACGATGGGGATCCCGGCGCCTTCGGCGGCGTCGCCGATCGCGGCGTACACGTCGGCGACGTTGCCGGCCCGCGTCGCCGCGAACACCACCAGCAGCGCGTCGACCTCCCCGCTGTCCTGCAGAATCCGGATCGCGGTCCCGAGCCGTTCCGGCGTCGCCGCCGCGCCGAGGTCGGCCGGATTGCCGGCGGCCACCGCGGCGGTGCCGTCCAGCAGCGCCTGCTTGCTCGCGTCGGACAGCTCCGGGACCGCCAGACCGAGCGCCTCGGCCGCGTCGGCCGCCAGCACACCTGCGCCGCCCGCGTTGCCGACGATGCCGATACGGCGGCCGCGGGGCAGCGGCAGGGCGGACAGCACCCGCGCGGTGTCGGTCAGCTCCTCGACCGTGTCCATCCGCAGCACCCCGGCCTGTGCGAACAGCGCGTCGACCGCGGTGTCGGGCGTGGCGGCCGCTGCGGTGTGCGAGGCACCCGCCCGGCGGCCACCGCCGGAGCGCCCGCCCTTGACCACCAGGACCGGCTTGCCCCGGCCGACCAGCCGGGCGATCCGGCCGAACTTGCGCGGGTTGCCGAACGACTCCAGGTACAGGCCGATCACTTCGGTCCGCGGATCGGACCACCAGTGCAGCAAGAGGTCGTTGCCGCTGACATCGGCCTTGTTGCCTAGCGAGACGAATTCGGAGATGCCGAGGCCCACCCGGTTGGCGTGGTCCAGGATCGCGATCCCGACCGCGCCCGACTGCGATGCGAGTGCGAGCGAGCCCGTCTCTGGACTGACATTCGCGAACGTCGCGTTCAGCCGCACTGCCGGTGCGGTGTTGGCTACGCCGAGGCAGTTCGGGCCGACCAGCCGCATGCCGTGCAACCGCGCCTGTCGGACAACCTCGTGCTGGACGGCGTCGCCGTCGGTTCCGGTCTCGCCGAAGCCGGAGCTCAGGATGACCGCGCCACGGACCCCGGCGGCACCGCACTCCTCGACGACCGCGGCGACCTCGCTGGCCGGCACCGCGATCACGGCGAGCTCGATCGGCCCCGGCACGGCGGTGATCGACGGGTAGGTCGGTACGCCCGCGATGGCGGTCGTGTGCGGGTTCACCGCGGCCAGCCGGCCCGTGAATCCGCCGTGCAGCAGGTTGAGCAGTACCTCGTGGCCGATGCCGCCCGGCCGGCGGCCTGCGCCGATCACCGCAACCGACCGTGGCGCCAGCAGCGGGGCCAGGGAGCGCTCCTCGGCGGCGCGCTCCCGTTCGGCCATCCGGTCGAGCGTGCGCGGTGCGTAGGCGGTGCTCAACGACAGCTCCACCACGCCGCTGTCTACGGTGCGGACCTGCTCGAAGCCGGAGTCGGCGAAGACCCTGAGCATCGGCGCGTTCTCCTCCAGCGTCTCGGCGCGCAGGTGGTGGATGCCCTGCTCGCGGGCGATGGCGGCCAGCTGCTCCAGTAACAGTGTGCCCAGACCGCGGCCGTGGAAGGCGTCGTCGACCAGGAACGCGACCTCGGCCTCGCCGGACACGATCAGCTCGAAGCTGGCGACCGCGACGATCCGGCCACCGACCTCGGCGACGAGCGCGTCATGGGTGTGGCCGGGATCCGGGGCGGACAGATGGTGTGCCTGCTGGTCGGCGCCGCGCCGGTTCATCGTGAAGAAGCGCAGGTAGATGGTTCGGTCCGAGACCCGCTCGTTGAGTGCGCGCAGGGCGTCCTCGTCCTCGGCCCGGACCGGCCGGATGTGTACGACCGAGCCGTCGGTGGCGAGGGTGTCCCAGCCGGCGGCCGGCTGTCGGTCGGTATGCGTCTGTGCAGCCACGTGCCTAGCACACCATGCTGAGGACCCGTCGTGGCAGGGCCGGACGGACCCGGACCGGGCGGACCTTGGACCCTGACGGTCGCTCCGGCACCTGCCTAGCGTCAAAGCTGGAGGAGACGCGCATGGACGACGTAGCGATCAGGACGTGGCAGCTGACGAAGAGCTACCGGCGCCACCCGGCGCTGCGCGGACTGGACTTGGAGGTGCCGGCCGGCGGGGTCTTCGGCTACCTCGGTCCGAACGGTGCCGGCAAGTCCACCACGATCCGGCTGCTCGCCGGGCTGCTCCGCCCGACTGCGGGCCGGGCCGAGGTGTTCGGCTTCGACACCGTTGCGGACCGCGAACGGGTGCAGCGGCGGATCGGCTACCTGCCGGGCGACTTCGTGGCGTACCCGGACCTGACCGGAGCGCAGTACCTGCGGTACCTGTCGTCGCTGCGGGGCGGGGTGGGGTGGACCACGGTCCAGCAGCTGGCGAAGCGCTTCGACCTCGATCTGGAGTTGCGGATCGGGACGCTGTCGCACGGCAACCGGCAGAAGGTGGGCATCCTGCAGGCCTTCATGCACGAGCCCGAACTGCTCATCCTGGACGAGCCGACTTCCGGGCTGGACCCGCTGATGCAGCGCGAGTTCCTCACGTTGGTCCGCGAGGTCCGCGAGTCCGGCCGGACGGTCTTCCTGTCCTCACACATCATGGCCGAGGTCGACACCGTGGCCGACACGGTCGGCATCCTGCGC
>Ga0075419_10001365_pt1 | contig 15735 bp, 15 predicted proteins | sample SoiMetdeltSBSDD3_FD_76900 | JGI IMG/M metagenome (GOLD analysis project Ga0075419, IMG submission 76900) | Bulk soil microbial communities from a Populus tree surrounding site in Tennessee, USA - Soil MetaG P. deltoides SBSDD3 | ecosystem: Environmental > Terrestrial > Soil > Tree plantation... | reverse complement strand
GTGCCGTTCTATGGAGAAGATCCCTGCGATCTCCGAATGCCGCGGAACTGTTACCTCATTAGCGATCGAGGCCATAACGTGCTGGTCCACGCGGACAGCGGACCGACAAACGATGGACGGTCCGCGTTAAAGGATCACGTGATCGCTCGCCTGGTGGAAAAGTATGGGCCCATCGATCTGGTATTCGCTTCCCAACAGCAGTTGCTTGAAATTCGCAGCCAAGCCGCTCACGCCGCACTCTCCCACCCCGGGAAATGGCTGGACGTGGGGGAAAACGGTTATTTGACCAATGACTATCTCGCGGAACTCTGCGCCACGGCGAAGGCGAGATTGTTCGTCTCGTACGCGACCGGCGGTGCGGACTGGTATCCTGATCATCTCTCCTTCATGTTTAGTGAACGCAATCCCGCTCGAACTGCACTCCTGACCGCCCATTGGGAACCTCCTGAAAACTTGAAAGCGCTGGTGACGCCCCACGGCTGCGGGTATCATTACGCACGGGCGTTGGATGTATTCCGGGAGACCGGAGGACGGATTGAAGTACAGCCAGCCGGAGAGGCCCTCATGCCGTTGAATCTCTATCGCGCCGTTCATGGCGAACCGCCCTTTATGAAACACGGCGCGCACCCCTAACCTAGACAACATACTCGACAAGGACTGACTCCATGAGAACTCTCACGCTCGTGACAGGAGTGGCCGGATTCATCGGTTTTCATGTCGCCCGGCGTCTAATCGATCGCGGCGATCACATCATCGGGCTCGACAATGTGAATGACTACTATGATGTCGGGCTGAAAGAAGCTCGTCTCGCGCAACTCACGGCGTTGAATGGGTTTCAGTTCGTAAAATTGGACTTGGCCAACCGGCAGGGCATGAAGGAGTTTTTCTCTGAATATCCCATTCGGCGCGTCGTGCATCTCGCCGCTCAAGCCGGCGTTCGGTATTCGCTCATCAATCCGCACGCGTACACCGACAGCAACATTGAAGGATTTATGAACATTCTGGAAGGCTGCCGCCAGGTGAAAGCAGAGCACCTGGTCTATGCCTCGTCCAGTTCCGTCTATGGCGGCAATACCCATATGCCGTTTTCAATTCATGACAACGTTGACCACCCCATCTCGCTCTATGCGGCCAGTAAGAAAGCCAACGAGTTAATGGCGCATTGCTATGCCCACTTGTACGAGATTCCGTGCACCGGCCTGAGATTTTTCACCGTCTATGGACCATGGGGACGGCCGGACATGGCCCTCTTCTTATTCACGCAAGCGATTCTGGAAGGTCGGCCGATCGAGGTGTTCAACCATGGAAAAATGCAACGCGACTTCACCTATATCGACGACATCGTGGAAGGGGTCATTCGAACGCTCGACCATACGGCCCAACCGAATCCGTCTTGGTCCAGCGACAAGCCGGACGCTGGGACGAGCCTTGCGCCGGCTCGGATTTACAATATCGGCAACCATCAGCCGGTGGAGCTGCTGCACTTTATCGAGGTACTCGAAGGGGCGTTGGGCAGGAAGGCGGATATGACGCTGCTGCCGATGCAGCCAGGTGACGTGCCGGCGACGTACGCGGACATCGACGATTTAGCCCATGATGTGGGATTTTCGCCATCGACACCGATCGAGGTGGGCGTTCCTCGTTTTGTAGAGTGGTATCGATCGTTCTACAAGGTGTAAACGGACCGACCGATGCGCCTCCAACGTGACTCGGCAGCCAGGCTTATAGACAGCCGATGGGCACGAAGCCGGCACCGAACACCTTCGCCAGGGAGAGATAGCGAGCGTTGTCATAGAACGAGAAGCTCGCACCACGCTGGTTCTGTCCCGACAGATCTCCGCCGTAGGAAGGGTCAGACCCAAAATAGAATCCGCCGCGGGATTTCTGATTCAAGTTCAGCCACTCTCCATAGAGGGCGCAGACCTCCGCTTGGACCGCACCGGTCGATGCGACGGTCGCATGCCAGTCTCTGGCCCAATCGGGTACGTACCGTTGATCACCTGTAACGGCTCTCCGGCCGCGATCTCCGTAGGCCGCCATATCATCATGAGTGGTGGGAGCGGGCCGATAGGCCGGCATCTGGTCGAGTGACGGCACGACCGAAAGCTCCTTCAGCGTCATCAACGTACAGCCGGCCTGTTCTTTATTCGTGTACAGGGATGAGCCATCAGCCTGTGTGCATTCCCACATCCGTGCCGGATCGAAGGACGGCGTGTCGGAAGAAGCGGCCGATGTCAAAGACACAGCCATGGCGAGAATGGTTCCAAGAACGAGCGAGAACCAGGTTGATAGCCGCATAATGTTACCTCCGGTGAAGCTGTGGAACACGTGCGATCTGTGCTCCTGCTCCACAAGCTATGACACCGCAGAGGAATGCGTCTATTCATCTTTGGAGGGGGTCGAAAGGGCTGACAATCGGCGTCCGGACCTGGTCAGCGCCAATGCATCGATGGCGGCCTGGGGCGTCATGTCGTGGAGGCCTCGGAACACATAGTTCGCTTCAGTTAGCATTTCAAGAGGATAGGTGGTGCTCACGGCCAACACGCGCATGCCGGCTGCTTTGGCCGCTCGGATGCCCGCAAGTGAATCTTCGATGACCAGACATTGTGACGGGGTGATCCTCTGGGCGGACCCGCGATTGGCATTGAGCCGATCGCAGGCGGTGAGATAGATCGCCGGGTCGGGCTTTCCGATCGGACAATCCTCCGCTGTGACAATCACCTCAAATGCGTGTTCGATCGCACTGCCGGACAACGCATCTTCGATCTGCGACCGGCGTCCTCCCGAAGCGATCGCCAATCGGTAGCGGGCTTTTGCCGCGAGGACAAAATCCGTCGCGCCCACGAACAGCGGTGGCCTGTGATGGGCAGTGTGCGCCCGAAAAAGGTCCGCTTTCCGTTCGGTGATGCGGAGGACCTGGGCTTCATCGCTGACGCCGTCGCGCTGTTCGAGCAGGAGTCTTGCGCAGGTGCGCTCATCCATTCCCAAATACGCTCCATAGTAGTCATGCTTGGTCAATGTCAGGCGGGCCTCGGCCAGTGCCTGCTGAAAGCACAGGAGGTGCGGCGTCTCGTCGTCGGCGATAACACCGTTGAAATCGAACACCATGGCGACAATCACGCCGGCACTGTACGTGAGCTTCGAAACCGGCACAAGGGGAAGACCTTGTTCGGGTCGTTGCACTGGAGTATTCTCCCCCCGGCAGGAAGCCCAACCATCTGACCGTCTCATTCATCAACGGCGTGACCAGGCACGCCATTCGCCAGACGGCTTCTCTATCCTGACGCCACTGCTGCTATGACTGATTTCGGCGTGCTCGGCAATCTCTTGGTCATTTTTTCCGTCTCGATTGCCGTTGTCTTCATGTTTCATCAGTTTCGGCTGCCGTCGATCGCCGGTTTCCTGGTCGCCGGCGCCCTGATCGGGCCACATGGCTTGAACCTCATTGCCGACATCGGCACGGTTCAAGTGCTCGCCGAAATTGGTGTCGTTCTTCTCCTCTTCACGATCGGCATTGAATTCTCTCTCGTCCAGCTCGCATCACTGCGCCGGCTGCTGTTCATCGCGGGGCCAATTCAGGTGGGCACCGTGCTGGCGGTTTCGTGGGTGGCCGCTATGTCGGTGGGAATGACGTGGCAACAAGCAGTATTTTGGGGATTTCTTCTCTCGCTCAGCAGCACCGCAATTGTGCTCAAAACGTTGGCCGAGAAGGGCGACAGCGATTCGATTCACGGCCGTACAACCATCGGGATTCTGATTTTTCAGGATCTTGCAGTCGTACCGATGATGCTGCTCACGCCCATCCTTGCCACTCGAGCCGAGGGGTCGATGACGACGATCCTGTTCACCCTGGCTGAGTCAATTTTCGTGGTGGGATTGATCATTGCCGCAGCCTGGTACGCCGTTCCGAAGCTGCTCGAGCACATCGTGCGCAGCAGAAGCCGCGAGCTGTTTTTATTGACGATCATCGTGCTCTGTCTGGGTATCGCCTGGTTAACCTCTCTCGGAGGGTTGTCTCTCGCGCTTGGCGCGTTCATTGCCGGACTCGTGATCTCCGAATCGGAATATAGTCACCAGGCCATGGCCGACGTGCTGCCGTTTCGCGACAGCTTCAACAGCCTATTTTTTGTGTCCATCGGCATTCTAATGGACTGGCGTGTGCTGATCGACCATCCGATACTGGTGTTTGGCCTGTTACTAGCGATCCTCTTCGTGAAGTTCCTCGCCGGCGCAGCGGCATCTTTCGCGCTGAAGATCCCACCCCGGTCGGCAATCATGGTCGGCGTCGCGTTGGCACAAGTCGGGGAATTCAGTTTCTTGTTGGCCCAGCAGGCGCAGGAAAGCGGCCTGCTGCGCGGGGACCCGTACCAAGTGTTTCTTTCTGTGTCCGTGCTGTCGATGATCGTGACGCCGTTTTTAATGCAATGGTCGCCGGCAATGGCCCGACGGGCGGAAGCCATTCAGCGGCTCCGGCGATGGCTACCGACAAGGACCGAAGCGCATGTCCTCCAAACGGAAGGAAGCCAGATACGACTCAAGGACCATGTGATCATTGTCGGCTATGGCTTGAACGGCCGGAATCTGGCGCGTGTTCTGAGCGAAACGGAAATCCCCCACCTGGCGCTCGACCTGGATGGTGACACTGTCCGTCGAGAGTCCCGTCACGGGGTGCCTATATATTATGGGGATGCGACAAATCCTAACGTATTGCGGCATGTCAAGATCGAAGATGCCAAGGTATTGGTTGTGGCAATCTCGGATCCGTTCATTACGAGGCGGACGGTACAGGTAGCCAAGGTGCTCAATCCCAAGATCCGCGTGGTGGTCAGGACACGCTACCTCCGTGAGTTGGAAGAGCTGCACGATATCGGCGCCGACGATGTGGTGCCCGAAGAGTTTGAAACATCGATTGAAATCTTTGCGCTGGTTCTTCGAACCTACAATCTGCCCCAGGACTTCATCGCCATGAAGGCGGAACAAGTTCGGCGTGAAGGGTATGCGCTGTTGCGACGTAGCGAGCTGCCGGAGCTGGCGCACCATCTGCGCGGCGGAACGTTGACCGATGCAGAGGTTGAGACCTGTCGAATCGACGATGATTCCCCTGCCTTAGGAAAGACGTTTGCCGATCTCTCGATTCGACCGCGCACCGGAGCGTCTGTCATTGCCTGGACTCGCAATGGCATCACGGAATCGAATCCCTCTTTGAAGACAAAACTCAAAGGCGGGGACATCATTGTGCTCCTCGGCTCACGCCCGCAGATCCGGCGAGCCATGAGTCTTCTGCTGTCCGGAGAGTAGTCCATGACTCAAACGGCTCGAGGTCTGGCAGATTGCAGCAAGGTCGTTGTATTGACATGAAAAAGATGTGGAGACTATAGTCAAAAACCATGGAAACTCAATGAATTTGATCTTGAGAGGGACGTCATGACGACTATCACTCCCCAAATGGATCCCGCGTTGGCACTTGCCGATCTCCAAGCCTCAAAGCCGGATAAGGTGACGATCGTGCTGCTGAGCGGTGATTTGGACCGTGCGATGGCCGCCTTTATTATCGCGACGGGCGCAGCCGCCATGGGCATGCAGGTGACGATGTTCTTTACCTTTTGGGGATTGAACACCATTCGGCGCAAAGGCGCTTCCAGTTCGGCCAAGGATTGGCTTCGCCGGATGTTCGGTTTCTTGAACAAGGGCGGAGCTGAGAGCTTACCGCTTTCCCGGTTCCATTTCGGCGGTATTGGGACCAGCATGATGCACAAAGTTATGAAGCAAAACAGAATGCCCGGTGTCCCCGAGTTGATGCAAACCGCTTTAGATTTGGGCGTTCGCTTCATTGCCTGTACGACCACGATGGGCCTGATGGGGATCACGAAGGATACCCTCATCGACGGCATTGATCAGTTTGCCGGGGTCACGACGTATCTGGCAGAGGCCAAGCAAGGGAGTGTAAATCTGTTCATATAGACCGGTGTGAAGACCATTGACCGACAACCGGGACAGTCCTGGTTTCCTGAGGAGTTCCCATGAAAGCAGACGTGAAACTCGATACCCTCGGCTACTTTTGTCCGATGCCGATCATTATGACGTCCAAGAAAATCAAGGAACTCACCTTGGGGCAGGTGCTCGAAGTCGTCTCCGACGACGAGGCGATCAAGAAGGACATGCCGGCTTGGTGCGACACGACTGGTCATCATCTCATGGGACTCGAAGAGGAGCAGGCAACCTCGGGACCCATTTACAAAGCGTTCGTCAAGAAGACCAAGTAATACGCGCAGTGGTCAGGCGATGTGAGCGGAAGCCGGAGGATGTGCATCAGACCTCCGGCTTTTTTATTGTAGAGTGACGGCACGCGATGAATAGGATCGTAGAATGTGTGCCGAATTTCAGCGAAGGCCGCAGCCAGGCGACTGTTCAAGCGCTGATCGATGCCGTCGCGTCGGTTCCGGGGGTGAGACTGTTGGATCACACTGCGGATCGTGATCATCATCGCTCAGTCTTGACTGTCGTGGGGGACCCGGAAGAGATGGTGGAAGCGATGTTCCGATCGATTCGCGTGGCGACCGATCTGATCGACCTGCGCAGGCATTCGGGTGTGCATCCACGGGTCGGCGCTACCGATGTCGTACCATTCGTTCCGATTAAAGGCGTCTCGATGCGAGATTGTGTGCAGGCGGCCAAACGACTTGGCCACCGCGTTGGAACGGAACTCGAGATTCCGGTCTTTCTGTACGAGCGTGCGGCGTCGCACCGTGACCATGCTGCCCTTGAATCGGTCCGTCGCGGCGGCTTGGAAGGCCTCGCTTTCCGCATGGCCAACGATCCGGACTGGTCGCCGGACTTCGGTCCCGGTCAGCTTCATGAGACAGCGGGTGCCATCGTCATCGGAGCCCGGCCCCCCCTGGTTGCCTTCAATGTCAATCTCTTGTCGACCGATGTGCATGTCGCCCGGTCCATCGCCGGAAAAATCCGGCAGTCGAACGGAGGTATCCCGCATCTCAAGGCCATTGGTGTAGAGTTGGCAAGCCGTGGCATGGTGCAAGTGGCGATGAACCTCACAGACTACGAAGCGATACCGCTTCATGCCGCGTTCAGCGCAGTTCAATCAGAGGCGGCTCAGCGAGGCGTATCGGTTGCCGGCACGGAAATCGTCGGGCTGGTTCCACTTGCAGTTATCGTTGAGACGGCCAAGGAAGCTCTCAGGCTCGACCACTTCGAACCGCCGCAGCTTCTTGAAACACAAATCGAGTCCGCTTGGTCTCGTGGAGAAAAGGTCAAAGGCAGCCGGACCACCCAGGCACAAGCCTTTCGCTTGCCCGTCCCGCGGTTCATCGAAGCGGTTGCTGCGCCCACGGCCGTTCCAGGCGGAGGAGCCGTCGCAGCACTGGTCGGTGCCCTGGCGTCGGCGCTGGGGATGATGGGGGCCGGGCTGAGTCGGCAGCCAGCCACAGAACGTCGTCTCAAGGACATCGTCGTGCGGTTGAGTCATCTGCTGCAAGCCGACGGTGAGACCTACCGGACCTTTGTCGAAGCAACCCGACTGCCGAAAACCGACGAGAATCGCCCGACGGCGGTGTCATCCGCGCTTCACGTCGCAACAGAAATACCTCTCGAAATTGCGGAGCAGTCGGCAAAGGCCGGTACACTGCTGCATGCCTGTTCATGTGGGGTGAACCCCCGCGTCCAATCGGACATGCAGGTGGGCCTGATCCTGGCGATTGCCGCAGCCGAGGCCGGTCTTCATACAGCCGGTGAGAATCTAAAAATCCAGCCTAATCAGAAGCTTAGGAGGTCTCTCGCTGTCAGAATCCGGCGGCTTTCGCAAAATCTTGAGGAACTGAAGGTGCTATGCTACACTGCGCCCCCTGGTCAATCGGGCAAACATTCAGCGCAGGCCTTGCCTGGGAAAGTGCGGACGCGAGACGAATGGAAATCAAAGTCTTCAATAACAACGTCGAGAAAGCGCTCAAGGTTGCGAAGAAAAAGCTTGCCGGAGAAGGACTTTTTCGGGAACTGAAGCGGCGACGGTATTACGAAAAGCCGAGTGTCCGCAAGAAAGCCAAACAGCGGGAAGCCCAGCGCCGCCGTCAAAAGTGGCTGTCCAAGCGTCGCCCCGAATAGTTTCCCGTTCATCGAGTCGCCATCCGCCACACCAGCCCCGTTTCGTTTCTCTTCATGCGTCAGGAACAGATTCATGAAGCGATCCGTATCCTCAAACAGGATGTCCGCCAGTGGCAGGAGCCGGTGGTTGGTGTTATTGCCAGAACCTCTGCTCGAGATCCCTTCCGCATTCTCATCTCCTGTTTGTTGAGCCTAAGAACAAAAGACAAGACGACGAGTGAAGCCAGTGCCCGGCTCTTCGCTCTTGCATACACGCCCGGCGGGCTTCTGAACCTGCCGCGGAGAACGATAGAACGCGCAATTTATCCGGTCGGATTCTACCGAACGAAGGCAAAAGCCATTCATGCAATTTGCCGTCGGCTCTTGGAGGTGTATGGAGGCACGGTGCCCGATTCGATCGATGAGCTCGTCACTCTTCCGGGCGTTGGCCGGAAGACGGCCAATCTTGTGGTGACGGTGGGCTACAACAAGCCAGGCATCTGCGTGGACATCCACGTTCACCGCATCAGCAACCGGTGGGGATATGTGAAGACCGTAAAGCCCGAAGAAACTGAGCAGGCGTTACGCAACAAGCTGCCCAAGCGGTACTGGATCATCTTCAACGACTTGCTGGTGCCCTATGGGCAAAACATTTGCCAGCCGGTGTCCCCATTTTGCAGCCGGTGCAAACTGGCCGGGTTCTGCGATCGCGTTGGAGTGGTCAGGTCGAGGTAGGACGAGAGCGCTCGTCTCCAGGGGATCAAATAAACAGCTTCGTTTCTGCTTCAGCCGTCAGTGAGAGAATCGCAGGCAAGCCCATCACTTCGTCCACCTGCTTCGAGACGGCCTCGCCGTCCACTCCCATGTATTCCAATCCGGCACTGCAGGCGATGATGCGCACCTTTCCTACCAGCTTGGCCTCTTCGAACATCTGCGAAATCGTCGGCACATGCTTCTCTTTGAGCAAACGTCCCACGGTTTCCGCCGAAGCGGAATATTCCGGAGGAAAATCGATTTGATCAAATTTGCCTTCCGCCAGCTTTTTGATGGTCCAGAACAGCAGGATGACGATAACGTCCTTCCCCATCGCGGCTGCGGTCAGCCCGAGCGTCGCCACTTGATGAAGTTTATCGTATGTGGCGTTGTGGGCAAAAAGAACGAATTTCGGTGAAGGGGGGCTCATGCTCACGGTTTGGGAACCCTGGCTTTGACGCTGTTGATATAATCATTGATCGCCGCGTCCACTTCCGTAGGGGCCAACGGCCGGTCATGTGTTTCACTTTCATCGAGGAGATAGATGTCCCGCTCTTTTTCCTGGCGGACGATCACCGTATTCTCAGGGGTGACCTCCACCAACATGAACCATTCGCGAGGGCCCTGGGTGATGACCACTTCCTTTCCCAAGCCCTTCTTGCTGACTGCAATGACGAGATCATCGGACGCTGCAGACGAGACTGGGCAAAGGCCTACGGTCGCAAGTAACCAAAGGGGCACCCAGCACAGTCGCGATGTGAACAGGGCCGCACGCATGGCGCGATTATAGCTGCGGCCATAACGCCAGTAAACCGGCCCGGCCGTCGGACCGGTGATCCGCGTCCCGCAGGTCGCATGTTTGCCGGGTTGCGTGGTACGATGCCGCCCCCATGGATTGGCTCCTGTCGTCAGTTCAGCAATATGTGTCTACTGAGACCTTGATTTGGCTCACTGTCCTGTCGATTATCTTTTTCGTCGGTACATTAATAGCGATTCCCTTCATTCTGGTGCGCTTGCCCGCCGACTATTTCGACGTGCGGGTGCCGCGTCCCTGGATGCAGAATCACCATCCGGTGCTTCGGGTGGCCGGCCACATTGTCAAGAATGCTCTGGGCGCGGTGTTTGTATTTGCCGGCTTTTTGATGTTGTTTTTGCCCGGCCAGGGCATTCTGACGATGCTCATCGGAATTTCGATGCTTGACTTTCCCGGGAAGCGCAAAATTGAAGCGAAGCTGATCGGCCAACCGACCGTGCTAGGGGTCATCAACGGCATGCGGAAGAGACGTGGGAAACCGCCGCTCATTCTCGCACCCGACTCATGGTCCAAGAGGGCCTGAGTTTCGATCCCGATTCTCCGATATCTATGCCAGAAACTGTTATCTCTAACCGGCCGACACTCTATTTAATTGACGGGAGCGCGTACGTCTATCGGGCCTTTTTTGCCCTGCCGCCGCTGAACAATTCCAAGGGCCTGCAAACCAATGCGGTCTACGGCTTTACCACGACCTTGATGAAGATCATCCGTGAGCACCAGCCGCAGGGCCTTGCAGTCGCATTCGACGAGCCCGGCCCTACCCTGCGACATGAAACCTATAAGGCTTACAAGGCGCAACGGCCGCCCATGCCGGAAGGGATGAGTGGGCAAATCCCGTATATTCATCGCATCGTCGAGGCGATGAATATTCCCGCCGTGAAGCTGGTCGGCTATGAAGCGGATGACCTCATAGGCACCTTGGCCTGCCAGGCAGAACGCGCGGGGTACGACGTGGTCATTGTGACGGGAGACAAGGACATGTTTCAACTTTTGGCGCCGCACATCCGGATCTATGATCCGGTGAAGAGCAAATGGTTCGGAGAAGCGGAATGCCGTGCTCGCTTCGGCGTCGAGCCGGCTCGCGTGGTGGAAGTCATGGGCCTGATGGGAGACAGCACGGACAACATTCCGGGGGTCAGAGGGATCGGCGAGAAAACTGCCATCAAATTAATCACGGAGTTTGGCACGATCGACGAGCTGTTACGACGTCTGGATGAGGTCACCCCTTTTCGCATCAAAACCCTCCTGGTTGAACAGGCCGACAATGCCCGACTCAGCCGGACACTGGCCACCATAGACACACAGAGCCCGGTCGAGTTTGAGGCCGACACGTATCGGGTCAAATCTCTGGATCATGACCGATTTGCCGACCTCCTGCGGGAGTTAGAATTTACGACTCTGCTCAAGAATCTCGAGCCGGAGAAAGGCCGGGTCGAACCCGAAGCGGTGAGCGTCGCGTCTCTTGAAGACCACGCGTCGATCCGTCGCTTCACCCATGATCTGCCTCCGGGTGTTCCGCTAGGCTTTCAGTGCCTGCTCGCAGGCGGATCCGGCATGCAAGCGGACCTGCTGGGACTCGCGCTTTCAGTTGGGGACAGCACAGGGTTCGTGCCGCTCAAATCCGGCCCACTTGAGAGCTCCCTGGCGGCGCTGTTGCGCGACAGCGGTCGGCAGAAAGTCATTCATGATCTCAAGGCCGCACTGTTGGCTTGTCATCGGGCGGGACTCGTTCTGGACGGTCCTTACGTCGACACCATGGTTGCCGATTACCTCCTCAATCCCAACCGCCGTGATCATCAGCTTGCAACAATCGCTCTAGAGGCGTTGGGAGAACGACTGGAGACCTCAAAGGAGAAGTCCGAGCAGTCCCTGTTCGAGGTGGAAACGGCCTCGCGGGAAGATGCAGCCCGATCCGCTGCCGCCTTGGCGCGTCTCGGCCCTGTTATGACTCAACGGATAGCAGAACAGGGGAGCGCGAAGCTCTTTGCCGAGGTCGAAATGCCGCTCATTCCGGTCTTAGTCGAGATCGAGCGAAACGGGTTCTTGTTGGACGTCGAAAAGCTGCATGCGCTCGGGAAGGAATTGGATCGAGAACTCGAACGCATGATGGACACCATTACCGGCTTGGCCGGTGGAGAATTCAACATCAATTCGCCGAAGCAACTCGCCACCGTGCTTTTTGAAAAGCTCGGCCTCAAGCCCGTGCGAAAAACGAAAACGGGGTATTCGACGGATGAAGACACGTTGACACAACTGGCGGCTCAACACGAACTGCCTTCCCATATCCTGAATTGCCGCAGCATGAGTAAGTTGAAGTCAACGTACGTCGATGCGCTGCCGCAATTGGTCAATCCGCAAACGCGGAGACTACATACCTCCCTCAATCAAACCGTTGCAGCCACCGGAAGGTTGTCGTCGACCGAGCCGAATCTCCAAAACATTCCGGTCAAAGGTGACTTCGGGTTGCGGATCAGGGAGGCGTTTGTGGCACCCGACGGACACACGTTAGTCTGCGCGGACTACAGTCAGATCGAACCTCGCATTCTGGCGCATTTGTCACAGGATCAACGGCTGCTGGCGATTTTTGCGCAAAGTGAAGATATTCACTTGGCCACGGCGATGGAAATCTTCAGTCTGCCCGCCGATCAGATTACGAAAGAGATGCGGCGAGCAGCGAAGACCGTCGTCTTTGGTATTGTCTATGGAATCAGTCCCTTCGGCCTGTCGCAAAATATCGGAGTGCCACAAGCCGAGGCTAGGAAATATATTGAAACGTTTTTTGAACGGTTTCCGGCGGTCCGTGCGCTCATGGATCGCAACATTGCCGAAGGCAAGGCCAAAGGATACACGACGACGATTCTTGGCCGTCGCCGGCCGATTCCGGAACTACAAAGCGGCGATCCGGTTCAGCGCAGCTTCGGCGAGCGTATGGCGGTGAACAGTCCGATCCAGGGCTCTGCGGCCGATCTCATTAAAGTGGCCATGATCCGCGTTCACCAGGCGTTGCAGGAACAACAGCCGCAGACGAAGATCATCCTGCAAGTCCATGACGAACTGATTTTTGAGGTGCCCGAAGCCCACCTGGAAGCTGCGAAGCCGCTCGTCAAAATGGAGATGGAAGCGGTGGGGCAGATGCTCGGCCTTTCCGTCCCGCTCAAGGTGGATATCGGAGTCGGCAAAAACTGGCGCGCCGCGCATCCTTAGTGATCGGCTCTGTCGATCTCACTTCTGACATCGACGTTCAAACCTGTGCCCTTTGTGGGAACTCTCCTTCAGGTCCCCCTTTGCTTCCACCACTTTGCGCGCAGTTAGGTGTGGCACTCCTCTTGCCATGGCTCTCTCGTTTCCTCGTAGAGGGCCTTCAGAAGAAAGGGACTCACATGATCCATGCTGTGGAATTAGACAGTCAGACCTCTTCGTTTGTACGGCAACTGGAAGAGCAGCGGCGCATTGAAAAAAACCTGATGGTGGAACGTGTCCGGGGCTCAAAGGAAGGCCTTGAATCCGTCTTCCACGACATCAAAGAACGGGTCGATGCGCTTGAGCGGATGACCAACTCGGTGAGCACCAGCTACATCGCGCCCATCGGCTGGAGTCAGTTGATTTTCGCAGGGACGGACGGCTTGTCTGCAACTCCAACCATCGGGTTTGGTGATCGCGATGACAGCATCTGTAAACACGATCGGATTCGGTATCTCGAAGACGCGAATTATTTGCGGCTGAGTGCCAACCCTCATTACGTGGAGCGCGTGCTCCCCAATAAGTCAGCGCATGCGCGCGCCGCCGCTAATCCATCGACATGGGACAACCTTGGCTACGTGCACGTCGGCTATTCGACTGCGCTCGTTCTTCCGGCCTCTCTGGAGCCGACGACGGTCTCGATTCTCTCGCGGGTGAATACCCTGTTCAATTGGGTCGAAGTCAATGCCATCGCGGACGATTGGTATGCTCATGTGGCCGCAACCGCGCGCCTGTGGGTGGCATATGATGGGGAGTTTCGTCAGACGCCGCCGGCACAATTCGTCAATCTTCTGGCGACGCCGAAGCAGGTCAAGACTCACCAACATATCGATTCGCTGGCGCCGAGCGCAGCGTTGGCCATGCAGCTGGAGGTGTCACCTGGCAGCGGAACCACACTCCACCTGTATGAGACCATTGAATTGGTTGCGACCACACCCAACGCACATGCCTACATTGATGGAGTGTTTGCCTGGGAACCGGTGGCGGTTCAGTGGCGGGAAGGGTGACCAGGACCTGATGGAAGACTACGACTGATAGAAGGTATCGACGATGCGTCCGGTGTTAAACAGCATAGCATCACGCCTGGTATAGGCGGCGTGGCCGTAGTAGTGATCGCGGGGGTTCGTGGATCCGGTTGAGTCTTTATAGTCCACCAGCAAACAGCGGCCTTCGCTGGGACACCGGATTGCGCGCCTCGCACATTCCAGCCAGCGCTCGAAGCCATCAAACGGTTCCACCAATTCCCAGGCCGCCTTATTGGCGGCCTTCGCCTCCTCGGTTAACGGAAGCGCATCGCTGCCGGCCACGGCCAGTTCTTGCACGTAGTCGCCTCCCCATGCGATTGGCATCTCCATCGTAATCTGAGGCAGCTCCATCTTCGCAAGCCAGGTCTTGGCATCTGTACGAAGATTGCGATGGTTGACAACATGCAGCAGCTTCCCGATTCCCGAAGGGTCCCATCCGTAGCGCACCGGCTGCCCAAAGGTCACGATGTCCAAAGAAGTGCCGTTCAACAGCGAACCCGTCGACAGGAGGGGAGTGAGCCTGTTGATCAGTGCCGCCAAATCCGTTTGGTTGGTCTGTTCAGCGTAGGATGTGAGGATAGCAAGCAGCCTGGGTCTCCCCGTAATAGCGCTCGGGCAGAGGAGGTTCGATGCCAGGGCAAGGACGAGGCCGGCCTGCCCATGCGCTTGAATGAGGATACGATCTCCGGACGCCAACTGATGCAACTCGCAATGCGTGCGAAGCTCATTGAGTACACGCACTGCGGCCACGGCTCTCCCAAGGTGATGATGCTCGGATGACCACAAGAGGCGCACGCATCTTATGGATGTGGACGCTTTGTTCAGCGCGCGTTGCAGCATGCCTACGTCAGTCTCTGTAAAGTTGCCGGCGTCGCCGACGTGGTGGTCTATGAGCTGCTTCGTTGCTTCGTCGTTTGGGAGCGGCGGTCGGAGCCCGGCGGGTAAGAGCGGGATCCCATTCGTTTCTTGGCGCATGGCGGCGAGGAGCGCATCGAGCCCCGACACCCCGCGCGAATAGCCGCGCTTGAGTCCTCCCGCGTCGTCGAGGCGCTGAGTCCCGAAGACATCGGTGCCGTGGATTGCACCGTGGACGAACATGACCGTGCGCACCCCGGCACGACCCATGGTCGACCCCAGTCTGATCATTTCCGCGGTCCACTCCGGGGAGTCCGGTGGCGGACCGGCCGTAAATTCCGCGGCCGCTAACCGCTCTCCCGGATGTTTTCTGGACAGCTCGTCATGCTGAAAGTTGTTCTCAATCGGCATCGTGGGATGTCATACCCGATGTCGGTCGCGCACTGCAATGGAATGATGGTTAGCGGGTGATGACCGGTGTCGATTCCTGACGGTCAATGGGGGGACCAGGTCGCAGGATCTTATTTTTTGGCATTACCGCGGTCGCAGAGCAGATGTTCTGTTCTACATCGATTTGGCGATCGACGATCTTCACGCCTTCAAGATATTCCTGCACGATCTCTTCACGAGTCAATTCGATGTCCTGATCGACGCTTCTTCCCGACCGTTCCCGGACACGGTCGATCATGTGTTCCTTGACTAAGACCCGAATCTGTTTAGCCAGATCAGTACGCGCAGACAATTCGGACACCCGCTGGCACACCAGGACACCTTTCGTCATATCGCCTTGGCCTTTGCCTATCACAAATTCATCCGGTGAAAAGTCGGGTTCATTCCGGCTGTCGCCAGGTGATTCATTCTTGAATGCAATGAAGCCAGTGTGCTGTTGCTGAAGTTGCTGGAACGAGTGCTCGGCGTGGCCCCTGGCGCTACCTGAATCTGAGAGGAGAGTCG
>Ga0075419_10001363_pt1 | contig 15740 bp, 19 predicted proteins | sample SoiMetdeltSBSDD3_FD_76900 | JGI IMG/M metagenome (GOLD analysis project Ga0075419, IMG submission 76900) | Bulk soil microbial communities from a Populus tree surrounding site in Tennessee, USA - Soil MetaG P. deltoides SBSDD3 | ecosystem: Environmental > Terrestrial > Soil > Tree plantation... | reverse complement strand
TTCGCCGCGGCCACCATCTCCATGGCCTTGAAGATCTGCTGCATGCTCTTGGTGGCGCGGAGGCGCCGCCGGAGGTCTTTGAGGGAGGCCATCGCCTATGCCTTGAATTGGGCCTTGAACGCCTTCGCCGCCTCGTGCATGCGCTTCTCGTCCTCGGGCGAGATGAGCTTGGCGGTGCGGACGTTGTGCACCACCTCGGCGTACTGCTTGGCCATGAACGCCAGCCACTCACCCTCGAACTTGCGCACCGCCGTGACGGGGATGTCGTCGAGATAGCCGTTCGCGCCCGCCCAGATCGAGATCACCTGCTGCTCGACCGCCATGGGGACGAACTGGCCCTGCTTGAGCAACTCGACCATGCGCTCGCCGCGCGTCAGCTGGGCCTGCGTGGACTTGTCGAGGTCGCTGCCGAACTGCGCGAACGCCGCCAGGGCGCGGTACTGCGCGAGGTCCAGCCGCAGACGGCCGGCGACCTGGCGCATGGCCTTGATCTGCGCGTTGCCGCCGACTCGCGACACGGAGATACCGACGTTGATGGCGGGCCGCACACCCGAGTAGAACAGGTCGCCCTCGAGGAAGATCTGGCCGTCCGTGATCGAGATCACGTTGGTCGGGATGTACGCCGACACGTCGCCGGCCTGCGTCTCGATGAACGGCAGCGCGGTGAGCGAGCCGCCGCCCTTCTCGGCCGACAGTTTGCACGCGCGCTCGAGCAGCCGCGAGTGCAGGTAGAACACGTCGCCGGGGAACGCTTCGCGGCCCGGCGGGCGGCGCAGCAGCAGCGCCAGCTGGCGGTACGCGTTCGCATGCTTCGACAAGTCGTCGTACACGCACAGCACGTGGCCGCCGGCGTACGTGAACTCCTCGCCCATCGCCACGCCGGCGTACGGCGCGATGTACTGCAGCGGTGCGGACTCCGAGGCCGACGCGGTGACGACGATCGTGTACTCCATCGCGCCGTACTTCTCGAGCGTGCCCACCACGTTGGCGACGGTGGATTCCTTCTGCCCGATGGCGACGTAGATGCAGATGACCCCGGTGCCCTTCTGGTTGATGATCGTGTCGAGGGCGATCGTGGTCTTGCCGGTCTGGCGGTCGCCGATGATGAGCTCGCGCTGGCCGCGGCCGATGGGGATCATCGCGTCGATGGCCTTGATGCCGGTCTGCAGCGGCTCGGTCACGGGCTGGCGCTCGATGACACCCGGCGCCTTGAACTCGACCGGGCGGAACTTGTCGGCGCCGATCGGGCCCTTGCCGTCCACCGGCTGGCCGATGGCGTTGACGACGCGGCCGATCATGGCCTTGCCGACGGGCACCGAGGCGATGCGCCCCGTGCGCTCGACGCGGTCACCTTCCTTGATGTCCTTGTCGGAACCGAACAGCACGGCGCCGACGTTGTCCTCTTCGAGGTTCAGCACCATGCCCATGACGTCGCCGGGGAACTTGATCAGCTCGCCGGCCATCGCATCCTCGAGACCCCACACGCGCGCGATGCCGTCGCCCACGGACAGCACGCTGCCGACGCTCTTGGTCTCGAGCTTGGCCTCGTATCGTTCGAGTTCCTGCGCCAGGATGGCGCTCACTTCTTCCGGTCGAAAGGACATGGGTGCGAACCCCGTTCGTTCAGTGTTGACGGCGACTCGGCGTGGCCGCGGGACGCGCGGCTACACGCTCACTTCGTAGAGCTGGTTGGCGATGGCCTCGAGCAGTGTCTTGACGCTGCGGTCGATGACGCGGTCGCCGATGCGCACGTAGGCGCCGCCAACGAGCGACGCGTCCACCTGCACGTCGAGGACGATCTTCTTGCCCGTGTAGCGTTCGAGTTCGGTGTGCAGGCGCTTCTGCTCGGCACTCGTGAGCGGCACGGCGCTCACCAGTGTGGCCCGCTCGAGCCCCTTGATCCGCTCGACGATGGCCTGGAACTCGTGTGCGACCGACGCGATCATGTGGAAGCGCTTCTTGCGCAACAGCAGATCGGCGAACACCCGCACGGAGGGCAGCACCTTCCCCTGCAGGCCCTGGTCGAGCACCTTGCGGCGGTCGGCGGGGCTGATCTGCGGGTCATACAGGAACTTGCCCAGCCGGGTGTCCGGCGAGGCGATGAGCGCGATCCCCTGCAGTTCCTCGAGCGTGCGCTCGAGCAACGCAACGAGGTCCTGGCCCGCCTTCGCGACCTGCTTCTCCGTGAGGATTTGCAGTGCGCGCGCGTAGCGGCCGGAGATCGAGGCGTCCTTGATCACCGCAGCGCTCCGACCTCGTCGATGAACTCGCCCGCCAGCTTGCGCTGCGCCGGGTCATCGAGCTTGCTCCTGAGGATCTTCTCGGCCGTCTTGAGCGACAGGCTGATGACCTGCTCCTTGAGCAGCTCCTTCGCCTTCTCGCGCTCACGCGCCATCTCGTCGTCGGCTCGCTCCAGGCGGTCCTGCGCGTCCTGCTGGGCCTGGGCACGGATCTCGGCGGCGACCTTCTGGCCCTCGGCGACTGCTTCCTGCAGCCGTGCGCGGGCCTGCGCCTCGATGCCGCGCAGTTCCTGCTCGTGCTTCGCCTTGAGCACGTCCGCGTCCTTCTGACGGCGGTCGGCCTCGGCGAATTCGCCCGCGATCTTCTGCCGGCGTGCCTCGAGCTGTGCGGTCAGCGGTCCCCAGACCCACTTGCTCATGCCCCACAACAGGAGCAGGAAGCCCAGGATCTGGGTTCCGACCATCCGGATGTCGATCAGGTTCATGCGTGCTCCCCGGGGTGCGCCGCGCGCGTGAGCGCCGGCAACACCCGCTGGTTCAGATCTTGCCCTGCAGGAGGAACATCGTCACGAATGCATAGATCGTGAGGGCCTCGGCGAGCGCCGCGATGATGATCATGGCGAGCTGGATCTTGGCGGTGGCCTCCGGCTGCCGGCCGATGGCCTGCATGGCACCCTGGCCGATCAGGCCGAGTCCGATGCCCGAGCCGATGGCGGCGACGCCGATGCCGAGCGGGAGTCCGAGTGCGAGTGCGGCATGCATATCCATTGGGGAATCCTCCTTCGGGTTCTTAGTGAGCGTGGTGCGCAGCCTCTTCATGCCCGTGCTCGTCGTGATGCTCGTGCGGCAGCATGAGGAGGATGTAGATCGTGCTGAGAACGGTGAAGACCATCGCCTGCAGGAAGCCGCCGAGCAGGACCAGCGGGTAGAAGATCGCCTGCATGGGTACGCCGAACGGCACCTGCTGGAACGGCAGCATCGCGATGCCGAGTGAAGCAAACGCCACGAGCAGCATGTCCTCGCCGAAGATGTTGCCGAACAACCGGCACGACAGCGAGATCGGCTTGGCGAGTTCGCCGAGCATGTGGATCGGCAGCATGAGCGGCGCCAGGAGCCAGCCGGTGAGGTCGCGCGGGCTGCCGAGCATGTGGTCCGCCCAGCCGAGCGGGCCCAACTCCTTGAAGCCGATGAACTGCACGTAGACGAACACGGTGAGTGCGAGCGCGACCGTCACGTTGAGATTCGCCGTGGCCGAGTGCATGAACGGGATCAGCCCGAACAGGTTCATGGCCAGGATGTAGAGGAACAGCGTGCCCAGGAACGGCAGGAAGCGCGGGCCGTGCTTGGGCCCGAGGATCCCGACGATGAAGTCCTGCAGCCCCTCGACCAGCGTCTCGACCAGGTTCTGGAGCCCCGACGGGATCATCTTCGGGTTGCGGCTGGCGAGGAACGCGACCAGCAGCATCAGCGCGGCGACGAGCAGCGAGAACACGAGGATCTCGTAGTGCTCGAGGAACGCGGACCATGCCGTGCCGTGTCCGGCCCCGGCGATCAGCGCGACGACATTGGTGAACCCGTGGCCGCCGCCCTCGGAGTGCTCGCCACCCGGTGCGGCGTGCTCACCCTCGGCTGCGGGCTCGGCGTGCGGATCGGCAGCGTGCGCGCCGGCTCCGGCCGACGCAGCGGAGTCGCCTGCGTGCGAGGCGGCCGGGTGGTTCTCGGCCGTCGCGCTCGTGAGCGCACCCAGCGCGAACCACGTCACCGCCGCGATCGCGACCGCGGCGAACGCAGCGCGGAAACGGTGGTTCACGATGCCGCCCCAGAGCCGCGATCCCAGCAGGAGCTGCGAAGCGGCCTTGAGCACGATGACCGCGAGCGGCAGCAGGAACCCGAGCAGCAGCGCCATCGGCGAGAGCAGCGTCAGCAGCACCGCGCCCGCGGCCAGCAGCAGCAACATGCCCATGAGTGCCAAGCCCGCGCCGCGGATGCCCTGTGGCGTCGAGCGCACGGGGCCCATCATGCTCACGACGAGCTTCTCGAGCAGCTGCAGGTTGCACAGCGACCACACGCCGCCGGCGGCGAACGCCACGCCGAGCAGCGGGCTCACGTACGTGGCGGCCATCAGGGCGAGCACACCGCCCAGCCAGGCCGAGGTCTTGCGGACGCGCGCGAGGAATTCGAGACCCATGTTCATCGCCGGGCGCGCCACCACGGGGGCGGCTGCGGCCTCAGCGCTCCTGTGAATCGAGGTAACGTCGGTAGATGAACCAGACTTCCCGCGCCGCGGCGACGAAACCGAGGATCAATCCCGCGATCGAGAGCCAGGGCGTGGTGTGAAAACGGTTGTCGCCGAGGTTCCCCAAGAAGAAGCCGACGAGCGGCGAGATGATGAGCAGGGAGGGGATGGCGACCAGCATGGCCGCACTCCGCATCGCCGAGGAATCCGGGCGCTTGTCCTGCGGAGGTGCCATGAGGCCGACCTCGTGAGTGAAAGTTTTCACAAACCCACCGCCAACCGTATTGTTTTCAACGGCTGACGAAGGCGGCGGAACCCTAGACGAACACCTTGGTGGGGTCAAGCCGGAAGGGGCTGTGCCCGCCACGCGATGCGTGATTTGACGGGACGTTCCCGGCTACAGGGCCGCGCCGCCGCCCCGGCAGGATCGACGGAGCTGGTTGTTGCCCGCCAATGGCTTACAGCGCTGGCCCTGGTGCTCCCCGGCGCAGGGAGCGGCACCGGTTCGAAGCACTGGCGCGCGGCGGCCGCGAACGCTATCTTGCCGCGCGTGATCCCCGTCTCCTGCAGCCAGGTGGAAGTGCACGTCTTCCGGCGCCGCGCTAAGCGCTTGGAGCTCTTGCTTATACGACGCTCACCCCACCGTTCTCTGGCAGGGGTCTGGCAGCCCGTGACGGGCGGCATCGAGCGCGGCGAGTCGGCGATGAAGGCCGCCGCACGCGAGGTGCTCGAGGAGACCGGGCTCACGCCGATCCGCTGGTGGGCGTTGGAGCACCTCGCCACATTCTATGAGCCCGCGCAGGACCGGGTCCGCGTCGTGCCCGTGTTCGCCGCCGAGGTGGCGTGGACCGATCCCGTGTACCTGTCGGATGAACACGATCGGTATGCGTTCGTCTCGCCCGGCGTCGCGCGCCGCCGCGTGTTGTGGGCGACACAGCGGCGCGCGATCGCGGCGCTGCTCGAGGAGGTCGCGTCGGGCTCGCCGGGTGGAGCGGCACGCGACGTGACCGCGCGCATCGCCGCCCTTGCACCGCGCGCTTCCGCACCAACTCCGCGCGAGCGCTCCGCAGCGGCGCGACCCGCACCCAGGCGTCGCCCGCCCGCGCCCACCCGGCGCCGGCGCCGCGCCTAGACCACAAGGAGGCCCCATGGCCAGCACCAACTCGTTCGACGTGACCACCGGCGTGGACATGATGGAAGTCCAGAACGCCGTGGACCAGGCGACCAAGGAGCTCACGCAGCGCTACGACTTCAAAGGCCTCAAGGTGGGCATCGAGCTCGACACGAAGGCCAAGACGCTCACGCTCACCGCACCGGACGAACACCGCATGACGGCGGTGTGGGACGTGGTCCAGTCGAAGATGGTGAAGCGCAAGGTGCCGCTCAAGAACCTGAAGCCCGGCAAGACCGAGCCGGCCGCGTCGAACACTGTGCGGCAGGTGGTGGCGATCGCCGACGGGCTCACGTCGGAGCAGGCCAAGGAAGTCGTCCGCTACCTGAAGGACGCCAAGCTCAAGAAGGTGCAGACGTCCATCAATGCCGAGACCGTGCGCATCTCGGGCCCCGACAAGGACGAGCTGCAGACCGTGATCGCGTTCCTCAAGGAGCACGACTTCGGCGTGGAACTCAAGTTCGGGAACTACCGCTCGAACTAGAGCTTCGCGCGCACGCGGACGCCGGCCACCGCGCGGCGGCGATCGCCGCCTGCCGGCGTGCGCTCGAGGGGGAGCGAAGCTTCCCGCCTTCCGCCCTGGCGTTGCGAGAACCGGAGCACGGAAGCGCCCCGCAGCGCGGGGTCCAGGTGCGGGAGTCCGCGAGGCCCATCATTCCACCCTCACCACTCCCTCGCGCACCCGCTTGAACTTCGTGAACACCGCAGGATCATGCCCCGGCACGATCAGCCGTGCCGAAGACGCGAGCTTCCGCATCCGCTCCTGCGCTGCCAGGTTCGACACTGGGTCCAGCGTCTGCGCGATTGAAGCGTGCTTCTCGAGATTCTCGTACAGGTAGCAGTTGTCCGAAGCGATCACCACGGTGCCCTTGGCCGTCTGCACCCCCACGTACTGTGAAGCGTACGTGTGCTTCCCGCCGGTGTAGGCCACGATGCCCGGCAGGATCTCCTGCCCGTCGCCTTGCACCAACTTCACCCGCTTCGCTTGGTTCAACTGGAAGAGCATCTGCGAGTCCAGCGTGTCGATCGCGCCGTGCAGGGGCATACCGGCGTCGCCGACGTGATAGGCGTACTCCTCCGCCTGGATCCAGACCCGCGCGTTGGGGAACAGGTCGGCGCCGCCCAGATGGTCCCAGTGGACGTGCGACACGATCACGTCGGTGATCGAGTCGGGGGGCAGGCCGAAGCGCCGGACGGCCTCGGACGGGCGCACGAAGTCGGCGGGCTTCCACTCGTCGAGGAACTTCTGCCGGTAGAAGCCGGCGTCCACCAAGACGCGCCGCCGGTCGGGCCCTTCGAGCAGCCAGAACATCATCGCGATGTCGAGGGTCCGCGTCGTATCCGCCCCGGTCACGAGGTAACGCACCGGGAACCTGGGAACGCTCGCGTAACGGATCGCGTACACCTGCCACACCGGTCCGCGCGGGGCGGCGATCGCGGCAGTCACGTCGAGCGTCATCAACCAGACGCAGGACAGCAACGCGAACTTCAGGCGCACTGCGCTCAGCATTCGCGCGCGCTCCATGGCGAGGCGTGGCACCGCAGCATGGAGCGAAGCATCGCATCCCGGCGTCAGGCCGTCCACGGCGCCGCGAGCGTCCGGCGCCCGCTCCGCGTCACCAGGGTGGAGAGCGCCGGAACCGATTCGAGATCACCTCGCCGCGGAAGTCGAAGATCCGCTCGACCAGCGGTCGCACGTACCAGGCGTTCACCGGACGCGACAGCGGGTCGAACGACAGCGCGTACTCGAGGCGGCCGCCGAGCCGCGTGCCGCCGCGCTCGGCCCGGAACGTGTGGCAGTGCAGCCAGCGCGCATGGGGCCCGTGCAACTGCTCTTCCGTGAACGCCACCCCTGGACGCCAGTCGGCCATGCGCGTACGCCAGCGCACGGAGATGCCGTTCAGGCGCAGCACGTATTCGAACGAGGCGCCCTCGCGCATCGCGGGCAGACGCGGCGAGACGAGGCGGAACTGGAGCCACGGCGGCGTGAGGGATGGAAGATTGGCGGGGTCCGAGAGGAACGCAAAGGTCTCGGCGACCGTCGCCGGCACCCACTGGCTGCGTTCGAGGACGTACGTCTGCAAGCAGCTCCCCTCCCGATCGTGGAACCCGGCGCGGAACACCAGGTGTTGCGCTAGGCTCGCCGCCACACACTCGCCCGGAGGACGGCATGCCGCACGAATGGCATCGCGACGGCTTCACCATCAGCACCGACCATGCGCGGCTCGACCTCGACGCCGTGTACGAATTCCTGAGCACATCCTACTGGGCGCGCGGCATCCCGCGCGACGTCATGGAGCGCTCCATCGCACACGCCATTCCTTTCGGCATCTACGAGGGCAGCCGACAGGTGGGATTCGCGCGCGTGGTGAGCGACCGCGCCACCGTGGGTTACCTGGGCGACGTCTACGTGCTCGAACCCTGGCGCGGCCGCGGGCTGTCCCGGTGGCTCATGGAGTGCGTGATGGCACACCCCGAGCTGCAGGGCTTCCGCCGCTGGATCCTGCTCACGCGCGACGCGCACGGGCTCTACGAGAAGTACGGCTTCACCCCGATCGCGGCACCCGACCGCTGGATGGAGAAGCACGCAAAGGATCCGTATGGGTCACGGGCCTGAGGTCCATGGCGGTCGAGCGGATGCATGACCGAGAGTCACCTAGAGGTGGAGGCGCTCCATCACCGCCTGGACGCTGGTGCTCCAGCCACGCGGATGCAACTCGCGCTCGATCGCCCGCGAGCGCATGCGCGACTCGAACGCCATCTGGCACGCCTCCGGGGACAGATCCCACCACTCGGGCGGCGGGATGGGCAGTCCGTCCGCATCGAGCACCCGGTGCGCGCCGATCGTGGCTTCGATCAGGACCTCTTGACGATCGTCCGGACTCATCGGAAGGCCTCGTGTTCATGCGCGCCATTCTGCCGCAGGCAGTCCGCGAGTTGCCTGCGGCCCCGTGTGATGTTCTGCAGGAACGTGTTCCGGGTCATGTCGACCGAGTTCGCCAGAACCGCGTCGGGAACATGCCCTCGCAGCAGGCGCGCCTCCAGTGCCTTCTTCGCGGCTCCGGACAGGGCCTCGATGCACTTCTCGATGATGCGCCGCAGGAGCGGGTCCGAAGCCGGGTCCGTGCGGGGAGCCTGAGGGTCCACGGGAATGTGCTCGGGCTGCACCAGATGTTCACGGCGGAGCTTCCGGGCCATGTTGAGCGCGAGGTTCCGAGCCATGACGACGGCGAACCGGAGCGAGGCGTGCTCGCCTTCGATCGTGGGACCATCGGCCTGGGACCGCTGCCACATGCGCAGCAGCGTCTCCTGCACGATGCCCTCGGTGTCGATCGCCCGGGCGAAGATCCTGAGGCTCAGGAGAACGGGGCGCTCGACGCGCCCCGCCCAATCCCCGAAAGCCTGCCCGTCACCGCTGCACGCCAGGGTCCACAGCTTGTCGATGTCGCTCACGCGCCTGCTTCCGGACTCGAGGGTGCTCGCACTTCGCGGCTTGGCACGAGGAATCGGAGGTTCACCGACACCCGGGGCCGTTTGAAGGTCGAGGTCCGCATCCGGGCGCTCCACTCGACCGTCGCCAGTTGCCCATCCGGCGGGATCTCGCCGGCGAGGACACGGAAGGCGAGTCTGACGATCGTTCCGGCCCTTGCTTCGTCGAGTCGACTGCTCTCCGCGGCCAGGAACTCCACCCCGACCACCACAGCATACCCGTCCGTATCTTGCCAGGTCAGGAAGATCGGTTTGCGTGGCGGGGGCAGATGGTCGACGGGTAGTTCGAGTTCGAGGAGCAACCGGTCGGCTGCGAGCCAACGCGCCTCGGCCACCGGGAGGTCCGCCGACCGAGGGAGTTCGGGGCCCGTGGGCAAGATCCGCTCCTGGACCGATCGCAAGATGCTCTGCAGGGACGTTGAGCGTGGGGCCGCCGCAGCTTGGGGAGAATCCGTACTCATGATGTTCCCGTACATCGGCTCGGCGCTGAAGACCGCATCGTCCCACTCCAGCCCCACGCCCGCCGCCGACACGCCTGAAGGCACCTCGACAGCCAGCCGCTGCCGCCGGCGTGGTGCGAGCGGGTCGACGGCGGGTTCGTCCGCGATGGCGACCAGACTCGTGCGGCGGCTCACGATACGATGCCGCATCGCGGCTTGCTCGATCCGCCGGTCGAGCGCGCTCGCATCGAACAGATGACGAGAGGCGTGGGCCCCATAGCCCAGGCTCGCGTGCTCGCGCTCGAGACGCATCACGACCTCCCGCCCATGGAGCGCCCCGAGCGGCAGCGGCGTGCGGACGAGCGCATCGCCTGCACCCGCCGCCGGCACGCTGATGGGATGGACCCAGCGGTGCCCCGAACCCGCGAGTGCGCCGCCGATCTCGAGTGTCCCGGCCTCGCGGCTCAGCTCCAGCGTGAACAGCAGCGGTTGGCCCGCGAACACGTCGCGAAGCTGCACGGGCGCCGCGCCCGCGATCGCCGTGCCGGACACGGTCACCTGCGTGAGCACTGGCCCAGCGGTGCCGTTCACGAGCCGGCGCGCAGCGGCATTGGCCTCGCCGTGCGTCGACGCCAGCAACTCGAGCCCCCGTCCGGCCGCCGCGGCTTGTTGCGTCAGCGCCCGGTTCGGCACGGAACCCACGCCCACGACGTGCAACCGGACGTTCTGCTGTGCGGCGACGCGACCGACGACCTCGGCCTCGAATCCGATCTGCCCGTCCGTCACCAGCACGACCTGGTGCTGTGAGTCCTCGCCGGTCGCCTTCATCGCCTCGACGAGGGCATTCGCCATCTCGGTGCCTCCGTCGGCCTGGACGGCGCCGAGCGAGCGGAGCGCGGCCGACAGCGACGACTCACTCATGCCGACAAAGCCGCGGGTGAGACGTGTCACGGTGTTCGAGAAAGCGAGCAGTTCGAATCGGTCACCCGCCCGCAGGCTGCGCAGCAGATCACCGACGACCACCTTGGCGAGTTCGAGCGGCAGCCCGGTCATCGAACCGCTGGCATCGAGCAGGACGGTGACGTCACGGCGATAGGTGGCGGACGGACTTGCGGGTGGCAGCAGCGTGACGAGAGCGTAGCGGCCGTCGTCACCCTCGAGCCCCGAGCCCTCGACGAGCCCCACCCCCACTTGTTCCTGCGCGGCCGGCCAGCGCACGACCACATCGCGGTCGAGCGACTGACCGTCCGCGAACGTCACCTCGCCGTTCGGGCCGAAGTCGATGCGATGACTGTCCGACCACGCTTGTGAGGCGGCGTGGTCCGCGATCGCGAGCGAGAGCTGGACCTTCGCTGGGATGTCACCGGCGCGTCCGCGCTTGGGGCTCAGTTCATGCGGGTCGTGAACGCGACCGGGCTCGCCGAGGTAGCGCACACCGACGACGGTGGGGAATCGGTACTCCCACTGCGGCTGGGTCCGACGGTACGCCTGGATCGAGATCTCTCCCGCGGCGTCCAGGCTCGCGTTGGCGCTCGGCGTGAGGAACGCGAGCGGGTGCAGGATGTCGATGCTGACGTCCACCTGCGTTCGCGGCGGCACGTTCCCGAGCTTCTGCTCGAACGTGTCCGGGCGCTGTTCCTCCAGCAGGCCGGCGATCTTGCCCTCGAAGACGGCCTGCTTGTACGCGGCACTCGCCTGCTCGCGCGGCTGGATCTCGCCACGGATGGTGCGCTCGCCGATGCGGACGGTGTAACCGGTCACCGCGCCGTCGCCCGGCAGCGGCATGGTGTAGACGACCTCGAGCGGTTCGTCGTAAGGATTGGCGAACGTCTGGACCAGCGTGGTGAAGGCGATGCCGCCTTCGGCTCGCGACCGCAGGTGGGCGGATTCCAGCGGGTACAGCCTGCCGTCCACCGACACCAGCTTCGTGACCACAGGGACCTGGGGTTCCAACACGGAATGGCTCACGGGACTCTCCTCCTGCTCACCCGCCGCCGCTCTCCCCGGGATCCCCCGAGGGCCGGCACCGGCACGGGTGTCACTGAGGTATGTCTCGAACCAGTCGATCGGTGACAGGGAATCTGGCGTCCCCGGCCGTTTCCGATGCCCGGAGGCCCGGCGGCTTCGCCCCACCACCCTCCCGCGGCCTTCTTCGCGCGGCCGCCAGCGTCGCTGCATCGGCAGCGGCGGGAAACGCGGTGGCGCCGGTCGTGAGTCCCAACCCCCTGCCCGCTATGACCTCGCCAGCTCCTCGTACAGGTACGCGCAGCTCTTCGTGCCGCCGTCGAAGCTGGTGAGCGAGAACTTCTCGTTCGGCGCGTGCACCTGGTCGTCGTGCAAGCCGAAGCCCATCATGATGCACGGCAGGTCGTGCGTCTTCTGGAACGTGGCCATCACCGGGATGGACCCGCCCTCGCGGATCAGCACCGGCGGCTTGGTCCACGCCCGTGCCAGCGCGCGCACCGCGGCCTGCAGCATCGGGTGATCGGGCGATGTGATCCACGGCTTCGCGCCGTGCATGTTCTTCACCGTCACCTTGACGGCCTTGGGCGCCAGCGACTTCACGTGCTTCACATACGCGTCGAAGACCTGGTCCGGGTCCTGGTCGGGCACCAGCCGCATGCTCACCTTGGCCGCGGCGAAACTCGGCAGCACCGTCTTGCTGCCCTCGCCGGTGTAGCCACTCCACATGCCGTTCACGTCCAGCGTGGGACGCGACCACAGCCGCTCGAGCGTGCTGCGGCCCTTCTCGCCCCACGCCGTCGGCGCGCCGGCCTCGGCGAGGAATCCGGCCTCGTCGAACGGCATGGTGTCGTACGCCTGCTTCTCGGTGGGCGACAGCTCCCGCACACGGTCGTAGTAGCCGGGCACGGTGATGCGACCGTCGGCGTCCTTGAGTGCCGCCAGGATGCCGGCCAGCGCATTGGCCGGGTTCATCACCGAGCCGCCGAACTCGCCCGAGTGCAGGTCGCGCGCCGGGCCCACCACCTCGATCTGCGTGTAGACGATGCCGCGCAGCGCGTAGGTGAGCGCGGGCTGGTCGGGCGAGAGCATGCTGGTGTCGCTCACCAGGATCACGTCAGCGTCGAGCCGCGGACGCCACGAGGTGAGGAATCCCTCGAGGCTCTCGCTGCCGGCCTCCTCCTCACCCTCGATGACGAGCTTGAGGTTGATGGGCAGCTTCTTGTTCACCGCCAGGTGCGCCTCGATGGCGGACAGGTGCATGTAGACCTGGCCCTTGTCGTCGCACGCGCCGCGCGCGTAGACCTTGCCGTCCCGCTCGGTGGGCTCGAACGGCGGCGTCTTCCACAGCTCGAGCGGCTCGGGCGGCTGCACGTCGTAGTGACCATAGAGCAGCGCGGTGGGCTTGCCCGGTGCACCGAGCCACTCGGCGTAGACGACCGGATGACCCGGCGTGTCCACGACCTCGGCGTGCGTCATGCCGATGGTCTTCAAGTGCGCGACGATGTGCTCGGCGCAGCGGCGCACGTCGGGCTTGTGCTGGGGCTGGGCACTCACGCTGGGAATGCGCAGCACGGCCTTCAGGTTCTCGAGGAAGCGGCCGCGGTTCTCGTGGAGGTAGCGTTCCAGCGCGTCCATGGGTGGCTCTCGCGTGAGGGTCGTGGGTGGGATCGGGATGAAAGACTCTAGAACGGCCGCTCGAAGGCCGACAACCCTTAAGCTGGACCGCGCGCCGGGTTCCTCGCGTGGCGCTCGCTTGAACCGCGGCGCCGCATCGGCCACGATGGTCAGCCCTCTCGGAGCCCCTCATGCAGCTGCGCATCCTGCACAAAGAGTGCTGTGGCAACGGCCTGTGTCGCGAGATCGCGCCCGGGGCGTTCGGCGTGGACAGCAAGAACAAGGCGACCATCCTGGATCCGGAGTCGGAGACCCCGGAGAAGATCCTCGAGGCCGCCGAGAGCTGCCCCTGCTCGGCCATCGAAGTGCTCGACGACGAGGGCGAGATCACGTTCCCGTGAGCGTGCCCGCGCTGCGGTTGCGCGAGACCCCGTGGCGGCTGGCGGTGTGCCGGTTCCCCGCCGATTCGCCACTGCCCGCGTGGGCGTTCCACGCCGAGGCCGAGTTCTGGTCGCTGACGCGCACACCGGACGAGCTGTCATTGGTCTGCGCCGAGGACGACCTGCCGCCGTCCGTGGAGGAGCACGTGGAGCGCGGTTGGCGCGCGTTCCAACTCGAGGGGCCGGTCCCGTTCTCGACCACCGGTGTGATCAGCGGGCTCACGGTGCCGCTCGCTGCGGCCGGCATCGGCGTGTTCGTGATCAGCACGTTCGACACCGACTACCTGCTCGTGAAGACATCCGCATTCGAACGTGCCGCGGCGATCCTGGCGGAGCGGTTCGCGTTCGTGAGCTGAAGGCGCGCACGAACGATCCCGGCTTCACGACCCCTGTTGCCCGAACTCGGTCAGGGCCCGCACGGCGTCCAGGCGCACCTGGTCCCCCAACGCCACGGCCTTCGACAGGCTCGTGGCCGAGAGCGTCTCGGCCTCGGCCCAGCGAGCGCGTGCGTCCGTGAGTGTCGCCGCGGCCGCGTCGAAGCGCGTGCGCTCGGGCATGCCCGCTGGGGGCTGGCCGAAGTCCTCGAGCTTCTTGTCGAGCGCGGCGAGCGCCCCGGGCGCAGCTTCCGTGAGCACCTTCCAGTCGGCTTCGAGCCTCGCTCGCTCGGCGGGCAGCGATTGGGCCAGCGTGTCGATGCGTTCGAGCAGGTCCTTCGCCGCCTTGGTGACGTCCGCGAACGCACCGCTCGCGAACTGCGCCCGCGCGGAGGCCAGCGCGGTTTCCAGCTCAGCGGCCGCATCTGGCGCCACACTCTTCGCCTCGGCTGAGATGTTCGCGTAGGCGGCCTCGGCAGCCGCCAGCGCCTTCTCGGCGCCTGACTTCTGGAGTGCGCAGCCTGGAACCAGTGTGATCGTGAGCAGCACCGGCAGCCACCTCAGGGACCTGGGCATCATGAGGCCTCCTTGCGCGTCGTCTGCAACTTCGCCTTGAGCATCCGGTTCGCCCGTCCCCAACCGAGGACCGCCATCAGCACGGCGCCCGCACCGACGACGACGCTCCACGCCAGCAGGTGCGACGCGCCACTCCAGCCGAGCCATGGCGGGACCACCCCGAACAGGATGATGAAGATGCCGAGCAGCACCATGTCGCGCCCGGAGGCGGCGTTGGCGGCGTACCACACCTCCTCATCCTTGAACGTGGCCGGGACTCGGAGGCCGTAGAAGGCGTTGGGCGGGACGCGCCGCAGCACCATCGGGATCGAAAGCGCGATCAGCAGCGCACCGGTGAGCACGATCGGCAGGCTGAAGTCATTCATGGTCGCTCCTCTCTCGCCCCTCGGTCCGCAGCAGGGCGGGAAGCACGCGGGCGCTCCCGACAGGCTACACCGGCGCCGTGGCTCGATTCGAGGGTGGGCAAGTCGTTGCTGCGGCGCGATGTTCGCGGGGCCTTATCCGGACTTCAACGCCTCGCGACTCGACGAGCACGATGTTCAGTCGGGCGCGAACGTGCTCCGTGACATCCCCACACGTGTGGCGCCGACGATGCCGAGCGGCGGATGGTAGATGACGTCGGTGCCGTGCGGCAGCACGCCGAGCGCCTTGCGCACGGCCTCGGGTGCGCGGATCAACAGCGCTCTCGAGTGTTCGAACGCGTCCTGCGACACGCCACAGCGCGCACACGCGTCGGCCAGCGAGCGGCCGCCGTCAAGCTCGGCGAGCGGCTGGTCGTCCCAGTCGCGGCGCAGCCCTGCGGCTTCGAGTCGCTCGCCCCACTGCGCGGGGCTCAGCAAGTGGACGGGCACGGGAGACAGCAATTGCTCGAGCGCCAAGACGACCTCGTCGGTCTCGGCCTCTCCCGTCGCCATCACATCGCACACGGCGACACGCCCGCCGCGGCGGAGCACGCGCGCGACCTCGTGCGCGAATCGCTCGGGGGAGGCGAACAGCCGCGCGGCGTGCCGGCAGGCGACCAGTTCAAAGGTGGCGTCGCGAAACGGCAGCGCACACGCGTCGGCCGCGGCCAGCGGTGGCACGAGCCGGCCGGCGCGGCGCGACTCGGTCATCGCCACACGCAGCATCGCCGGCGAGAGGTCGCACAGGACGACACGCTTCACGAACGGCCCCGCCGCGCGCGCCATCGCCCCCG
>Ga0075419_10001362_pt1 | contig 15745 bp, 16 predicted proteins | sample SoiMetdeltSBSDD3_FD_76900 | JGI IMG/M metagenome (GOLD analysis project Ga0075419, IMG submission 76900) | Bulk soil microbial communities from a Populus tree surrounding site in Tennessee, USA - Soil MetaG P. deltoides SBSDD3 | ecosystem: Environmental > Terrestrial > Soil > Tree plantation... | reverse complement strand
GCGCATCAAGTTCTGAGGCAGAGTAGAGTAATTCCAACGGCATGATCCCTGTCAATAGGTGATGACGTGTGATCTCTTCAAAAAACTCCATAGGATCATTGATTTGCAATCCCTCACCATACAAAATCAGGGCACGTTGAAGCAATCCTCCGAGACTGCGTCGAGATTGAGGAGTTTGTCCAGATAGGGAACGAAAACATTCGAGAGGATTTGTCTCAACCCACTGCTTTGGAGCATTACTGGTTAAATAGGGCCTGAATCCAGCATGAATGATTTTTTTCTGGATGTCACTAAAAAGCTTTTGCGCGCTTTGCGAAGGCTGAGGTCTCTTTCCAAGTAACAGATTGACCCCCAGCATCACTTTCTTATGCTGATCAAGATGATCAATCACATAAGATATATCACATCTTTCGAGCAGTATGATTTTTAAGTCTTTGTCGAGCGCAGCATAAGTAAGAGGTTTACGTCCCGATGAAATGTCAATACCGGCAAAAATAAGATCCATTGTTGACACACTTACACCTTGCTTTTATATGTCAATAATACCATCTTATAGGAGGGTTTGTACTCAATTTCGCAGTGCAATTGGGCGCAAATAGGAATCAAGCAGAGAATCCATCTGCTCAAATGACTCGCATACGAAGAACATCGGGTTGAAGGCATAGACCGTTTTCGGTATTTTGGCAATCGTCTCAATGTTAAACGGAGCCAAAATTACTTCACCTCCAAGATACCCTTCATGTGCAACACCCAGCTTATCGTACAGCGCGTGGACAACGTTCCAGCCCGTTTCCTGTGAGGACATTTGTCCTTGTTGATGCAATTCATTGACTCCCGCGACGATGCGGTTAATATTCTCCTGATGTGTATCGAAAAGAGCCTGAAGCTGCTCAAATACATTTCCACTGTAATCGAACACGTTGTCTCTACTTAGCCGGTAAAACTCCATGATCGTATTCGCAAGTTCAGCTCGCCCCGAGATTGTTCCGGCTCCGAAGACCTTAAAACGATTGTCTTCCATGACCAATCCAAACTCTGTACTATACCAGGCCAGGCGCTTAATGACTTCCCTTTCGGTCTGGGTGGCTTTGAGATAGGCAGGTGCAAACTTGTCTTCAATACGTGCATAGAAGTCCTGGGTCAGATATGGCAAATGACCGAAAATATCGTGGAACATATCGGGTTCGGGTGTAAATTCCATTTGGTCGCGTGTACGAAGATAGTCAGTAATGAGAAAAATTCGCTGCGCAAACTTTCGATACCAGTCATCTGCAAGAGTGTATCGGACAACGGTCCGTTCAATGCGCCAGCCAGTGCGGGCTTGAATTTGCCTGTTAAGGTGCGCGACTGTGGGAATGTGGAACGGATCAAGCTTTAATAACGCTAGCCCATCGATAAATTTATGGGAGATGTGCTCAAGCAAATAGGGACGGTGAATGCCAGCGAAGAGGTCAGCCCAGATCGCATGTTGTTCGTCAGAGAAGATAATTTCTTGGTTTTCAGAAGAATACTCCCGGGCCGGGTCAATATTTTCCTCAGCAATATCCCCTGTATAGATGGTCGGATTTTGATTTCGATTCTTATTCATATTTTCACCTTTCCAGATGAATAGAGATCATATATTACGAGTAACAGCGCCTTCCAAAAGGCAAAATTATCTTAGCACATCAGAAATTTTGCGTCAATAACATGACGGGAAAACCCCCATTTGGTAAACAACATTCGATGATACAATTTTTATCATGAGTGATCTGCCCCTAAAAGACAAATGTGTTCTTATAACGGGCGCAGCGCGGCGAGTGGGCAAAATTTTTGCGCTTGCTTGCGCGCGAGCGGGTGCAGATATAGTTATCCACCACGGGCACTCAGATGCCGAAGCAGAAAAGGTTCATGATGAGATAACCGGACTCGGACGCGAGGCATGGATTTTCAAGGCGGATTTGAACAATTCGGAGCAGACCCGCGAACTGATCCCACAAATCAACTCATCCACGCCTCTGCACGGTCTCGTCAACAGCGCGGCGATTTTTGAAACGCTGTCACTGGAACAGACCACAGTCGAAGAATGGGAAAAGCACATCGCGATCAATTTGACTGCGCCATTTGTGTTGAGTCAGGCGTTCGCAAGACAGGCAGTGGATGGTGGGCGGATCGCTAATATCCTGGATTGGCGCGCGCTTCGCCCTGGAGCGGATCACTTCCCATATACGATTAGCAAAGCGTCGCTGGCTGCAATGACCAGGTCGCTTGCAGTGGCACTTGCCCCCAAGATTCTTGTAAATGCGCTGGCTTTAGGAGCAATCCTGCCCCCTTCGGATGGCGCCTCGAATCCCGAAATCATAAAAAATGTTCCAATGAAGAGATGGTCCCGGGAAAATGAAATCGAACGAGCGCTTATCTTTTTACTTTCCGGCCCAGAATACATTACGGGAGAAATTATCCACTTAGATGGGGGAAGGCATCTTGTGTAGAGAGCTAATAAATATTGCGCCAATGTGACTACGCGCAAAGCCTTAAGGAAATCAATTATGGATAAAGTTTTGATCAAAGACCTGCTTGCCCGAGGGATTATTGGAGTTAATGATTGGGAACGAAAACGTCCTCAGGATATTTTGATCAACATTACTATATTCGCGGATACCAGACGTGCAGCTGAAACGGATAATATTAACGATTGCGTCAATTACAGCACAATAGCGAAAAAAGTTCAGGCTCACGCTGAAAGTTCAGAGAGACTCACAGTTGAGGCACTGGCAAATGACCTGGCGAAAATCTGTCTCGCAGAAAAGGGCGTACAAAAAGTAACTGTTCGAGTGGAGAAGCCTGGAGCAGTCCGATTTTCAGAGTCTGTTGGTGTGGAGATCGAACGAAGCCACGATGAACGAGTTGCATAAAGCTTATTTGAATTTGGGGTCAAACATACAACCTGAGGTGAATCTAGTTAAGGCAATTCATCTTTTATCTGAATATGGAGAAGTTCGCGACATTTCACAAGTGTGGGAGTCAAAATCGGTCGGTGCACCTGGACCAAATTTTCTCAATGTCTGTGTGTTATTTATGTCCTTTTTCATGCAAGCTGAATTAAAGGAGCAAGTTATCCACCCAATCGAAGCCAAGTTAGGACGTGTAAGAAGTGAGAATAAATATATCCCTCGCACAATAGACATTGACATGATCCTTTTTGACGATCATCCATACGGTGACAAATTCCGGGAAGATGCTTTTGTAATTGTCCCGCTTGCAGAAATCTATCCTGAATATAAAAGTCCTAAAACTGGTGGACCCATTAGTGAAACGGCAGCGCGCCTCCGTCAGAAAGTATGGATTGAGGCTCGCCCTGAAGTACGAATTCAAATTCGTGGAGGCCGTTCAAAGGTCTAGAACTGAAGCGGCTCTGATCCACGTGAGATATTTGCTAAAAATTCCTGACGGGTCGCCAAGTTTGCACGGAAGGAACCATGCATTGCGGAAGTCGTCATCCGTGCATCATGCTTCTTTACGCCGCGCATCATCGCACACAAGTGTATTGCCTCGACAACAACTGCCACACCCTGCGGATTCAGTGTCTCCTGAACAAAATCCGCGATCTGGCGCGTCATTCGTTCCTGAATCTGTAGCCGACGTGCATACAGATCCACTATTCTAGGAATTTTTGACAACCCAATAACAGTTCCAGCCGGGATATAGGCAACGTGTGCGCGTCCAAGAAACGGCAGCATATGATGTTCACACAAACTATAAAACTCGATGTCGCGGACAAGCACCATCTCATCATAATTTACCTGGAACAATGCGTTGTTGATAATTCTTTCTGGCTCTTCGACATATCCGCTTAAAAGCTCCACATACATTCTGGCAACTCGATCCGGAGTGTTTTTCAAACCTTCACGATTTGGATCTTCTCCGACGACCTTTAGCAGCTCAAAAACTAATTTCTTTGCTGCTTCAATATCAATGCCTTCATCTACATTCTCACTCGCATTTTTATTGTCTGCTCGCATAATCTCTCCTTGATAAAACCAGCCCGAACAATGTCGGGCTGATTATTTACACCTTGACCGCGCGTTAACCAACTATAGGTTCGATCAAGCCATACGATCCATTACGGCGGCGATACAACACCTGGATGGAATTCTGTTCGGCGTTGAAGAAAATAAAGAAGTTGTCGTGTCCGAGAAGACGCATCTGCTCGGCTGCTTCATCCTCATTCATGGGTAAAACAATAAATTTCTTTCGCTTGGCTATCAAGGGAAGAAGCTCGCCTGTCTCATCAACGGGCAGTTCCTCCTCAACTACATCAGCGGCAGAACGTCCATCGCCGCGTCCGTGATAGTGTTTGCCTTTATAGCGATCGATTTGACGTTTTATTTTTTCCAGCGCAGCATCAAATGCGCCATGAAGGTCGTCCCCACGTTCTTCAGTTCGGAGTAGAAATCCTTTCCCGCGAACCGTAATTTGCGCCACCTGACGATCATTTGCATTTCGGGCAGTCTTGACATGCGTAAGCTCTACGCGAATGTCGTCAATTCCGGGAAGGTGGCGTGGGAGCTTGGCCGCCTTCTTTTCGATATACTCACGCGTATTATCGGTCAGCCGCATATTACGAGCCAGTGTTTCGACTTTGTTCGCCATTGTACCTCCTGAAAAGTTATCAACTACCCAGGCCGGTAGTTGTCAAACACGAGTCAGATCGTGATGTGAAAGTGCACGCGCAATGGTTATTGCGTAAACCTCCTTCGCACCTGCGGATAATAAAGCATCAGCGCAAGCCAAGATGGTGGCACCAGTCGTAGCGACATCATCCATTACAACGACGGATTTACCCTTCACAGCCTGGACGTCAGCCCGATATGCTCCATCGACATTTTCCTGTCTCTGTAAAACGGTCAAGCCAACCTGGGAACGCGTTTCGCGCTCCTTCCACAACGCATTTGCGTTGTAATCGAGTCCAACTTTATACGCAAGGGGGCGCGCCACTAGCGCAACTTGATTATATCCTCGCTCTTTCAAGCGATTTTTTCCGAGCGGAACGGGTATAAGAACATCTACTGACCAGTCTAATGACCTGAAGAATTCGGTCATTTGATGACCGAACGCTTCGCCCAGCCCAATATTACGGCGATACTTCATGGTATGAAGGGCATTTTGCACTGGCGAATCGAAAACCGCCCACGATCGCATCATTCGATACGTAGGCGGCTTCGTTTTACATTTTTCGCATTTTTTTGCCCCGGCCGTGGGAATCCCGCACTTTTCACATAACGGCTTCTTAATATGTGGAACTCGCTCCTGACAGTCCGAACACCAACGCCATCCTGCCTTTCCACAACCTCCACAAACTGGCGGGAAGAGTAGATCCAGACCGCTCCAGGTCAATCGATGGATGCGATACGACCAGGGTACGTTGTTCACAACGGTAAAGATATTTTCAGCGATTAAAGCGAATTCATGATTTGAAGTGCAGCAGGTGTAAGAATGATAATCATGATGGAGGGAAAAATCAACAACGCCATCGGGATAATCATTTTGATAGGTGCCTTATGAGCCTCTTCTTCAGCGCGCTGTCGACGTTTCACACGCATCTGGTCGGACTGAATCCGTAAGACCCGCGCCATGCTTACGCCAAGTTGCTCACTTTGAATGATCGCAGCGACGAAGCTTGTCATCTCCGGAATTCCAAGCCTGTCAGACATATCCTTCAGAGCATCACGCCGGACTTTACCCAATTGAACTTCACGGATTGTACGGGCAAAAGCAAGGGAAAGCTGATTCTCCCATTTTTCACTTACTTTAGACATTGCCGCATCAAAACCAAGTCCCGCCTCAACACAGATGGTTAGAAGATCCAAGGCATCAGGCATGGCCTTTCGAATCTCGGTCTGGCGTCGGGTAATTCGGCTTGTAAGCATTAAGTGTGGAAGGAAAAAACCGGCAAATGCCGCGCCACCAATATACATAAAATTATCAGTAGGGTTTGAAGGCGGTGAAATTATGACCACTGCAATCAAAAAGCCGGCCAAAACCACCGCCAGAATAAACCGAATGGCAAGAAAGGTTGCCGCGTCAATTGGCCAGGGATTGCCTGCCAGCTCAAGCCTTCTGGCTGTATCTTGAATTGCTTTTTGAGGTGTGAAACGTGCAGAAAATTCCCCCAGGCGGCGAACCACAGGAATGATAACGCGTTCGCTGAATGGTTGTGATAATTCGATTTCTTCCAGGGATGTAACGTCACCTCGCTGAATAAATTCAGCCAGACGTGCCTGCAACGGATCATCCGCCTCACCAGCTGCACCCCTTCGCATGCTTACAACAATTACCGCGATCGCGGCAATCAAGACAACGGCGCCAAAAATGATAATGCCCATCTCATACCTCTATATCGGCAATTTTCATCATCACAAAATAGCCTGATGCAATCATTCCAACAATCGTGACAACAGCAATAATACCGCAAAGTGGTTGGGGCAGATTAGCGCTCTCATCAAAGAATGCACCGATATATTCAGGACTCACAAACCATAATGCAAGGCTGAGAAAAACAGGGATAAGAGATAATACTGCTCCAGACGTTCGCACCTGGGCTGTCATCACCCGGATTTCACCTTTGATTCGGACGCGTTCGCGAATCGTAAACGAGATTATATCCAGGATCTCGGCAAGGTTTCCTCCAACCTCACGTTGGACATTCATTGCAGTAACAACAAAATCCAAATCTTCACTTGGGATGCGACGCAGTAGGTTTTCAAACGCTTTTTCCAGTGAGATTCCTATCTGCAATTCCTGTACTACGCGACGGAATTCATCAGATATTGGGGCAGGTAATTCTCGACTGACTGCTTCCATAGCCTGCATGGTGGAATATCCCGCCCTGAGTCCATTCACCATGAGATTCAACATATCAGACAATTGACCGTCAAACTTTTGAAGCCGAACGGTCTGCTGGCGTTTCACGTAGAAGCGAGGAATAAAGAATCCAATAATGGCGCCGATCACAAAGGAAGCGATATTCGGTTGTATTAACCAGGCAACAAATCCTGTTACCACAGTAGACATAAATATCAGAGCGTAATATTCGGCAACCTTGAATTTCAAATCAGCGCGGGCCAATTCACGGGCAATTCGATCCCCGCGTGAAGAGCTGGCCACTCTTCGGTTCAGCCATTCAGTAATGATGCTTCGGCCTGACTCTCCCTCAGCGGCTTGTGGTCTATCATCTTCAAGATAGCGTCCTAGTCGCTCCTCAACCAAAGAGCGTTCACTTGCCACAGAGACGATTACACCTATGATCAATAAGATCAAGATGACAACGCCTCCAATTATCAATATCATCGGACTCATACGAACCTACCTGCCATTCAAATGCCTAGTAACGGCGTCGTTCGCCAATGCCAAAAATCGAAGGAGGAAGATTTATGCCTGCTGCTTCAATCTTTTCCATAAATTTCGGGCGCAATCCAGTTGGGCGCAAACGACCAACGATCTGACCGTTTTCGACACCCGTCTGCTCAAATACAAAGATGTCTGTCATTGTAATCACTTCACCCTCCATGCCGCTTACCTCTGTAATATTCGTAATCTTACGTGTACCATCGCGCATACGCTCCTGATGGCAAATAAGATCTACAGCCGAAGAAATTTGCTCACGAATAGCCCTGGAGGGCAGATCCATACCAGCCATCAGGGTCATGGTCTCGAGGCGGGACAGGGTATCCCGTGGACCATTAGAGTGCAAGGTAGTCATTGAACCATCATGACCCGTATTCATTGCCTGCAACATATCTAATGCGGCCTCATCGCGAATTTCACCTACAACTATACGTTCAGGACGCATACGAAGGGCATTGACTACTAAATTTCGAATCGTGATTTCGCCTCGGCCTTCGATATTTGGTGGCCGAGATTCCAAGGTTACCACATGCTCCTGGCGCAACTGTAATTCTGCTGCATTTTCAATTGTGAGGATCCGCTCATCTGAAGGTATGAAGCCAGAGAGAACATTAAGAAGCGTGGTCTTACCTGAACCAGTACCACCCGAGATAACAATGTTCAGACGTGCCTCAACACAAGCCTTGAGGAACTGAATGGCCTCTGGAGTGACAGAGCCAAACTGAACCAGTTGTTCGACAGTAATCGGGTTACGCGAAAACTTACGAATGGTAAGCACAGGTCCAACGAGAGAAATTGGTGGGATCACTGCATTAACACGGGAGCCATCTGGCAAACGAGCATCTACATATGGACTAGACTCATCGATACGGCGGCCTAGTGGAGCAACAATGCGATCGATGATGCGCATCACATGATCATTATTTTCAAATGTCACAGGCACACGATGAACTTTACCCTTACGCTCAATGTAAATATTTTTGGCACCATTGACCATAATTTCTGTGATCGTGTCATCTTCCAAAAGAGGTTGCAATGGGCCAAACCCAAGAATCTCTGCGGCAATTTGCTCAAACAGACGAGCACGTTCGGGTCTTGAAAGAACGATGTTCTCCTCGGCAAGTATCTGTTCAAATAGATCTTGAATTGTCCTGCGGACATCATCAGTCCGTGTAATATCCATAGATGGATCCAGCTCGGAGAGAAGCTTATTCTGAACACGAGTTTTAAGATCAAAATACGAACCAGCTTGAGGTGATGTGGTCGGGGCATTTACTCGTCGCGCTTGCAGGGATGACAGACGCGAACCCTCTCCGCCCTTGTTATTGTCAGATGACGGTTGCCCAGATGAATTACCACTCTGCCCCTGTTCAATACGCTTTAAGAGAGACATCTTTCGTTATCTCCTTGAATAAATGTCATTGCCAGCTCTTTATCGCCTAGCCGGACGAATCGATTCGTCAGCAGACTCCTGAGCTGTCATGTGGGCCCGAACGCTTTCCGCAAGAGAAAAGATCCCTCGAGCTGCAGGTTGATTCTTGCTATCCAAGACGAAGGGCACACCGCGATTAACAGCTTTCGTAGCTGTTTGTTCATCCAGAGGAATAACGGATGCAACAGCTTGCTTGAGATTATCTGCAACTCTTTCAGGGGTTATATTAATTCGTTTATCGAATCGATTCATGACGAAGAGTATACGTTCGCGTTCAATTCCGAGCGTCTGCAATAAATCCAGAAACAGACGACAATTCTTGATGGCAGGAATATCCTGGGTAGTGACCAAAACAATGAGGTCACTCACGTCGATTGCTGCCAGAGTTACGTCAGTCAAGAGCGCCGCAGTATCCACAACTACATAAGCATATAATTGACGCAAATATTCGAGTACCTTGCCAAACTGTCCGCTCGAAACTCTTTCAGCATATTCCGGTCTGCTGGGTGCAGCGAGAATATGCAGACCTGAAGCGGCATGTTTAACCATAACCTCTTCCACGATCTCCGGGTCCAACTCTTCTGCTCTCGGGGCAAGATCAATTATTGTATTTTTGCCCTGCTCGTTGACAAAGACAGCTACATCGCCAAACTGAAGATTGCCATCAACTAAGACTACGCGCGTATCCTCATTGTGCAACGTCAAAGCAAGATTAACAGCAAGCGTGGTGCACCCGGTGCCGCCTTTCGGGCTATAGACCGTGACGATTTTACCCAGTGGCCCACCATATCCTGCCACCGTTCCAGCATTTCCAGAAACCGGCGCGACAAATACTTGGGCATTTTTTGATCGCTCTGCTTGAGCCATTGAACCAGCGCGTCGAATAGCAGAAATCAATTCGTCCCCCATTGGGGGCTTCGTCAGGAAATCCCGCGCACCCGCCAGCATTGCCCGACGCATATAGTTCTGATCGCTTTGGACCGAAAGAATTACTACTTGCACAGCGGGTTGTTTTGAGCGGATTGATTCTGTTGCTGTGATTCCATCCATATCAGGCATGTTGATGTCCATTAACACAACATCTGGATTTAATTCCTGAGAAAGTTGAATAGCCTCTTTTCCAGTACGTGCAACCCCTACCACATCAACATCAGATTCAAATTGTAATAATTTCCGAACATTTTCCCTTGTTTCAGAAACATCATCAACAATCATAACTCGAATTTTTTCACCCGACGGCATTTGATCATTACCTCAATTTTTAGAATTACTGTTGGGGTTGAACAGTAACAATATCATTTGGCAACACGGGCGGTTGCAGCAAATCAATGCGGGGCTGCGAAGCGTATGGTAACTTCGAAGGAAGCGAAATATTATACTGCGTTAACATACTTGTGAGAGTGGCTGATTCAGCCGCAAACCGTGACGTATCATTCGGATTACGCAGAGACATGCTGAGCATCGCTCCACTGTAAACAAAGTAATTTAAAGAAATTGAATCTTGCGGATTTACCATCAACGTTACTATATCGGGAGAGGCCTGCTGTTGAGCCTGGGCAGGGGAAGGTGTGGCGTTCGGATCAGTGGAAGGCGCTTGTAAAGCAAAATTGCCCAGCTTCATGACTACCACATCCTGCAGGATCATTTGGCAGACTAATCGAGGTCTTTGCGGTTCACCGGGAACTATATAAAACGGTTGTTGAAGAGTAGGGTCAAGTTCAATACGTCCCTGTCGTGTGGGGTGTGTGCCATCTTCTGCGCTAACAATTGCTTCCGATGATAGAACAGGTAATTGATTCTCAAGAAACCCAGTACCCTTAACTAGAGATGTAAGATTGGGAAGTACGGATTGATAAGCCGGATCCACATCAACAAAAAGCATACAGGCATTTACATTGACATGTGCCCCATCATTTACACCATAACCAACCAAAGAAAGACGATTTGTTGGAATTGCTGAGGCGACCATTCCCGACGGAATTTGTACGGCCCAAGCGGGCCCTGAAATCTCCACAGGTCCAGTACCTACCATCGAAGTTGTAATTAGTGTTCCTTGGTCCAAGGTGAAGCGTGCGGTCTGACCAACGAGAGCACTTTCCTCACCTGTAGTAAACATAACTTCGGCAACATTTTCAGGTGGAATGGAAAATGTTCCTAGCATTTCTCTAGTTATGGTTGTTCCTTGCGGAATATTTTGGGCAGCATAAAAAACGTCAGTGAAGGCGGCCTGAGTCGGTGCTGACGGAGTTCCGCCAAATTGGGTAAACACCAGGGCAAGCAAGGCTAAGCCTACAACAACAATCAGAACAAGGAAAATGAGTATTCGTCCGCGACGCATAGAGAAAATCTCCTCTCTTGACTTCCTTGCCAGCTATCTAGGCAGGTATTGCATATGAATATTATACAGTATAAACGAAAAACAAATATATTAAATTGGTAAAAAAGTAGGACTCTGCCCGAAGACAGAGTCCTTTTTATTTCTTGCTCGAAGTCTATTATTAGGGCAGAGAACTGGCAATGGTGCTAAATGTGTTACCGATCTTGGGGCCGAGCAAGCGCATTACTGCAATAACAACAATGGCGACGAGAGCGAGAATGATCGCGTACTCAACCAAGCCTTGACCTTTTTCTTTCGGAGCAAATAACATGACAGCAATTCCTTTCTTGGATAAACAATTCGCCGAGGACCTTCCTCAGACTTCACTTATTTTACTCATACGCAAAAATTTTTCAAGATGTCCAATGCAAATTTGCTTGCAATCCTGTTATGTATTCCTAACATTCTTGAAATGAAGAATCCATTAGGAGCGGGCGGGAACTGCAAATGAAATTCTTGCGCCAGTTCCTAACGTACTATCGATCTCAAAGTTTCCCCCAAGCATTTCTGCACGCTCGCGAATCAATTTTAAGCCAAGACTATTGCTCTGTTGAACAGATTCAGGATCAAACCCTTTACCATTATCGTCCACACTCACACGGACGCGATCTTCTCCAAGGTCCAGCATAATTTTCACAAGAGTTGCCTGACTGTGACGGGCAGCGTTGCCAAGTAATTCCTGTATCGCGCGAAAGATCATCACTTCAAGATACGGCTCCAAACGGCGCTCATTTCCAGTAATCATTATACTGGTATCGAGACTGGATTGCTCCTTGAATGCTTCAGCATACCGACGAACCGTTGGTACCAGACCTAAATCGTCAAGCATCATGGGTCGTAATTCGAAAATAAAGTTCCGAACTTTCTGAAAGGTGCCCATGGCTGATGTTTTTAGATTATTCAATTCGTCTCGTGCCTGTCCTGCATCTACATCCATAAGACGCATTGCAATCTCTGTTTGAAGAATAAAATTGGAGAGCGCTTGAGCTGGGCCGTCATGCATTTGCCTTGAAAGGCGCTGACGCTCAGTCTCCTGAGCGTTGACCAGCATTTCAACACTAGCTAAGGGGCCTTTTGATCCACCTGAAGTCGAAGCCAGGCCTGAAGTCAAGGAACCGCGCGCTTGCTCAATGGTCGATTTGAAACGTTCAAGATGCGATTTCTCGCTCTGCAATTTTTCAAGTTGCCCGCGCATGACAAACAAACGCTGTTGAGCGTCTAAGGCTGAATCATAAGCGTTGCGAATTTCCTGCGGAGGCAGTTTGTCCAACTGATTTTGCACTTGTTGAAGATGCGTCGTAATCGCTGCGTTGCGTTGTGAAAGTTTGGAAAGCTCTCCCTGACTTTGTTCAATCATCAACGTGATCTCACGCAAAGCTCTCTGGGTTTCTTCCAGCTCTGTCTGCAGATTGAGTCCACCAAGGGCGGATGTATCATCCATAGTCATAAGCGATTACTCCTGGTGTTTCACCTGATCACTCTGCAGTTTTACCCAGCCACGTTTTAATGCGTACACCACGGCTTGCGTACGATCTTCAACTCCAAATTTCCGTAAAATGGATGTGACATGATTTTTTACTGTCTGATGACTAATGCCAAGCAAACTCGCGATCTCTTTATTGCTCATCCCACGCACTACACAGGATAATACTTCCATTTCGCGATCAGATAACGGATGAAAGGGTGAACCCGGTTCACTATAGGATCGCCTGGCACCATCCATTTGCTCATCTATCCAGTGATCCAGCTCACGGCGGTTGAATATATGGCCTCCCACAGCATATTTTCCATCAGCTACGGCGCGTACTGTACGTGCCAATGTCTCCGGCTCAATATCTTTTGCGCAATATCCGACTGCGCCAGCCAACACCGCATGGATTGCCTGCTCGATGTCATCATAGCCGGTAAGCAGAACCACACGCGTTGGCAGATGCTCAGAAGTGACCTGATGCGTAACTTGTTGACCATTTAATCCCGGCATGTTGACATCCAGCACTGCAACTCTTGGTTTGAGTGAGCGGATCATTTCAATCGCTTCATCGCCGTCAGCCGCTTGAGCAATGATCCGAAAATCCTTCTCCAGGGAAAGTGTATCCACAACTCCCTGGCGAAACAATGGGTGATCGTCTGCAATTAGCAGTGTTATCTCATTCATCATTGCCTGTTCTCTGGAAAAGTCTTTAATTGAGTATAGCACAGGAGCGACCAGCGGGCAATTAATCTATTAACCTGATACATTTCAGTTTCGTAATATATGTCACTTCCACTTATAGACCTTCATATTATTTTCAATGCCGACCGGATCATATTCCAGCCCGCCGACGAAAACAGGCATTCGCTGCGACGTAAGGTTTGGATAGTCACTCACAAACACGATCAGGTAATCTGCAGAGTTTGTGTTTAGATACTCAGCCAGCTGATCTTCATTGCGAATAAACGGAACCACATCTGGAGTGATCAAGCCCGCCAGATCGAGTATCGGATTTTGGACATAATAGCCCAGGACGCCAATGTCATGAACTGCAAGCATTGCATCCGGCGGTATATTCTCTTCAACCCATTTCGCGGTCGTAACCATCTCACTTTCAATCCAATAAACATCGTAAGCGTTTTGGCGCGCGGCAATAAATCCAAAAATAAGACAGAGAATACCGGTTAATACCGACCATAAAAATACAATTCTCTTGTTCGCTTTTGCGGAGTTGACAAACTCCACCATGCCGAGCATTCCCCATAAATAAAGCATTGGAAAAGCTGGAATAATATACCTACCATGCTGGTACGCGGGAAGCCGCAGAAAGTATATTCCGATGTAACCGATAAGCCAGATTACGCCACTGATCGCGCCCCAATTTCTTTCACGAAGGTTCTTAGAAACCCATAAAATTGCTCCCGGCACAAGGACGATAAAAGGACTTGCGATTATCGGCAGTAGATAATCGATCAAGCGTTCGCCTAATGACTTTGATAGCCAGAAATCCTTATATTCTGCCTGCTTTGCGTAAAATGTATTTGGCATGGGGTTTCCAGACAAAAGCAAATTAAATAGCAAGTATAGAAAAAATAAAGCCCCAAAACCAACTAATGCTTTCAATATTGCCTGACCTCGAGCCGACCAGGAATTCTCATTAAAAAAAGCAGCAAACAATACCGGACCAAGCAAAGTCAAACCGTCTGGACGGATCCAGATGCTTAAACCAGCAAGCAGACCCAAAGTCAGATAGCGACGCGAGCCGCTTATTAACTCTCCGAGAATAACAAATATGATAAATCCATGGAGAAGCGTTTCCATGCCAGAAACAGCGGACCATGTGAGATGCCATGCAAGGACAAAGAATAATCCAACCCATGGAATACGAGGCTTATAGGATTCAATAAGTTTTCGCGCCTTGTTCTCGGCTTGAATCCCCAAAAGGGTTAACACAACCCAGCCAAGAAAGTAAGTCCAACTATAAGGAGCCAAGTCCAACAGGTAACCAATTGAGAGAAGAACCGTCCATAATGGCGCGGTGGAAGCGGCGGAACGCTCACCGAGGCGAAATGCCCATTCACCATGTTCTGCCAAATTGCGCGCATATGTCAAATGAATCCATGTGTCATCCAGTGGGAAGCCAATACGAAAGATAGACGCGCTGACAAGCAAGTAAAAACCCACCGCGATCAACGCAACTACGGCAATGACAAGTCGCGGGTCAACGCGCCATTTCGATGCGGTAGAGTCGCGCGCCATCCACCTCTCCTAAATAATTGAACGAAGGATTGTCTTGAGGATTATCGTACAAATCCTGGATTGCTTCAAATGTTCCACCTTTTTCGATGACAAGATAATGAGCATTGTACCTTTCTGCAACGGCCAGGATTGTGGACTCATCACCGAACGGTAACGACACAGATGAACGACCTGATCCAATAAAGTATCCCGGGGGATTGCGAACGATAAGGATGTCATTGGGTCTGATTCCGTTATCGAGAAACATTTTCTCCACAGAGGGGTAAATAAAGTCATCCTTCGCCCATCCACTGGCAACCACGCGAAAATTCACCAAATAGGCAGTCATTATGACTGCAAGCACAACCAGAATCCCCTGAAAGACAATGGGCGCATTCTGATCCGTAAATTGACCACGATGGCGCGCCCAAGCAATCACTGCATCTAACCCAATTGGACCGGCCACCCACCAGTATGGTTGGAATGCCGCGCCCGCGTGGAAAAAGCTCCCGCGCGAGCCAGCAAAAGGGAAGATTACGGTCATGACAGCAAAGAGAATCAACCAGCCAGTGACGGCGATCCTGGTTCTCAGATCATGGCGCAATTGCCACAACCCGAGGACGATAAAAGGAAGTAAAAAAATTTCACCTTGCGCGGCGAAGGTATTGCCAAGATTGGAATTGAACGCAGCAAGGCGGTCTTTTAGAGCCTCATTCCAGCCGGCGGCTAAAAATCCTTCCCGCGTCAGGTCTTCCGGTGGATATATAAAAGTCTGATTGTAGTTTTCAAGCCAGAGCAGACGCCCACCGCCCGGAGTCATGAATGAGCCAAACAGACTTAT
>Ga0075419_10001359_pt1 | contig 15768 bp, 14 predicted proteins | sample SoiMetdeltSBSDD3_FD_76900 | JGI IMG/M metagenome (GOLD analysis project Ga0075419, IMG submission 76900) | Bulk soil microbial communities from a Populus tree surrounding site in Tennessee, USA - Soil MetaG P. deltoides SBSDD3 | ecosystem: Environmental > Terrestrial > Soil > Tree plantation... | reverse complement strand
TCTCTTATTACTAATAAGACATTGGATTGGCTAAAAACCCAAAGGGATCCTTCAAAGCCATTCTTTATAATGATGCATCATAAGGCTCCACACAGGAATTGGGTGCCCGAATTAAAGTGGCTGGAAGTGTTTAGCAAGAAAAGGTTTCCTGAGCCACCCAGTCTTTATACTGATACGATTGGCAAGGGAGCCGCATTCAGGCATCAACGAATGAGTATTCTAAAGGATATGACCTATTGTACCGATTTGAAGATAGATCCCCAGTATATAATGGATATTCCTCATTTAAAACCGGATTCAAATGAGATAAGGGGCTATCATGCATTTATGAATGGAATACCTGAGGAACAACGAATAAAAATGAAGTCAATTTTTGCAGAAAGAGGTAAACTGCTCCAGCAATTAAAACCAAGGGATAAAGAGTTATTAAAATTAAAATACCAATGGTACATGCAGGATTACCTTGCCTGTGTTGCTTCAGTTGATGAAAGTGTCGGGCGAATATTAAAGTATCTTGACGAGAGCGGGCTGTCTGATAATACAATGGTCATTTATACTAGCGACCAGGGCTTTTACCTGGGAGAAAATGGCTGGTTCGATAAACGATTTATGTATGACGTAAGTATGCAAACGCCATTACTAGTGAAATGGAAAGGTAAGATCAAGGCTGGTTCTATCAATGCCTCATTGGTTCAGAACATTGACTTTGCCCCAACTATACTGGATGTTGCCGGCGTAAAGATCCCCGATTGGATGCAGGGGCTAAGTTTAAAAGCCATATTAACCGGTAAGCAAGCCGTTCCGCTGACTATCGGGATGCCAAGAGAGGAATTGTATTATCGCTATTATGAATACCCGATCGATCATTATGTGATACCTCACATCGGGATTCGTGAAAAACAATACAAGCTTATTTATTTTTATACGGCGAACGAGTGGGAGTTCTATGATATGAAGACCGATCCCCGGGAGCAAAGAAATCTTATTAAAAACCCGAAGTACCAGGTTGAGATAAGCAGGATGAAGATGAAACTGGTTGAAGTAAAGAATCGATATAAGGACACGGAGCCTGCAGGCGAATTGAAATGATTTGCCACGGAAATACGGAGTTACAAGGAAAATCCATGGTCAAGTATTGGATTTTCCCGTGGCTTCGTGGCTAAAAAATTTTAGAATCACGTTGCGATTTCTTTGGAAACTATATGCAAAGCTTGAAGGCTGGAAAGCGGTAAATGAATTCCCCAATCATTTAAACAAGGCTGTTGTTATTGTGGGTCCTCATACAACATGGAGAGATTTTCCAATCGCCATGGCATTCAGAAGTGTTTTGAACATTCAGAACGGCAAGTATCTTGGAAAAGCTGAATTATTCAGAGGCCCTTTTGGTTTTATATTTCGATGGCTTGGCGGTACGCCGGTCGACAGGTTTAGTAAGCATGGCGTCGTTGACCAGGTAGTAGAAAAATTCAACAAGGCAGATAAATTATTTATCGCCTTATCGCCGGAAGGAACCAGGAAAAAGGTTGAAAAGCTTAGAACCGGCTTCTATCATATCGCCAAAAAAGCCAAAGTGCCCATCGTAATGGTCGGCCTGGATTATTCGAAAAAACAGGTCAGTGTATCGCCCCCTTTTTATACTACGGATGATGAAGCTGCGGATTTCAGAAAGATCATTGAATTCTTTGCGCCGTTAAAAGGGTATCATCCCGAACAGGGAATGGCGCATTTAATAGAGGATAAAGGCTGATCATTTAACTTCTTCAAACACTCCCGTCTCTTTATTCTTTCTTACATTATCCCAATGAAAATGGCGGCCATTCATGGCAACATATACATCGGGCGGCAGGCTTTGTGCAAATGCTAAAGCACTTCCAAGATTAAAAAGACCATCAGAGCTACCAAATTTTATTGGGATCATAGCACCGGTGAGGACAACAGTTTTATTCTTTACTTTCTTTGCCAGCAGCTTTGCTGTTTCGGCCATGGTATCGGTGCCATGAGTGATAACAATCTTATCTTCTTCGCAGGTATTACATTGATATGCGATCAGCTCCCTGTCCTGATCAGTCATTTCCAGGCTATCGACCATCATTAAGGTTCTTATTTCAACTGGCACCTGGCTACGGCCCATGTTGAGCAACTCCTGCAAATGAGTGTCTTTGAAATAAAGCTGACCGTTGAGTTCATTATATTCTTTATCAAAGGTTCCACCCGTTATAAAGATCCGAATTGACATGCTTGAAATTTACTGGGTGAAATTATGGAATCTTGATGATGCTGATAAAATCAATATGGATATTCAGAACTTAGCATTATGCAGCAATTGATCAACGGCGTCGACAGTTTTTTATCGGAGCCACCGGTAAATAAAAACTCCAGGTTTGCGATCGCAACCAACAATGCCGCGTTTACCTCAGGAAAAATTTTAAGCCGTTTGTCATTGGTAAAAGAAGGATTTAATCTGGTAAAGATTTTTTCTCCCGAACATGGCATTTCAGTGACAGGCGAAGATGGCGCTTTTCAACACCATTCAATTGATGTTAAAACCGGCCTGCCAATTATAAGTCTTTATGGTGACAGGTTAATGCCAACAGAAGAAGATTTGAAAGATGTCGATATTGTTTTATTTGATATTCCTGATGTTGGTTGCCGCTTTTATACTTATTTATGGACGATGACCTATGTAATGGAGGCCTGTGCAACATTTGGCAAAAAACTTATTGTTTTAGACAGGCCAAATCCAATTGGTGGCGATCGCGCAATGGTGGAAGGTCCTATGCTTGATGAAGCCAACTGTTCATCATTTATTGGAAGATGGTCAATACCGATCCGGCATTGCTGTACGCTTGGTGAACTGGCGCTTTATTTTGCTGATGAAAAAGTCAAAGGATTGGATATTGAGGTCGTTCCTGTAAAAAATTGGATCCGGGATCAAATATCAAATGATTTTTATCCCACGTCTCCCGCTATACAAAACATTTCAACAGCACTTCTTTACCCCGGCATTGGTCTATTAGAAGGCATCAATGTAAACGAAGGTCGCGGCACAGAAAAGCCTTTTATGCAATTTGGAGCACCCTGGATCGACGCTGAAGATTTACACCACCAATTATCTGATAAACTCATCTTTGGTATCAAGACAAAACCTTGTTCTTATGTTCCAAACGATAGCCTATATAAAGGGCAGGAATGTCATGGTCTTACCTTAAGTCTCACTGACGAAAAAACTTTTTATCCGGTCGCATTTGGGATAAAGCTTATTTCCTTATTGATGCAGTTATATCCAACTCACATAAAAGAGAGACTATATCACACTAACGTGAATCCATCGGGTGCCGGGCATCTCGATAAACTGGTCGGGATCAGAAACGCATACCAAACGCTAAAATCAGGCGCTATCATTGAAACAATAATTCCTGCAAGTTGTATCGGTAAGATGAAACCGCCCGATGAATTGTATCGCTGAACTTCGGCTTATTAAAATCAACATTCCTGCTGTCCAAACTCATCCTTCCTGACCGGTATTACTTCTAACTTAACGTGTTTAGAAAATATCAACCAAATCAAATCGGTATGAAAAAGATATTTGTATTGCCTGTCATGCTGTTAATGAGCATTGGCATCAACGCACAAAAATGGGCCAAGGAGTATGTTCATGTTAATGAGATTGCCTGCGGTTTATCATTAGTAGAAAAAGATGGTAAGCACGGATATGTCGATAAAGACGGAAAAGTGATCATTGCGTTGACCTATGATGAGGGGATGAATTTTGTGGAAGGAAAGGCGGGAGTAATGATCAATAACAAATGGGGTTTTATTGACAGTACAGGAAATGAAATTGTAAAACCACAGTACAGCGAAGTGTATTCCTTCAATGAAGGAATGGCTGCAGTTGCTAAAAGTGAGGTATGGGGCTTTATCAATGAAAAAGGTGACCTGGTAATACCGATGAATTATACCAATGCCCGCTGTTTTAGTGGTGGTCTCGCCCCCGTTTGCAATACCAAAGGTCAATGGGGTTATATCGATAATCAAGGGAAGACAATTTTACCTTTTCAATATGGATATGCAGATCGGTTCAGGGATGGAACTGCAAAAGTGATGAAGGCAGGAAAATGGATGTACATTGATCGTCTTGGAAAGATTATTAAAGAAGGTGAGGACAATAAATGATCTTGACAACCAAAGTGCAACCTACAGGTGTGATTCCAATTTTGATCAATTCGCCTGCTGCATCAGGTCGATAGTTTGGAATCGATCGTCTTTTGAGCTGTATATGGGACATGTAGAATGTCAAAAGGAGGAATGATGATAGTTATCACTCCTCCTTTTTTAAAAAGTTTGCTTAAAAAAGTACCGATGGTCTATTTAACCATTGCCCTTACAGATCCCGCTGCCTCAGGATGGTGTTTACAATGATAAGTGTACGATCCCCTATTAAATGTATAAGTGAATGTTGCGCCTGCTGCGAGATCGCCACTATCAAACAATCCATTGTCAGCTGTTACGGTATGTACCGCATTATCATTATTTGTCCATAGCACCGTTCCTGTTTCAGCAATTAGTAATTCGGCTGGAGTAAACCCTCCTGCCGTAATGGATACTCTCCCGGCATACACACCAGGAATTGCTCCTGCCGTGCGTGCAGATCCGTTATCGTCTGCAAGACTGCTTGTATTCTTGCTGCAACCTGAATTTAGAAATGATAATAAACACAAACCCACGCCTAGTGTAAGTAATTTCATCTTTTTCATATGATCCGGTTTTTGGTGTAAATAAGAAATATTCTCACTATGCATTATGCAACATAGAGGCCAAAAAGCCTGGCTCATCTGCATTCCATCTTACTTCACTGTTTTTCAATAAATAAAAAACTTAATGCTTAAACACAAATCATTTTTGCTAAGTGATACATTCATGATCATTAACTTTAAAGTATGCCAACTCATACTATTAATACATTTTACAACAGCACGCAAATGGAAGCGGACAGGCTGGGGCAACATGTGTTTCAGCTTGAAAAGGTCCGAACCAGGGAAATTATTCAGCAATATTTAAAATCATCCATGACGATTGCCGATATTGGTGGAGCAACAGGAGCTTATTCATTCTGGTTGCATGATTTGGGGCATAATGTTCATTTACTCGACGCGGCCGAGTTTCATATTGAAGCGGCTACCAGTATCTCAATCACAGAAAACAAGCCACTCGCATCAATTGCGTTAGGTGATGCAAGACGGCTTCCATACGATGATGAACAATTTGATCTTGTATTATTGTTTGGACCATTATATCATTTACAGGATGCACAAGACCGAATAAAAGCAATCGAAGAAGCAAGAAGGGTTTTGAAGAAAAATGGGATATTACTGGCCGCTACGATAACAAGATATGCTTCTTTATTCGATGGATTCTGGCAGGGTTTTATCGATGATCCTGCATTTGAGAATATACTCCAACAAGACCTGGAAGACGGTAACCATTCGAATCCTGTCAATCATCCTATGTATTTTACCGATGCACATTTTCATACCCAGGATGAAATAGAAAGGGAATTTGAGGCCGCTGGTTTCACTAATTGCGACATCATTGCAATAGAAGGTTTCGGATGGCTTGTCCCTGATTTTATGAAGAGATGGAATGATGAAGAGTCAAGAAATAAAATGCTTGATTACGTCAGGCAAACCCAAAACGATCCGGTCATGATCGGTATCAGCGCCCACGTAATGACAATTGCCATAAAAACAGGCGAATAGAATTTTTTTACAGAATTTGGCGTATGCTGAGTAAATTGCGGACACAAAAAAGGCCCTTCCGTAGAAACGGACTGGCCTCTCACGATTGCTTGCCATATGAAAATCAGTGAAATGCTTTATCGAAGCATTTAAAATTTCTTGCTAAGGGCCTCTCTGCTGCTTGCTTACTCTCACGATTGCTGCCATATGAATAACAGAGACGCAGACCAAAAGTATGTAGCGGCTTTGTTTTACTGAAAATATCTTGCTCCCCGTTTTATCATTTCAAAATGGGCGAAGGTTGAGGTAACTCATTGCTGGCTAATTGGTTCTGAAAAAATTAATATTATGGCCAACAGGTTTTCAGATATATTGTTCCAATTGGTTCACTCGCTGGAAAAGTCAGAAAAACGGCATTTCAAGCTCTATATAAAAAGAAGTTCCGCAAAAAAGGACCTTAAGATCATACAGCTTTTTGATGCACTGGATAAACTAAAAGAGTATGACGAAAAGTTATTGTTGAAACGAATGCCAGGTATCTCAAAGACACAGCTCGCCAATTTAAAAAATCATTTATACAAGCAGTTGCTCACCAGTCTTCGCTTACTTAAAACAACTGATAATGTCGACCTCCAGTTAAGTGAGCACCTTGATGATGCCCGCATTTTATACAATAAGGGGTTAAAGATTCATAGTCTTCGCATTTTAGAAAGAGCAAAAGAGCTTGCAAGAGCGAATCAAAAATTCAATACGCTGGTTCAATTACTTTCATTGGAAAAGAAGATCGAAACATTGCACATTACCCGCAGCACCACTGATAAAACACAACAGATAGCTGAAGAAGCTTTGGAGATCAGCGGGCATATCGATCGTGTAACAAGACTTTCCAATCTTGCATTGCTTTTATATCGCTGGTTTGTTTTGTATGGTCATGCGAGAAATGACCAGGATGAAAAAGAGTTGAACACATTTTTCAAAAAACATTTGCCTTCTGATATAAGAACCGTAAATGGCTTTTACGAGAAACTATATTTATACCAAAGCTATTGCTGGTATGCATTTATCAGGCAGGACTTTTTGATGTATTATCGTTATAGTCAAAAATGGATTGACCTGTTTGATGAACAGCCGGTGATGATCGAAGTAGAAACCGGACATTACATCAAAGGAATGCATACATTGCTCAATGCATTCTTTGATCTCCGGTACTTTGAAAAGTTTGACACTGTCTTGAAGAGATTTGAGATATTTTCCAAATCGGTTATTGGTAAGCGGCATGATAATTTCCGGACGCATACTTCCATTTATATCAACAGTGCTAAGATCAATTTTCATTTGATGAAGGGAACATTTGCCGAAGGGTTAAAACTGGTACCATCAATAGAAAAGAACCTGGAAGACTATGCCTCAATTGTTGACAGGCATCGCATTCTTGTATTCAATTATAAGATCGCAACACTTTATTTTGGCGCGGGTAAATATGAGACCGCTATCGATTACCTGCAAAAGATCATCAACGGCCCTGTTGATCTTCGCATTGACCTGCAATGTTATGCCCGTTTGCTTCACCTGATGTCGCATTACGAATTAGGTAACTACACGATCATTGAATCGCTGATCAAGTCTGTTTACCGTTTTATGGCAAAGATGAAAAACCTTACGGTCGTGGAAGAAGAGATGTTCCGTTTTCTTCGCCAGTCATTCGATGTATCGCCAAAAAAGATAAAGCCAGAGCTTGAAAAGTTTTTAGATAAAATAAAACATCTCGAAAAGAATCGTTTTGAAACGAGGTCATTTGCATACTTAGATGTCATTTCGTGGGTAGAAAGTAAAGTGTACAACAAACCGATGAGCGAGATCATATTCGATAAATTCTTAAACAGGAAGAAAAGAAATTTATTAACCCGTAAAGCAGCTTAAGTTCTACTGTGTTAACCGGTAAATCAGGATCGCTGCTCGCTTTATCAGTTTCGGGTATTCGTTTAAATTGATTGTTTCACCAGGTGCATGGGCCCCACGTCCTGATGCACCAAGACCATCAAGACAATCGAGATATTCTGCTACATAGGAAATATCCCCCGCGCCTCTCGAGCCCGGATCACCTGCTTTTACCTTACCGTACCCTAATGCAACACTAACGTCGCTTACAACTTTTACCAATGCTTCATTGCCTTTGGTTGGCGGCATTGATGGAATACCATCTTTAAAGCTGATCGTTGCAAGGGAATTATCAAGGCTTCGTGATACAATCTTTCGCATACTTTCTCTTGCTTTTGTTTTTTGTGTTTCGCTTAGAAAGCGCAGGTCACCGATCACCACAGTTTTTGGAGAAATGATATTTGTTTTACCTGATACATGGCCTTTTTGTGCGGCATGATCATAATTCACTTCCGAACCGCCAATGAATAGTCCGGGATTAAAAGTCAGATATTTTTCTTTGCTTAATTTTTGCCTGAACTCATTGATGATCCTTGATGCTTCATAGATCGATCCATAACCGCCATTACCAAATACGCCTGAAGAATGACCTTGTTTTGCTTCTACTTCGAGCTTCCATTCACTCGAACCACGACGCGCAGTCGCAACAATATTCAGTCCATTAGCGCCTTCGAATGCTAATGCAACATCATGTTGCTTTGCTCTCTCTATAAAATCCCCACGGCTTATATCCCGCGGGTGGCCTGCGTTCTCTTCATCACCGGTGAAATAAACTGTAATAGAAACATCATCGAGCAAGCGCTGTTTATGCAATGCCTTTAATACAGCAATAACTAATACATCGCCACCTTTCATATCGTTTACTCCCTGGCCTGTTGCAGTGCTGTCATTAAGCATCGTAAATGGGTTGGCAGGCATATCGGGTTCAAAAACGGTATCCAGGTGTCCAATAAGAAAAAGTTTTTTTCCTTTTTTACCTTTTCGATATCCAACCAGGTGACCTGCTCTCTTCAAGGAATCCGGTAAGGTGATCCATTCTACCGTAAAACCCAATGCTTTTAATTCTGCCGCGTACAACTCCCCAACTTTTTTTACACCATTAATGTTGAATGTGCCGCTGTTAATGTTCACTGATTCTTTTAATAATTGCATCGTGGTCTTCATATCAGCTTCAAGATCTTTCAGTATAAGCTGTTCTGTGTTTGACAGGTTTTGGGATCTTGCTATAAAGGCAATAACCAAATAAACACTGAGACACGTTGATCGTTTCATTCAAAAAAATTTTGGATCAGCAAGGTAATTATTGCCGGCGATACATTTTAGTTTCAACGGTGCTAACTTTATCCTATGGCAAGAACTCCTTCAATGATGGTCGCATTGGGAACAAAAGCTCCCGATTTTAATTTACCGGATACGGTAACCGGAAAACAAATTGCATTAAAGAATATAACGGGCGATGTGGCAACGGTGATCATGTTTATTTGCAATCATTGCCCTTTTGTAAAACATGTAAATGCTGAATTAGTAAAGCTGGCAAATGATTATAAAAACAAGGGAATAGGTTTTACAGCCATCAGCTCAAACGATGCAGTGAATTACCCTGATGATTCACCGGGTTTGATGACGCAGGTTGCCAAACAATTAAAATATCCTTTCCCCTATTTGTATGACGAATCCCAGGAAGTAGCCAAAGCTTATGATGCAGCCTGCACTCCTGACTTTTTTATTTACGATAAAGATCTAAGGCTTGTTTATCGTGGTCAGCTTGATGATTCAAGACCGGGAAATGAAATTCCTGTAACCGGAAAAGATATCCGCCAGGCATTAGATTGCCTGATCAATGGCCAGCCGATACCGGAACTGCAAAGGCCAAGTATCGGTTGTAATATCAAATGGAAGTATCAATAACTTGATCATTGCAACATTATTTTTAATTATAAACGTTAACGACTGTCCGATTTTTACATTACTAACAAGCAATTAATATAATGAGTCACGGAGCTAACGGAGGCGGACAAAAAAATTGTATATGCTATTGCGGCACAAACAGGCTGTTATAATAAGAAATAACCGCCTCAAAATTTGTTTGACTATCGCCGGATAATCGTTTATCGGAAATGAATTTTTGTAACTCGGTTTTTTTATCAGGAAATAAGACAGGTATATCCCTCAACTTTTTTACTTTGGTCCACTGCTGGTTTGTTAATATATAATAGAATACGTCTGTCTGTATGGTTTGCTCATAAGTAGCCGAACCATAAGGCCGTGTCTCCCGCATTTGTTTTTTATGTTGTTTATACAATTCGGCCTTTCCTGTTTGGAGCAATTCATAAAAATCTCTTTCTATCGGCGAAGTAGTATTAATGTAATTTGAAAAAACAAACCGATAATCTTTGCCGAGGATCGTATCCCATATTACCACTTCCTTAATTGGTGTAGTAGCGATCATTTCAACACTTTGATCATTCATATAATTCACCTGCGTCTCCAGCAGATTAAGTCGCACCAAAACATTTTTGTATTCTTTGCCTTCACTTAAGATAACAGCTCCCTTCATCATTTTTTCATTAAAAAACGGAGAGCCCTCGACGACCCTCGCAAATTTTGCCATTACGAATGGCGTGCCGGCCACCGTGTACATATGATTGAATGCACTTGGGCTCACATCTTTATCTACATCAACAGTTTTTTGAGAAATGGCATTAAGTGAAGCGGCCGAAATACAGCAGCAAATGATATATTTTAGCATAGAGAAAGTTTCAGTAATTCCTAAGTTACGACTTGCCTCCGATATTTTTTTAGGATACTTGATTGTTGGCACTCGTTTTGGCGGGGTTTTAATACCGTCTAAAACATATCGCAATGAAAGATCAACCAGTCATATTAAAGCTTGAAGCACCCTGGGAAGAGGTGAAAGAACGACTGAAGGACAACGATATTAACCTCACGGATGAAGATCTCGAGTACACGCCAGGTTGTGAAGAAGTATTGCTCGAAAGGCTTGAAAAGAAGATGAATAAATCCCGCGAACAAGTGATCGCCTACATCGAAAGTATTTCTTCTAATATCGACCTCGCAGGATAACGAAAAATAATCCCGGACATTTATCACGGCTAATTATTGAAAATTAATTTAGCTTTCCGTTAATTATTTCACGAATATATTTGAAGCCGAGACTTCAGTCATTAAAAACATTTACCATGAAATATAAATTAGTAGCGATCACCTTGTGTTCATCGCTCCTGTTCTCCTGCGTTAGCAGCAAAAAATTCAAAAAATCACAGGCTGATTATGCCGACTTGCAAACCAGGTACGTTACACTCGAAGGCAATTTGAATAATTGCAATAATGAGAAAGCTGAATTAGCAAGACAAAAATCAGCTTTGGAAAATGACAAAGCTAATCTCAACAACCAGATAGCTGACCTGAACAAGCAGATCGATTTTCTTAAATCCAATAACACAACGGTATTAAGACAATTGCAAGACCTTTCTGTAGTTTCTTCATCACAAGCGGAGAGCATCAAAAAATCATTAGACAACATAGGAGCTAAGGACGCCTATATACAGGATCTGCAAACTGCAATGGCACGTAAGGATTCATTGAATCTTGCCCTTGTAATGAACCTGAAAGGCGCTGTAGGGAACCTGGAAGACCAGGATATAAATATCAAGGTGGATAAAGGTGTTGTTTACATTGATATTTCCGATAAACTACTTTTTAAAAGCGGTAAATATGAAGTGACATCGCAGGCTAAAACCGTTCTTGGTAAAGTGGCCGCAGTCCTGAAAAATCAACCCGATATCGAATTCATGGTCGAAGGCCATACTGATAATGTTCCCTATCGCAGTGGTGTATTACTTGATAACTGGGATCTGAGTGTAAAAAGAGCTACAGCGGTGGTCAGGATTTTACAAAAGGAATATGGCCTTGATCCGAGAAAAATGGCCGCTGCTGGCCGTGGTGAGTATTTCCCGCTCGTTGACAACTCAACAGCAGAAAATAAGGCAACCAATCGCAGAACAAGGATCGTGATCCTGCCACAGCTGGATCAATTCTTTAAACTATTGGAACCCAAAAAACCTACTTAATAAAAAGTCCCCCGGTTAAATCGGGGGATTTTTTATTGCTAAAACTTTTTACCATCAATATTCTATCGGTAATGATCACGTAATTTGCAGCCGATATGACGACTTATTTAGAGGGATTGAACGAAAAGCAGCGTGAAGCGGTATTGCATGTGGAAGGTCCTTTGATGATCGTGGCCGGTGCAGGAAGTGGAAAAACCAAAGTGCTCACCACCCGGGTTGCACATTTAATGGCCAATGGAGTAGATGCTTTTAATATTCTTGCACTAACATTTACCAATAAGGCGGCAAAGGAGATGAAGGAAAGAGTGGAGCATATTCTTGGCAACAACGAAGCAAGGAATTTATATATTGGAACTTTCCATTCGGTTTTTGCAAGAATACTCCGCACGGATGGGCCCAAGCTTGGTTACCCCAACAACTTTACTATTTATGATACCGATGATGCCAAGAATGTGGTGAAAACAGTGATCAATGAGCTGAACCTTGATGATAAACATTATAAGCCATCTACCGTTTACAATCGCATCTCATCTGCAAAAAATGCATTGGTTGGACCTGCCGAATATGCAAACGATTATTATATTCAGCAGGAAGACATGCGCAGTAACAGGCTGGCGATTGGCCAGATCTATGATGCGTATGTAAAACGTTGTTTCAAAAATGGGGCAATGGATTTCGATGACCTGTTGCTTAAATTTTATGAACTATTAAAGACTTTTCCCGAAAGCCTCAGCAAATACCAGCACAAGTTCAAATACATTTTAATAGACGAATACCAGGATACCAACCCCGCACAATATGAGATAATAAAACTGCTGGGTGCCATGCATGAGAATGTTTGCGTGGTAGGCGACGATGCACAAAGTATTTACAGCTTCCGTGGTGCCACCATTCAAAACATTTTGCAGTTCCAGAAAGATTATGAAGAAGTAAAAGTGGTCAAGCTGGAACAAAACTATCGAAGCACGCAAAGCATTTTAAATACGGCAAACGAGGTCATCAAAAAAAATAAAAGCCAGATACCAAAAGATCTTTGGACAGAAAATGCAGAAGGAGAGAAGATCCGCCTGGTGAGAACAATGACTGATAATGATGAAGGAAAATTTGTTGCTGATACTATCCAGGAACAAAAGCTCCGTAATCATTTTTTTAATCGCGACTTTGCCATTTTATATCGTACCAATGCACAAAGCCGTGCATTTGAAGAGGCCTTGAGAAGGATGGGTATACCCTATACTATTTACGGTGGTATCAGCTTTTACCAACGCAAGGAGATCAAGGACTATATCGCTTACCTGAGGATTGTTATCAATCCAAAAGATGAAGAGGCACTGAAGCGTATTATCAATTATCCTACTCGTGGTATCGGCAAAACAACCATCGATAAGGCGGTTCTTTTTGCCAATGAAAATAATATCAGCATGTGGGAGGTCCTGGAGCAGGCAAGAAAGTTTGGATTTAAATCCGGAACAGCGGAAGTGATCGATGAATTTGTAACAATGATCAAAAGCTTTCAAAGCATGTTGAAAAAACACAATGCTTATGAAGTGGCTTTTCATATTGGTAAGCAAACAAATTTTGTAAGAGAGCTTTTCAATGATAAAAGCGCCGAAGGTGTTGCACGCTATGAGAACATCCAGGAATTATTGAACTCTATAAAAGAATGGATCGAAAGCCCGGACAATGAAGAAGGAGAGTTGGTAGATAAAGGTCTTGGAAGTTATTTGCAGCAGATCACCTTACTGACTGATGCGGATGAAAAAGATCCAAATGCCGATACAGTAAAAGTAATGACGATACATGCAGCAAAAGGACTTGAGTTTGCCGTGATATTTGTCGCGGGTCTTGAAGAAATGCTTTTCCCCAATGCACTTAGCATTAACACAAGAGAAGAGCTGGAAGAAGAAAGAAGATTGTTTTATGTAGCGATTACCAGGGCTAAAAAGAGATTGTGGATCACGTATGCCAATACACGTTATCGTTTTGGGTCATTGGTGCAAAATGAACCAAGCCGGTTCATAGACGAATTGCCCGAAAACTTCCTCGACAGAAGTTTTGCAGGTGGTGGCGCCAGGAACCAGGGAACTGATTTTGGCAATGGAACTGCATTTGAAAGAATGAGGGGATGGGGAGGACGAGGTCAGGAGTCAGGTCCCGATAGCTATCGGGACAGAAATCAGAAGTCAAAAACGGAAGCTCCAACTTATTTAACTCCAAAGGCAACAACTCCAAGAATTGTGGAGCATGTTCCTTCTGCTGATTTTAAGGCAAGTGATGTTTCGAACTTACAGGTTGGACAAAAAGTGGAGCACCAGAAATTTGGTTTTGGAGAAGTAATAAAAAAAGAAGGTGCAGCACACAATCCGATTGCCACGATCAGGTTTGAAAATAATGGCGAGAAAAAGATCATGCTGAATTATGCAAAACTGAGGATAATAGAAAGCTAAATTATGGCTTCGTGATTAAGTAAATCTCTAGCGAAACGAGTTTTTACCTGTAACTTTTTTTCCTCACTTAGGTAAATGGCTTCGATAATGTATAAACAATAATCCCTTTACACTGAGTTTACGTGTATTATGATTTGCGGCATGATATTTTATGCTATTCTGATTGATAATATTATTAAACTTATAAAACTATAATTATGCAAAGAAAACTATTAGGTCTGCTGTTTGCCGCAGCGGCTTACGGAATTTACAAATACACAAGGATGACTCCTGAACAAAAAGAAAATTTGAAAAGAAAAGGTGGTGATATATTGAAAGATCTTTCAGGTGTAGGAACTCATCCTGCCGATAAAAAAATGGCAGCAGTAAGTACCGAAAACAACTATTAAAAAAATAATTCTAGTTTACTAACCCCAAAGAGTTGCGTTTGCAACTCTTTTTTTATTCTCCCGGGTGATACGTTTTTTCTGCATGTTTCAGTACATCTTCCCTGTAAAACAAGACATCTTTGAATTGGCCTTTACTGTACATCAATCCCTGGTCGGCAAAGTGTTTTGAGTTGGGGTCCCCGCTTTCGCCTCCTGTCAACAACGATCTTGCTTTAATTCTCTTCCCGAATTCAACGGCGCAAACAAAACTGTTACCATTATAACCATATCGTTTTTTTGTACCAGTAAATGTGCGGCTTACAAATGAAGGAAGCATTCCCCATGTAGATGCAGCAAACCCAACGGGTATACTGGGCCTGCTATCATCAAATTTGTTATCAATGTCAGATGATATCCTTTGAAAACGATTGATCTCTCCCCATGGCAACTGCCAGCGGCCAAATTTGTTTTGCAAGTCATTTATTGTCGATAGTAACGATTGCAGCAATTCTGCTGGTTTTGCATTGTCAGCAAAATATTTTGCTTTATCCACCTGGTCGGGTTTTTCCTTTCCGGGAACATTTGTTCTGAGTACTGTACTCCATACTTTCTGTCCCCATTCTATCGCCAAAGTTGCTGCGATTGAATTCTCGGTTGTACGATAATCCCAATTCTTCAAAACAGATATCGGGCCTATGAGATAAGCATATAAACTATCATCATAAGAAACATTTTTTTCAAATGCGCTAACAAGTGCCGGTATCAAAACTTCAAATGCAGCTAATCTCCTGTCATATCCTGCTTTAATTAATTTGTCAATGTTGTATTTTTTTTCTTCACTCAATACTCTTGTTGCATTTACTCCTCTGAAATTTTCACCATCAGGAGCCATATAAAATGGATAATCTTTTTTCTTTGGACTGTTATCACCGGCAACAGTAAATGGGGTGGAGTTGCAATTTTGTACCCACCCGTTCGATGGATTAATGCTGAATACTGTTTCATTGATACTGTGATAACCCTTCCATTCTGTTGCCGGGGTACTTCCATCAACTGGCTTACTCCAATCATATTTTGCATCTCTTACAGGTACCCTGTTGCCATGCCAGTAAGCGATATTTCCTTCAGCATCGGCATACACAGTATTGTTTGAAATATTCCCTTTCAGATCAAGCGTTTTTTTAAAATC
>Ga0075419_10001358_pt1 | contig 15768 bp, 12 predicted proteins | sample SoiMetdeltSBSDD3_FD_76900 | JGI IMG/M metagenome (GOLD analysis project Ga0075419, IMG submission 76900) | Bulk soil microbial communities from a Populus tree surrounding site in Tennessee, USA - Soil MetaG P. deltoides SBSDD3 | ecosystem: Environmental > Terrestrial > Soil > Tree plantation... | reverse complement strand
GTCACCGCGGCCACTCGGGCGGCCCGGTCGCTCCGTTCGCCTCGCCCGCCCCTCCCCTCCCAGGCGTCCGCCAGCGCGGCGTGCAGCTCGCGCCGGCGGGCCGGTGCCGCCAGCGCCGCGGCCACCTCCCCATAGAGCGGATGGCAGAAGCTGGGACCGCCGCCCGACCACCGGACGATCCCGGCCGCTGCCGCCCGGTCCAGGTGCTCGGCGACCGCCACCGGCTCGATGCCGAGAGCCGCGGCACACACCTCGACGCTGGCCGACGGGCCGGCGAGGGCGAGGACGGTCAGCGTCTCCTGTGCGGCCGGCTCCAGCCGGCGCAGGTTCCGGGCGAGAACGTCCCGGATCGCGTGCGGCAGCTCACCGCCGTCGCCCAACGTCACAAGCTCGCGGACGAACAGCGGGTTGCCCCCGGTTCGAGCGGCGAGCCCTACGGCGTCAACGGGTCCCCCCGCCGGAAGGTCCGCCACGAGCTGGGCAACAGCATCTGGTGCGAGGCCGCGCACGACGACGACGTCGCCCTGCCGCCGCAGGCCCGCCAGCGACTCGGCGCCGGGCTCGTCGGGTCGAGCAGTCCCCAGCAGGCAGACCGGCGCCCCGGCGAGCCGGCGGGGCACGCGCTCGATCGCCCAGCACGACGCCTCGTCCGCCCAGTGGAGGTCGTCGAGGACCACAAGGATCGGTGCGGCCTCCCGCAGCAGATCGACGAGGGAATCGACGACCTCCCACCGCCGGTCCGAGGGCGGCAGGGTCGGGTCGGTGCCGGCGTCACTGCCGACGGTCCGCACGATGCGATCGCACAGCCCGAGGGCAGGCCGCTCGGCCTCATCCGCCTCGACCCACACGACACGCACATCCCGCGCGGCGGCCTCGGCGGCGAGCTCCTGGGCGAGGCGCGTCTTGCCCATCCCGGCCTCGCCCACGACCAGCGAGACCATTGGCTCGCCGGCGAGGGCGCGGTCCAGCTGCCGCCGCAGGACGAGCAGCTCGTCCTCCCGGCCGACGAAGTCGGGCGCCACCATCACTCGATTTGAGCAGACCCGGGTCCGGCGCGCCCGGGGCAGAGAAATGAGCCCTCATCACCCCGATCGGCCTTCACTTCTGGCACGGATGTGGCACGGCACGACCTCTGCGTCCCGAATTCGAGTCGGCCGACTTTTCGCGCGATCTACGCCGCGATGGGACCCGCGCCTGCAAACCGTGCGGTCGGTGGCACTTGGGTGAGCTGGCCTAGGCGACACCGTGCAGGTGACGTGTCCCCGGTTGGCCGGATGATGTGGCCCAGCAGCACCGGGAACGAGCCGGCACGGCCGCGGCCCCCGGGTGACCAGGTGTGACCCGGTCACCCGGGCCTGTGATCAGCCCGACCGTCAGCTGGGCGGTCGAGCCAGCTTTGCGCTTGCGAAGAGCGCAGCCCCACCGAGCAGCAGTGCGAGACCGGCGACCGTGAGAAGGCCGTCATTGTCGCTACCGGTGTCGGGCAGCTGGCCACCGGCGACCTGGACGGTCGTCGTCGTCGACGGCGTCATGCTCGTGGTGCTCGTCGCCGTCGACGATACGGGGACGGAGGTCGTGGTCGTCGACTCGGTGGTGCTCGTCGGCTCATCGGTCGTGGTGGTGGTCGACTCGGTCGTGCTCGTCGGCTGCTCCGTCGTCGATGTCGTCGACGAGCTCGTGGTGGTGGTCGACTCCGTGGTGCTCGTCGGCTGCTCCGTCGTCGATGTCGTCGACGAGCTCGTGGTGGTGGTCGACTCGGTCGTCGTCGTCGGCTTCTCGGTCGTGGTGGTGGTCGACGAAGTGGTCGAGGTCGTCGGCGGCGGCTGGCAACCGGTGACCCAGAACGTCTTGTGCTTCACGTCGGCGCCCTGGGACCCGTCAGCGTTGACCGTCAACTTCACGTGCCAGCCCTGCTCGGGGTGCGGCTCGAACTCGGCGAGCAAGGTCGTGAGGTCGTAGGTCCTGCTCGCGTCGAGGCCCGCTCCAGAACCGCCGCCGCTGTTGTCGTCCTCACCGATGAAGATGTCGTCGTCTTCGAGGATCACCTCGTTCCCGGTGGGCGGATGCACCTCGAACGTCACGTCGGCGAACAGCTGCCCCAGGTCGTAACCATAGAAGTCGACCTGGAACACGCACCCGACATGCGGCTCGTTGTCCGGGTGGCTGTCGAAGTCGGTGCCGTCGATCTTGACCGTGCCGTTGTTCCCGGCAGGCCCGCCAGGATCGGCGGCCGCTCGGCCGGGGATGGTCCCGACAAGGAAGAGGGCCCCCGCAACCATGCCGATGAGGCCGATCAGCGTGCGCCATCGCGAGGCGTTGTCTACCACGTTGTCCATTTGCGCCGAGCTCCCTTCAGCCACGGGCTCCAGTGCCCGGGTTCGCCCTTACGACGCGACCGCGGCCGCCGCCGTCTCCCCTCATATGGCGCCGATCCTCGGACGGATCGTGCCCAGCTGTCGTACCAACCGAAGGACCGGAGCGGCGAGCAATGGGATGGCAAACGCCTTGCGTGGGGCGCAAGTACGCCAACTCGTCCCGCCGACTTGGCGAGCACTCGATCCGATCGGCCGGTTGCGCAGAAGCTACCACCACTGTCGTCATCGTCAGACCACTCCACATGGGTAACGCGGGCGAGCAGGGAGATCCCGACGGCGAGCCGGGCAACGCGAGCGAGGTCGTCGCCCTGAGCGCAGACGGAATTTCGGCTACGGCCGAGGACGAGTGACCCGGGCGTCGTTCTGGCACGTGGGTGGCACGAGGTCCGTCGGTGAGCCACCGCCGGGAGGCACAGGACGGGCCGGCTCGCCCGGGTGACCAGGGACTCCGGTGGCTCGGGGGGCAGTGTGCTGGTTCAGGACATGTGCAAGGGGTGAGTCGAGACATCTGCAAGGGGTGAGGGTGCTCTCGTGGCCCGATGTCGAAGCGTCGGGCGGTCGTGCTGGCGGCAGGTGGGCTGCCAGCCGGCCACTCCGCCGGCTGGCAGCCCACTTACGTGTACGGCGTCATCGTCGCTGTGGAGCTTGCGGCACATGGCCCAAACGGGGGACCGGACGTCGATCGTGCTCATCAGCAGGGGCACGCAGCGCTGGTGGGCGCTGTGGCGCTCCTGTTCTGTCGGTTGGGGCCTGGCTCGGCTGGGCCCACGTCCACCGGCTGGTGGCGGATCAGGCGAGCTTCCCGCCGCAAGTACTCGACGCGAGCCTGGCCCTGCTGGTCATCGCAGGTCTGACCAGCCTCACCATCGGGTTCTGCCACTCAGGTTCATGGACGGAGAGGTGCTGTTCGCATCGAACAAGGGCGGGTGGGGCGTGGTGTAGGGCGCTTCGCGCTTCCTCACGCTCCACATCCTCGCCAACGGGCATGCCCGCCAGGAGCTGATCGGCCGGGGATCGTCGTGGCTCTCTGGGTTCCAGTCACGCTGTTCGTTCGTCGTGTTCGGCACGGCCACGTTGCGGTTCCGGAGGTTCGTGGCGATAGCTGCTGCCCGAGGAGGTCCCCGGAGGAGTGGCGCTGGTGGGCACACACGAGGAGGGGTACGGGCGCGCTGCTCGGCCCCCATGACTGTCGTGCCGCAGACTGTGTCGCGCGCACGCAGCGCCCGCCCGCGGCGGAGACCTGCCTGACCGTATGAATCCGCCGGCGCCCGATGTGGCTGTAACAGTCAGGATTCGAGCGGCCCGACCGCATCAGGCTGTGGCCCGCGCCCCTTCGTCAACGCCTGGGACTGTGTGTCCCAGTGTGTTCCCGCGCACACTTGGTGTGTGTCGCGCGACGACGCCCGCGGCGGGATGCCGTGATCCAGTCGTTGCATGACGACCACTGATCGTAGCCAAGCGGCCAAAACAACCTGCTCGGATGGTGCGCACATCGCCGAGCTCCTCTGCCGCGCCCGCACGGGAGACAACGCGGCCACGGGCGAGATCGTCGAGCGCTGCAGCCCGATGCTCAGAGCTCTCGCCCGCCGGATCGTCTACGACGACGCCGAGGTGGAGGACGTAATCCAGGAGGTGTGGGTCACGTTCGTCGAGAACCTCGACCGCATCCGCGAGCCGGCAGCCACGCGCGGCTGGCTGGCGCGCGTGCTCACCCACACGGCCATACGCGCAGCACAGCGAGCCCGGCGGACCGAGCCGTCCTTCGTGGTGGGGATGGCGGATCCGGACGTCGACACGGCGGACGTCGCCATTCGCAAGGTCTGGCTCGAGGAGGTGCGGGAGCGTCTGGACCACGCCCTCCACGCCTTGCGCCCCGAGGACAGGCGCCTGGTCGTGCTACTGGCCAGCGAGCGGCGCCCGGACTACCGCGCGGTCAGCCGCGTCACAGGTCGCCCAATTGGGAGCATCGGACCGACGCGGATGCGGGCGATGAACCGCCTGCGCAGCCAGCCTTCGCTGTCGGCTCTCGATCTCACCGCCTGATCGCCCGCGACCGCCGCTGCGCCGGGCGAGGCGCATAGGGAAGGCTACGATCTCTACGGAGGGTGAGCCCGAACCTTCGCGACGTGAGGGACCGGCCGATGCTGGATCTGCTGACCGAGCGGGAGCGCAACAGAGTCCTGCGCACGGGGGTTCGGCGGCGGTTCCGGCCGCGGGAGGTCGTCTTCCACGAGGGCGATCCCGGCGACTCGCTGCACATCGTGACCGATGGCGCCTTCATCGCGCGGGGCTCATCGACACTGGGGGAGGTGATCGCGGTGAACGTGTTCGGCGTCGGTGATGTATTTGGCGAGATGGTGCTGCTCACGCCCGGCACGCGCCGCTCCGCCACGGTCGCGTCGCATGGCCGCGGCGCGACGCTCATGGTCATGCGGGGCGACTTTGAGGCGCTGATGGAGGATGGCGGCAATCTCGATCGAGTCCTCCTGTCCTTGCTGGCCGAGCGCAATCGCGTCCTGACCGCCCACCTCGTGGAGCTGCTGTTCGCGCCGGTCATGCAGCGAGTGTGCATGCGGCTACTGGAGTTCTCGCAGAAGGTCGCCTCTGGCGCGGACGAGGGATGGGTGGCTCTGAGCCAGGAGGACCTGGCGACCCTGGCCGGCACGACCCGCTCCACCGTGAACCGGGTCCTGCGCCGCGCCCGCGAGCTCGGGCTGGTCGAGCTGGCGCACGGTCGCATCCGCATTACCGACGAACAGGCGCTCGGCCAGAGCGCCCGGCGTGCCTTGCGGCGCTGAGTCCGCTGTGGCGTGCGGTGCCAGCGGCCCGATCGAGGTGTCTCCACCGGAGCGCGCAGATCGCACCGCGGCGCGCAGGGCTACGGCGGATCCGATGACGATCTGAATTCGACGTATCAGGCTGCCGCGTGACCACTCCCCTTTCTAGGCGCGCCCGGCAGCTCGCGTGGTCGGCGCGTGCCCACGCCGATGTGAGACGAGGGGACGTGAACCGATGCCTCAGACACCGCCGGACGTGCAGCGGGGCCGGTCGACACCCGCCCGGGTCGTCCTCGTCACCGGGAAGGGCGGCGTCGGCAAGACGACGCTGTCGGCTGCCACCGCCGTACGTGCCGCCGACCAGGGCACGCGCACCCTCGTCGTCTCAACCGACGAGGCCCACTCGCTCAGCGACGTCCTGCTCGAGGAGCTGGGCTCGGAGCCGGTGCGCGTGGCCGCCAACCTGGACGGCCTGCAACTGGACGGCCGCTACGAGCTCCAACGTTCGTGGGGACTGATCATCCGCTACCTGCGGCGCCTGCTCGGGATCACCGAGCTGGACAGGATTCACGTCGACGAGCTGTGCATGGTGCCAGGTCTCGACCAGCTCGTGGCCCTTGCCCGGCTGCGCGAGCTGATCGAGGACGGGCGCTGGGACGCGATCGTCGTCGATTGCGCTCCGAGCGCCGACAGCCTGCGGTTGCTGGCCCTTCCGGAGGTCCTCGGCTGGTACGTCGAGCGTTTGTTCGGGCGTGACGGCACGCTCAACCGTTGGGCGCGCCGGCGCATCGAACGGAGCCTCTCGCTGCCGCTGCCCGATGAGTCCGTCATCTCGTCCATCACCGAGATGACGGACGAGCTGTCGGGCCTGCGGGCCACCCTCGACACGGGCCGGACGACGGCCCGCATCGTGCTCACGCCGGAGCGAGTGGTGATCGCCGAGGCGGAGCGCACCCTGTCGTACCTGGCGCTGTACGGCTACGGGGTCGACGCCGTGCTGGTCAACCGGGCACCCGGTGGCCATGCATGCTGCGGGGCCGACCCCTGGGCCGCGGCGTCGCGAACACAGCTCGACCGGATCGACGCCAGCTTCGCCGGTGTGCCGCGCCTCGCGGCGCGCCGGCGGCCCGAGGAGCCGCTCGGACTCACCGCTCTGGCCGAGGTGGGCCGTGAGCTGTACGGCGACGGCGATCCCCTCGCGACCCTGGCGCCACATCAATCACTGACGATCGCAACGCGTGGCGACGAGACCGTGGTGCGGCTGCTGGTCCCTGGTATGGAGCGCGAACGGATCGGCGTTGAGCACGACAGCAACGGCGAGCTGATCGTGACCCTTGGCGCTTACCGGCGCAGCATCCCCCTGCCTGACACACTCCGCCACCAGCCGGTCGTGCGGGCGGGCGTCGAGGGGCCCCACCTGGAGATCGTGTTCGGGGAGCCTTGCCATGTCGCTTGACGAGGACCTCTATGAGCTGCTCGGGGAACAGTCGGAGCACGTGGACGCCTTCGTGCCGCCCGACTGGCGCTGGGACGCGGCCCGCCGCGAGACCGCGACTCGGATGCTCGACGCGACAGCCGGGGTGCTGGCCGCCACCGGCCGCCTCATTGCGGTGGCCGAGGAGCTGGTCCGCGACCAGCGCGACCGGCTGGCGTGCGAGCCGCCTACCGCAGGCGACACAGACCCGCGCCGACGCCCGGACGACCGGGCAGCACCCGGGCGGCGACGCATCGACCTGAGCTACTGACCCAACAGAGGAGACACGGATGCGTTCCGCAACCAAGACGGCGTCACCCGACATTGACGACTCGAACAGCTTCCTCGACCGTTCCTGGATCGAGAAGGTCGCGACGACGCCCGACAACGACCTACGCACCCACCGGATCGCCCTGACGTACGCGAGGCTCGCCGACTGCCTCGACCGGTTGATCTTCGGTGGGAAGCCATCCAAGAAGGCGGGGGGCCAGAAGCGAGCCAAGCAGCCAAAGGCATCCGCAGACATGTCGGTCACAGCGCAGCTCGGCCGCCATGAGTCGGTTAGCTCGTGCAATGCGAACTGGTTCCACTTCGCGACCTGGGCGACTGCGACGATCACGCCAAACATCGCCAACAATCGTCCGCCCCAACGAATCGACAGCCTCCCGATGTCGGCGCTGCGGCGGGAGCTGACGCCCAAAGTAGTCCACGCCCGTGCCGCGAGCGGGCAGCGCGTCAGCCGATCGCTCTCCTGGGGCCAGCGCCTGGTGTTCGTGTCGAGCTCCCTCGCATTAGTGGACTTCGCCCAGCAACTCGATCGCGACAAACCGGTGCGCCTGGCGCGCAGCACCAAGAGGAAGATCGACGACCTCACATCTTGGAACTGCAGCAACTGGATCGGTCACGAGCGGCACCTCAAATGCCTGGACACAGCCTTCGGCTACTACCGGCGGGCGCGTGCCCTCCGGAGCGAGCCTGACGTGTCCGCGCGGCTGATGCTCGGTGGCAACGTGCTCATCATGGCGGTCGACCAGGACATCATCGATCACGCCATCGAGACCACGGTCAATCACATCCCACAGCGGGTCGCCGCCAGCCTCGAAGGCTTCACCGCCAAGTGGGCCGAGCGGATGTGGGGCATCCCGAGGCAGCTATCCAGTCTCTCGCTCCCCTACCGCTACAAGGGTCCCCGCGACGCGCTCGACACCGCCTGGTCGCGCCTGATGACCGACCAGGTCTTCGTTATGACGCTCCCCACCGAGACGCTCCGCCTCGGCCGCGACATCCCGCCCCGCTACACCGGCCGGCCGTTCTATCCTGAGGCGCTGCGTCGCTTGACAGCTGGCGAGCACAAGAACCTGGGCTCGTCTCCGGCCGAGGCCGAAGCGGTTCGCAGGGAGATCGACGAGATCTCGGCACTGGTGAGCAGCCTCGACCGCACCATGGGGAACGGCCGCGGCTCGGCGGCGCGGGACTGGCGACTTTGGGACGAGCGCGTGAACTGGGCCCTGACCTTGATCCGGTCACGCCAGCAGGACGAGACGCTGTTCTGGGCGCCGTACTCGCAGGAGGACCAGCAGCGCATCGTCGACGGTGTCCTGCCCCTGCGCGGCGGCGACCCGGCATCACTCGAAGTGCAGGCGCCCAGCGGCGCCGTCGTGATCGACGGATACATGACCAAAGGAGGACCGCTGTGAAACACGACATCGTCCCCGTTGAGGTCCTCGAGGCGCTGCGAGCCGTCGGCGACCCGGCGCTGCCGCGCCCTGGCGACGTGTTCGCGACGACGCAAGCGGAGGGCTTTCTCCGCGTGCCCGGCCTCAGGGACGTCACGACGCCTGACGCGTCGATCGTCGCTGCCATCAACCAGGTGTCGCCTGACGCCGACAAGGTGGGGCTCGCCAATCGTCTCTTCGCCGAGTACGGGACGGAGATCAGCGGTGCCCTCCTCCTGGCTGCTCTCCCTCAGGCGTACGCCACCGTCTGGGGATCACGCGTCCTCACCGCGACGGCCGCGCTGCAGCAGGACTTCCGCCGGCGCATCGTGCGGACCGCTCAATTCCTGCTCATCGTCATGCGCCAGCCTATGGGCAAGGAGGAGATCCGTCATCTCTGGCCCACGGACGCAACAACAGACCTCGAAACGTCGTCGTCGGCGCCCGAGGACACTCGCCCATGGCAGGCATGCCTCGCGATCCGGCGCTTCCACGAGTCGATCCGGCAGCAGATAAGGACGAGCCCTGAGCTCACAGAAGCGGTGGGAACCGAGAACAAGGTGCCTCTCAACCAGGAGGACCTCCTCGGGATGCTGCTCAGCTTCACTGTCACGGTGTTCGAGGTGCTCGAGCAGTTCGGCATCACCTGGTCCGCCGACGAGCAGGAGGCATACCTCCATGTCTGGGACCTGGTCGGCGCCCACCTCGGCGTGGGCTCGGCGAGGGCCCGCCGTGAGACGAAGGCACGGTTGTCCGAGGCGACGAGGGGGAGGATTCCACCGCGCATGCTGACGGAGAACCAACAGGGCTGGATCGGGCTACGCCCAGTATCGATCAGCGATACACGCCTCCTGCTCGATCAGATACGACGCCGGCAATGGCCACCGGCCGCCCTCGTCCCCCGCGATGGCGGCGCGGCCGACGCCAGCCTCGGCGGCGACACCCGGTCGGGACGTCTGCTCCTGAGGGCTCTGCTCAATGAACTGGCAGCGTCCATGCCCCCCAGGTTGCGGCCATTGGCCCTGTCGGTCATCCGCCGCCTCGCACCGCCCCCCGTGCGCGAGCGGCTGAACCTGGGCGGTGGCGGGATCGTGCTGTCAATGCTCGACGTGCTGCCGCAACGCAAGGTCAGGGTCGACCCGTTCACGGTCGTCCCCGGGACGAACCCGCTCACGGCCAAGGTGACGCGCATGATGGCCAACGAGGTCACGATGCGTGCCATGGTCCGCTTCCTGCGTACCGAATCCCTGTTCCTGCCCGGCCTGGCAGAATGGTCGAGGGATCTCATCGATCCCATGGAGGAGGGCATCGCGTGACCCTCGCCAGTGATCGCGGCGACGGCCGCCGTCGGTGCCGGAGGGACGAGGCCGGCTGACTTGGCGCCAGCCTCGCCTCTCCGTGGGCCGGTGCCGCCCGAACGCGTTCGGGCGGTGCTCACGCTCCTCTTCACCGATATCGAGGGCAGCACGCGGCTCTGGGAGACCGACCCGGACCACATGGAGGCGGCCGTCAGGGGCCACAACGAGGCGATCACGAAGATCGTGGCCGGGGCCGGAGGTACGGTCGTACGATTCATGGGCGACGGCGTTTTCGCTCGCTTCGCCGACGGGACGGACGCGGTGGGCGCTGCGGTCGCTATCCAGCGCCGGTTCGCAAGCAACGACTGGGCCGGCATCAGCCCCTTCCGCCTCCGCGCCGGCCTTCACACGGGCATGTGCACGATCCACCAGGGCGAGGTGTTCGGACGGGCACCGAACCTCGCATCGCGGCTGGAGGCGGCGGCCCACGGCGGGCAGATCCTGCTGTCCGACGTCACCGCGAGGGCTTGTGCCGGCCGACTCCCCGCCGGCTGTCAGCTGTTCGACATGGGGCGCTACCACATCCGCGGCTTCGACGAGCCGGTCGTTGTGCACTCGGTCGTGGCCCAGGGACTGCCGAGCGTGTTCCCTCCGCTGCGCACGCCATACCGAGGCTTCGACGAGCTTCCCTCCGAGGACTCGGCGCTCTATGGGCGGGACGCGGAGATCGACGAAGTCGCGGCGATGCTGCTCCGACACCGTCTCGTGACGCTGTGGGGCCCCGGGGGCGTCGGCAAGACCCGGCTAGCGCTCAGGGTGGCTGCGCGGGCACGCCGCCCCTACGAGGACGGCGTGCGATTCGTCGACCTGTCGACCGCCGACAGCCCGGTCGACGTGCCCGCAATGGTGGCGTCCGCCCTGCGCGCGCAGCCCACCAGCGGCGAGACGGCCGCCGCCACCGTGCTCCGCGTGCTGCGGCCGTCACGGCTGCTGCTCGTGCTCGACAACTGCGAGAGCTACACGGCCGCCGTCCGCGACCTCACGGCTCCCATCGTCGCCAACTGTCCTGATGTCCACATCCTCGCGACATCGCGGGAGGTCCTCGACGTCTCCGTGGAGCACACGGTGGAGATCCGAGGGCTGACGGTCCCCAGCGAGCGGGAGACGGACACCGACCGCATCGCGGCGTGCGACGCGGTACGGATGTTCGCCGACAGGGCCGGCCAGGCTGTGTCCCACTTCTCGCTCACTGGCGAGAGCGCGGCACCCGTCGCTGCGCTCTGCCGAGCCCTCGACGGGCTCCCGCTCGCGATCGAGCTGGCGGCCGGCCGCCTCGGCGTCGAGACGCTGGACGATCTGGTCAAGGACCCGCCCGAGTTGATCACCCGCCTGGACCATCAGACCGGCGGTTCGCGCCGAGGCACGGGGGTTCTCGAGCCGGTGCGGTGGGCCGTGGCGCGCCTGACCGATGTCGAGGTGGACATGTTCCACCGTGTGGCCACGTTCGCGGGTTCGTTCTCCCGCCGGTCGGCCCTGCAGCTCGGGGTCGAGCCGGTCCAGGCCGGGCGCAGCTTCGACCGGCTCGTGCGTACTTCACTCGTCGTCAGAGATCCCATCGTGGCCGACCGGTTCCGCCTGCTAGCCACTGCCCGAGAGCTCGCTCGCTCGTCGACCAGCGAGGCGCAGCGCAGGACCTACCAGGACGCCCATGCCTGTCTGATCCTGGATCGGGTCGAGGACCTGGAGCCCCGCATGCTCACCAGCGACGAAGCGCGTTGCGTCGAGATGCTGAGGGCAGACTTCGCCGACTGCCGAGCAGCCGTCGAGTTCTTCCTCGCGAACGACCGCAACGTGGAGGCCACCCGGATGGTCGTGGCGCTGTCCCAGTTCGCCCTCCTCGAGCCGCGGCCTGAGGTGTACGCCTGGGCGTCGACCGTCGCGTCCCGCATCGACGACGATGCGCCGAAGGCGTCGGAGGTCCTTGGCGTTGCGGCGCATGGCGCGTGGTTCGCCGGCGACACCGACCGCGCGGTCGCACTCGGCCTGCGAGCGGTCGCCGCCGCCGCCCCAGGGGACTCGACTCGCCTGGCGCACAACACCCTGATGGACGCCTACAGCAATGCGGGGCAGTTCGACGCGGCGACCACCCACTACCTGGCGATGCTGCGGGAGATGCGCAACAGCGAGGACGTCTACTGGCAGATCGGCGGCCTGGTCCACGAGGCGATCTCGCGGACCATGATGGGTCAACACGAGACGGCAGAGAATCGGGCCGAGCGGGCGGTGGCGCTGGCCCGCCGCCTCGGGTGTCCGAGCGGCATGCGGTTCGCGCTCTACGGCTTGGGGTGGGCACTGGCAAGGTATGACCCCGTCGCCGCCAGCGCCGCGTTCGAACAGGCCATGTACGCGGCGAGCGAGGTCAACAGCCGGTTCACGCACGGGCTGGCCCTGGCCGAGTGGGTCGAGCTACGAAGGACGCTCGGCGACACGGCGAACGCGGTGACGGGCACGAGCGATCTGCTGGAGCTGATCGCGGTGTCCGGCAACCGGTTCCAGCTCTCCCAGGTCCTGCGGCAAGCCGGCCTGCTCTTGGCGGACGCCGGCCATCATGAGGTCGCCGCGCTGGTGTTGGTTGCGCGTGGCGGCCTGCCGGAGATGCCGAAGGCGGCCCTCCAGGCATCGGCGGACGAGAGCTGCCTTCGCGATCTGCAGGACATCCTCGGGGAGCGATGGACCGCGCTCACCGTCCGGGCCAAGGCCATGCACGAACCTGAGCTCATCTCACGGTGCCGGCGTGAGCTCGCCGATCTCGTAGGCGCGGGCGCCCCCGGCTGAGCGGGCCGGGCCGCGTGCCGAACGACACCGGGGCATTTGTCGACGCGCACACAACCCGGCGGCGGTGGTATCAGCGGCCGGCCGCCGCCCTCTGACCCTGTGACGAGATGGATCGGCGTCCGCTCGGCGGATCGTCAGACGGGACCAGGAGGCTCCGATGGCTGCAAAAGACGTGTTCACCCCCGCGTATCGCTCACTCGTGGACGACGTGCCGGAGGAAACTCCGATCACGGTCATAGTCCGCACGGGGAACGTGAAGCCGCTCCGGGACGAGGCCGAGACCGCTCACGGGGCGCTGCTGACCGAGCAGCTGGCCACGCGCCCCTCGCGGCTCCTCGCCCTCGCGCACGAGGAGTACGGCGCCGGGCCCGCGTTCCTCTACAACTTCCGCGACAGCCGGCTCGAGGCGCACGAGAACGTGATCGCGGCCGCACCCGAGGCCGCCAGCCTGTGGCTGGCCGACGCGGTGGCTGTCACCGGGACGCCGGCGGAGATCGCGGAGCTCGCCGACCACGACGACGTCGTCGCCATCGACGTCAACCGCGAGTTCCACCTTCCCCGGATCCTGCAGACGCCGCTCGAGGACACGCCCGATCTGGTCGACGGCAGCACCTGGGGAGTCGCCAAGATCGGTGCGCTCGACACCTGGAGCGGCTTCGGACGGGGGGACGATGTCCTGGTGGGCGTCCTCGACACCGGCGTCGACGACACCCATCCCGCACTGGCAGGCAAGGTGGTGGCCTTCGAGGAGTTCGACGGGCTCGGGAGCCCGCTGGGCACAGCCACCCACGATTCCCACATCCACGGCACACACGTCTGCGGGACGATCGCCGGGCGTACCTACCGGGGCACCAACATCGGCGTCGCGCCGCATGCCCGGCTGGCCGTCGCCCTGGTCCTGCCCAGCGGCAGTGGCACGTTCGCCCAGATCGTGAGCGGCATGCAGTGGACATTGGACCAGGGCGTTCACGTCATGAACATGTCGCTCGGCGGCAGCGGCTACTCCACGCTGTGGAACCTGCCCGTGCTCATCGCCACCCTCTCGGGCACCCTCGTCGTGGCCTCGATCGGCAACTCGGGCCACGGCACGAGCGGCGGCCCGGGCAACGACCCGCTCGCCCTCGGCATCGGCGCCACCGACACCCATGACGTCGTCGCCGGCTTCAGCGGCGGGCAATCCCTGACGGTGGGACACGACGTGTTCGGACGCATCAACTACATGAAGCCCGACATCAGCGCCCCGGGCGTGTCGGTCGTGTCGTCGGTTCCGGGCCCCGACATGGTCGCCCTCAGCGGCACGTCGATGGCGGCACCTCATGTGTCCGGCGCCGCCGCGCTGCTGATGTCATCCGAGCCCGTGCTGCGAGGCAACCCACTCTCGGTCCGGGAGATCTTCCTCGGCGTCGGACGCGAGGACTACGGCGAGGCCGGCCGCGACCAGCGGTTCGGCTACGGCCGGGTCGACGCGATGGCGGCGGCCGAGGCTGCGGTCAGCCAGTTCTCATGACAGGCGTCGACAAGCTGGACGACGAGCTGCGCACGCGGCTCGGCGGCCTCGCCGACGACGAGCTCGTCGATGTGCTCGTCTACCCCGTGTCCGCATCCTCTGACCTGGAGCGCCACCTCTCGGCGCTCCGGGCCGAGGGTGTCCGGCACAACTTGCTGAAGCTCCACGGCACGTTCGCCGTCCAGGCTCCGAAGCGCCTGATCCATGACTTGGCTCGCCGCGAGGACGTCGCCCGCATCACCGCGATGCCGAGCGCGACGATCGACGCGATCGCCGGCGGATGAGCGGCGGTCAGCCCGCTGCGCACTGTCGGTCGTGGCGCACCGCTACTCACCATGTGCCATCGCCGTGCACACCTTCACCCGCACCGCCGCTGGCCAGGGCTGTCTCGCCTCGAAGGACTTTGCCAGGCCACGCTCGGCGAGACGGTGGCTGAACGCAGTGACGTGTAGATCGCCCTACGGTCGCTGTGGTGCACGAGGCGCCGGTCGGGTGTACGGCGCCCGTCGATACATGTCCTGTGGGCCGTGGACACCCGTTGACCAGGGCTGTCGTCTGCTCGGGGGGCAGGACTCGAACCTGCAACACACAGCTCCAAAGGCTGCTGTTCTGCCGATTGAACTACCCCCGAAAGGTCTTACCAAGGTAACGCCACGTGGGCGGGATGGGGCCACGGTGCCAGGTTGGAGGGGTGCTGGGGGCGCCACTAGGGTGGCGGACCTCATGGGTTCTCTGATCAAGAAGCGCCGCAAGCGCATGCGCAAGAAGAAGCACAAGAAGATGCTCAAGCGCACTCGCTAGCAGCGCCGCGCCGCCGGCAAGTAAGCCGGGTGCCCGGCCGGGCGCCACGTCCATCCGAGTCTGTCGCCGAGCGCCCCCTTCGCCGGGGGCGCTCGTTGCGCGTCCCCCCGGGCCGCAACGGCGACAACAGGGACAGCCGCAACGGCCGCAGCAGCGACAGTCAGTAGGCGGGGATGGTGTGGGCGACGATGCGGCCCTCGCCCGGGTGGGCGCCCTCGACGAACCACGTGGAGCCGGACCCGGCGAGCCGGGGGGTTTGGCCGGTGGCCGAGCCGAAGGCGTCGCGGAACGCGGCCATCCGGGGCTCCACCACCAGGGCGGCGGGCTCCAGGTCGTTGGGGCCGTCGGCCGTAGGGCCGCCCCGGGCATCCCAGGCCGCGTAGACGGCGGGGGTCGAGCAGCCGTACGGGGGCATGGCCAGCGTGATGGTGCGGGCCACGAACGGGAGTGGGGACAGCACCTCCCCGATGCCCTGGACCCGGGCCCGGCCGCCGTGGAGGCAGAACGGGACGTCGGCGCCGAGCGACTCTGCCACCGACAGGTCGTCGCAGCCCGCCCAGCGCATGACCGCCGCGGCGTTGGACGAGCCGCCGCCCAGGCCGCCGCCCGCGGGGATGCGCTTGACGAGCGAGACCTGGGCCTCCCGGCCGACCGCCTTGAGGGCGCGGCCGACCAGGTTGTCGTGCGGGTCGACGTAGCCGAGATGGTGGCCGTCCACCACCTCGAGCCCCCAGCCCGGGCCGAACGTGAGCTCGTCAGCCAGGTCGAGGCTGACCATCTCGGCGTCCAGCAGGTGATAGCCGTCGGCTCGCAGCCCCGTCACCCGGAGGGAGACGGTCAGCTTCGCCGGGGCGAGGACGACCGTCAGTCGGCCCCCCGCCGCACCAGCCAGACGCTCAGCGCCATGAGCGCCGCGCACAGCGCGATGCCCGTCGCCAGCATGGGGAGGTTGCCGAAGAAGCGGTCGCCGAAGTCGCCGGCCTCGT
>Ga0075419_10001356_pt1 | contig 15783 bp, 15 predicted proteins | sample SoiMetdeltSBSDD3_FD_76900 | JGI IMG/M metagenome (GOLD analysis project Ga0075419, IMG submission 76900) | Bulk soil microbial communities from a Populus tree surrounding site in Tennessee, USA - Soil MetaG P. deltoides SBSDD3 | ecosystem: Environmental > Terrestrial > Soil > Tree plantation... | reverse complement strand
TTTGATGATATGCCGACGTGAGATACTTTTCATGACCAGGAATTTTCGTGAGGTTGTATTGTGCTTTTAAAGTTACTGAATCCTTGAGATGGAAATAATTGTCACGACAGGTTTAAAGTATTGCCCTTGTTCCGGGTATAACAGCTGAATTTTTCTAACTATATCCATGCCGCTTGTTACTTTTCCAAAAGCGGCAAAACCCTGGCCATCAGGATTTCTTTTACCACCAAAATCCAGGGATGGCTGATCGTTGATACAGATAAAAAAGTTGCAGGTAGCAGAGGCGGGTGTACCTCTTGCCATTGAAACAGTGCCGTCAAGATGATGCAATCCTGTTTGTTCTGTAGTTTCCATAGGTATCGGGGGAAATTGTTTCAATGAATCCACATTGCCGCCCTGTATCACTTCTATTTTTACAGGGTTATTGGGTTGGTTATCGAGTCTGACTGCCCGAAAAAATGAACTGCTGTCATAGAGATGGGCATCGACATATCTTAAAAAATTCGCAACAGTTACCGGCGCCTTTTCAGGATATAGCTCAACGGTCATATTACCCAATGAAGTTTGAATTAAGCATCTTGTTGCTTTCTGAGCACACACAGTTTTTACCATTACAAAAGCGATGAGTAACAGGAAAACTCTTTTCATGAGACTAAAGTACCAACTTCCGGCCATCTTTTGTCTAGTATCCGATCGCATGCAAAAATTCTGATTTTTTTCTTTTTGAGACATCCAGCACATTTCCATTACGCATTACTACTTGTCCACCGTCGCCGCGAATATATTTGTCAACAAAAAATTTATTGACAATGCTCGAATGATGAATGCGGATAAAAATATCAGAAGGCAATAGCTCTTCAAAATCCTTTAAGGTGCGGCTTACGAGGAATTTTTGGTTAGTAGAAAGATAAATATTGGAGTAATTATCATTTGCTTCAAGATAAATGATGTCTTCAATATTGATAAACTGGAGGCCATCACTAGTGGGTATTGTTAGTAGTTTTGGCTGCTTTTTTTGCAAATGCTCAATCAAAAGATCTAATTGTGAAGCGGCACTGTTCTTGTTCCGCATGCCTGCTGCTTTTGCCACTGCCGCTTTTAACTCTTCCACGTCAACCGGTTTTACCAGGTAATCCAATGCGCAACTGCGAATCGCTTTGATCGCATAATGATCGTAAGCAGTAACAAAGATCAGTTCAAAATCTTTGAATGTAAGTTGCTGCAACAACATGAATCCATTCACCCGGGGCATCTCGATATCAAGAAAAACAAGATCAGGTTTTAGTTCATCGATGGTGCGGATTCCATCTTCAGGATTATCACAACGGGCAACGATCTGCACCTGCCTGCAATGATTAGCTATTTTTTCACTTAAGGAGCTCAGGTTACTCTCATCATCGTCAATTAGTACTGCTCTTAACATTTGATGATTTTAAACGCTTGAACAATTAATTCTTATAATAGCCTCCGTGCCGGCAGCTACGCCTTCTTGCGTAAGGTCTGTGATCACGAGATCATCATGAATGCCATTCTTGTTGTGCAAATGAATGCGTTCCCGGGTAATAGCAATCCCGTACGATTGGTGCTCCGGTTTGTTTTGTTGCAGGAAACCGGCGGCCTTTTCTCGCCCGATGCCATTGTCTGTGACGGAATAAATAATATGCTCATCCTGCAACTTTATTTTCAGGTGCAGCCGGCGATCGGTTTCTTTTTTATTTAATAAACCGTGATGGATGGCATTTTCAATAAATGGCTGTGCAATAAGCGGGGGCACTCTAAAGTCGCCATGCATTAATGCATTGTCCACCTCTGTTTCATAACTGAATTTATTATTACAACGGAACTTTTCCATTTCAAGATACAGCTGAATTGTTTCGAGGTCTTTTTGAAACGGCACGAGGTTATTTTTAGAACTATCTAACACCGACCTGATCAGCTTTGCAAAGCGGGAAAGGTAAGCGGTTGCTTTATCCGCCTGGTTGGTTTGTATAAGATTGTCAATCGCACTTAAACAATTAAAAATAAAATGCGGGTTCATCTGGGCACGCAACGCCTGCATTTCGAGCTCCATTGCTTTTCTTTTCAGCGCCGACTGTTCATGTTCATTGCGCAACTTTTCATTTTTTCTTTTCAAAATATTATTCCTGACGATCAAAAGCAGGATCAGGATCAGGGCAATACTTCCGGCCACAAGTAATTTTTTTAATTGAGCTTGTTTTTGCAGCTCCTTTTTATTCAAAGCCAGTTGTTGTTCGTTAAGCTCCTTATCTTTTTTAAGTAAACGTATTTTGCTTTCAGCCTCGGAGGCTGCTATATACAATGCCGTCCTTCGGGTAAACTGCGCTGTTTCCAGGGAATCTTTCAATGCAGTGAATTGTTTATAATAAAAATAGGCGCTGTCCTGTTGTTGCAGGTCTTCAAAAACAGATGCCAATAACTCATTGGCATCTGTTCGGAATCCACGATTGCGAATCCCGGTGGCCGCATGATATAGCTCACGGGTATACTGTAATGATCTTTGATAATCACCCTTGGCCCGGTAAACTTTTCCTAATACTAACAATGACTGCTGATAAGGAAATACATCTTTAGTTTCACGCAATCGGGGCAGTACCGGCAATACCTGCGTGAGGATGGAATCATATTGTTTTTTGCCAAATTGAATTTCTAAACTATGTCCCATCATATATGGTTCAAATTTTTTCCTGACTTTGATGTCGGTTGTTTGGGTGGCGAGGTCCTGCGTATTCAACTGCTGGTAATACAATGCAGAATCATAATTTTTTAGTTGGAGATAAGAATACGCCATGTCTTCATGATGTGACCATAACCGGATAAACGGCATGGAATATTGAAATGTATAGTGATAATAACGTAGGGCCGTTTCCGGATCGCCGGCCTGGTTAAATGATCTTGCGATAAGCGCCAGCGATAATGCCGTTAATGCTGAATCATTTACTTCTTTGCCTATCTGTTGCGCCTCGATCAAATGAGGAAAGCTTTCCGAATACTTACCGCTCTTATAGGCCATAAATCCAATTCCCTGTTCGGCCCACCCGATAGACCATTTATGGTTAGCAGCAATTGCAAGTTGTTTCGCTTTTTCAAATGGCAATTCTGCATCATGATATTTGCCCTGGATCGTTAACCCAATACCAAGATAATAATAGGCCATTGAGAGGGCTTTCAGATCTTTACCATCTTGTAAAATACCCAATGCTTGTTTTGCCAGCGTTTCCATTTTTACTGGCTGGCCCAATAGTCTTCCTTCGATATGAGCCTGGATGCAAAGCGCCTCTGCTTTACCAGCAGGGTAATTAATACGCGATGCTTTTTCAAGCGCAAGACCGGTATATTTAAATGCGGAATCAGAATGGATCCAGTAGAAACCATATTCATTGGCCAGCGCATTAAGGCTATTTACTTTAGTTTGTCCGCCTGATCGGGGAAGCAGAGTTTTTATACTGTCAATTCTATGCGTTTGCGCATGCATATCAGCTGCTAATAACAACAGTATCATCAAACGCATACACATAAGAGGAATAAATTAGTAGCTTATTAAATTTAATTCTTTTTCGCAGAACATTGAAAATAATATCACCGGCAACATCAGGTTGTGCGTTCGCTTTCAGGTCTACTGTTTTAAATACGTTAAGGGCGGTCCAACTCTTTCAAAACCGTGCTCTTTTCTAAGGTTGTCCCTTTCGGCTTCCGACATATTAGCGGCTACACCTTCGCTAATTTTCTTAAAGTATTCTTCCATTTTTCCTGCAGGCTGGTGACAAATGATCAGCTTTGCTTCTCCATGTCCAAGTTTTGCAAAAGTGTGTGGTACTTTTCGCGGACCGAATACAAGGTCGCCTGGTCGGGCAGTATAGGTTTTATCTCCAACCCGGATAAGAAACTCTCCCTGTAAAATATACCACCATTCATCGGTCTCATAATGTGTATGAAGAATAGGTCCGCCCTCTTTTATTCGTGTTGATTCGAAAACATACATATCTCCATCTGTATCTTTGGTTGATACTTTACAATAAAAAGTATCTCCTTCAAAAAGGGAAATGCTTTTATCAAACCTGTCTTTTCCTGCATCAACCTTGAAGCCTTTGCTGTCCCTGGTTTTGGATTTAGTGCCTGCATTGACATTGAAAGAGCCAGTAAGAAAAGAGCCGATGGCAATGCCAAATTTTAAAAAGGAACTGCGGTTCATAAATTTTGTTTTGGAATTTGTAAAGTCAAAAAATTAAAAATCATGAGTTGTCTGTAATAACGTACAAGAGCCTGTCGTTGCCGGAGATCATGATACATGTTTAATAATTGATCCATCCCTCATAGCTTACTGTATTTGTTGGACTGCCCACAGTCACAAGAGCAATACCAGTAAGGGTTCCAGTAGCGTTTGCAAATCGACCTGTTCCTCCAATAATAGTGTGGGAAATATCTCCTCTTGATGTACCGGGACCTGTTGGCGTATTAAGACCTCTAAATTGTGTAAAGAACTGGTCGCCATTTGCAGCCGTAAATGTTGCGGTACCTGTAAACGGAAATGGAGGTGGCACGCCAAAGTTTACTATTGCGTTTGCTACAAACATGCTTTCGCCAAGGTGTGATGCCTGTCCATAACCTGTTATTCTTTGTACGGCCGGGCCGCCGAAAAACTCAGCTGTGGTCACATAATCTCCATGGAATGGAACATTATTCTCTTTATCCTTGGCGCCTGCATTTGCTTTTGAAACAGCGATCTCATTCTCAAGTGCTATTTGTTTTTGACAGGAAAGGAGGGCAGTCGATGCTAGTAAAAGCAATAAAAATTGTTGTTTCATGTTGATCAGTTTAATAAATGAAAAAATCAGGATACATAAGAAACCTGCGCAATTCTTATTTCTGAAGGCAAGTTACTTGTGAGAGTGGGCAGGGAAAAGCTACAATGAGAAAGTGGGCGGAGTTTTTGAGTAACTGAGAGACGTACACTAAACAGGTAGCTATTATATACAGGCTCCCCATTTTTCTATTTAATTTGCCGGCATTAATTATAAAGTCAATGGCATTGATTATTAACAAGGACCAATTGCAACGAACCGGCACTGGCTGGAAATTCGAAGGATTTAATTTCAATGATACAAATGTTTCTTTCTTTATCATTGAAGCGGCGCCGGGAAAAGGTGCAAAGCTGCATCAGCATCCTTACGAAGAAATTTTTATCAATCTTGAAGGCAAGGCAACTTTTACTATCGGCAATGAAACAATTGAAGTGGAGCCAGGCCAGGTGATTGTAGCCCCGGCAAACGTTCCTCACAAATTTGTGAATTCAGGAGAAGGAATACTTCGGCAGGTAGATATTCATCCTGTAACTAAGATGGTGCAAACGAATCTTGAATAGTAGTTATCTGCAGGATTAAAACCAATCATAAGTGGGGAACTTAATATATTCGGTTGGCTGGGGCGGCAAACCTTGATGATCGTCCATCATCGTTTCACCAGTTTCTTCGATATTATCTTCTAACGTTTGTTCTTGTTGCTTATAATTATTTACTACAACCTTGAATAGAAGTTGAGATGGTTCGACGATAAGGAGTTCGGATTTTTTTCTGGTTATGGCTTTTCCCGCAAGTACACTCATCACACAAGATTTTGGATTCAAAAAATAACGTGAGCTGCCTAATGACGCAACTATCATGCAAGAGTTAAGATTGTTGATCGCGTATGCAGATGAATTTATCCACAGCTTGTGAGTGGGGAATCCTCGGAAACTATCAAGATGGGTCAAACTAACGTTGAGTTATACCTTAGTTGTTTCACCAATAGAAAATTCCTAACTTCCTGTTTCATTCTGATTGCTCCATTGATAAAGATCACCGGTCTTTCAATCATTAATTAAACGATAAAATCAACGATCATGAGTATTCAATCAAAAACAATCGTTTTTGTCACTGGAGCATTTGTAACCAACCTCGGGTGGAAGCCCTGGCAGGAATTTTTCGAGAACAAAGGATACAAAACACATGCGCCTGCATGGCCGCATAAGGAGGGTACAGCCAGGGAAGTAAGAGAAAGAAGACCTAATGATCTTCCATTGGCAAGATTGCATTTGATAGATGTCGTGAATCATTATGCAAAAATCATTGAAACATTACCCGAAAAGCCAATCATTATTGGTCATTCACTCGGTGGATTGATGACGCAGATATTATTGAATCGCGGGCTTGCCGCGGCTGCAGTAGTGATACACTCGGTTCCGGCACTTGGCGTGATACCATATGAGTGGTCTTTCATAAAAGCAGGCACAGCCTCGTTAGGTCTTTTTACCCCGCTTGATAAGACTTATATGATGTCATTTAAGAAATGGCAATATGCTTTTGTAAACGGTATGAGCCTTGAAGACCAGCAAAAAGCGTATGATGAAAACACGATACCTGAATCAAAAAGAGCGGCAAGGGGAGGGCTGTCACTAACTGCGAAGATCCATTTTAAGAAACCGCATGAGCCCTTACTGTTTGTTGCCGGCGGTACAGATAATATCATTCCCGCCTCGCTTAACAAAAGAAATTATAAACGGTACGCTAAATACAAAAATTCGGTTACTGACTTCAAATTATTCGAAGGCAACAATCATTTTGTTGTAGGACTGCCCAATTGGCCGGAAACTGCCGGTTATATTTATGACTGGATACAGCAGCATTGAAAGATCAACATTCTGTCCACACATTGCTATCAAATGCCCGGGCGAAATCTATAGAGGATTATCTTTTCCTATCTTGACGGCATGAAAATGATCAAACGTATTTTGCTTATCCTGCTTGTAGCCGTTGCAGTAACAGGGATTTACTACTGGATAAAATTTTCTGCCAATAACCAGGAAACGAAAACAATGAATGATGAGGCGAGAAAGAATGTAGCTGGTAAGTTCATCAAATTGACAAAAGGTATCACTCATTATGAGTCTGGCGGAGCTGATACAGGCAAGGTTGTGATTCTTGTTCATGGCTTTAGTGTTCCTTATTATATCTGGGATGCAACGTATGATAGTCTTCTACAAAACGGTTTTTATGTTGTACGGTACGATGCATTTGGCAGAGGATATTCGGACAGGCCAAAAGCCAGATATGATCCGGCTTTTTACAGAACCCAATTATATGATCTTATCACTTTACTTAAATTAAGAACACCGGTAAACCTGGCCGGTCTTTCTTTTGGCGGCCCTGTTGTAACAGATTTTGCGGTGAACCATCCTGAGCTTGTAAATAAAATAATATTGGTCGACCCTGTATATTCCGCAAGTAAATTAGATAAGTCCGAATTGGTTGCTAATTATGAAATGGCATTGAATCATGAAAGACAAGCGAGCGGTCAATTAGAAGATGTTAAATATCCTGATCAGTTTCCGGGATGGGCCGATAAATACAAAGTACAAATGCAATACAGAGGTTTCCGGCACGCCTTGATCTCGACAAGAAAACATTACTTCGGAGAGATTACTATTTCAAATTATAAACAGCTTGGCAGCTTACACAAAAAAGTACTGTTGATCTGGGGTAAAGAAGATGTGACTGTGCCTTTCCATTTCAGTGATTCAGTAAGAAAAATAGTTCCAGTAGATTTTTTTCCAGTGGAGGATGCAAGACATTTACCGCATTTAGAAAAACCAGGATTGGTAAATCAAAAGATCATTTCATTTCTTAAGGAATAGCCTTAATGCAGGAAATTTCCTTTTGAAGATCCTGTGAAAGTCATTTGCTGCAAAAAATCATTTTACCTGCGGACCTTGCCGATAGTTTGACCCAGCAGATCAACGACATCTTGTTGAATGATACCGATCTGTTCAATTTCTTCTCCCGCCCTCCAGCGTCCCGCTTCGTTTATAAGAGTAAGACGTTGAGTGCCTTTACCCGACTGAAGCAACACATCGTAGGAACCGGTAAGTTGTCCATCCCACGAAATAGTTTCGGCAATAGCGGCCTTGTAAAAAACACTATTATGTGTAAATGTGGTTGTAAAAACCAGGTGATCGGCTGTGTCTGGCATGCCAGCGACGAGTTGAAAGTCCATAGCTATTCTTTTTAGACTATTAAGTTAAAGAAACTTTTTTATGTCCACTATTTGAATTTATGAACGGATGACACCCATGGTTTACCCGGCTGATTCAATGAAAAGCGACATCGGACGGCCATGTAGCTTACACCCAATCGAACAAGTGAATCATAACATCCTGGCTTTGTTCATTGATGAATTTATGAAATGAAAATGCTGTAATTTTTATGAAAAGCGACTCCGACCCCCAACACCCAACCTCAAACCCCAAACTTTTATTGCCGTGGCCCGGTGTTTGTTACCCTTAGTCCAAAAACTTTTATGAAACCCCGGGAGCAATTAAACATGATGGACAAGATCATCCGCGAATTAGATGATCTGAAGAACAGCCAGACGTCGGTATTAAAAAAAATAACACAGATAGAAGCAGATAATATTAATCTTAATAGCGATATCCTGGGTGATCAGCTTCCCGGTATTCATGAAGAAGTTGACGATGCATTGGAAAAAACATCCGCATTGCTGGAACAGTTTACAGAATCCCGAAATAAATATGAACAGGATAACCAGGGTTCGCTTACAGAAGCGCCCTGATCAATATATACCATCGATCCTGGTCTTAAACAAAATAATCTTAGCCGAACGTGTTCTAATGTTCAATGCTCAATTCTCAATGATCAACTCAGAGAATTCCATTGAAAATTGAACATTTTTTTACTGTTATTTATTAGTTCATAACTTCAGTATAGTTAAATCGATAACCAATGAAGTCAAAGTCTTTATCACTGAAGGTAACTCCAGAGATAGGTTCTGTTTCTGCAGAATCAATTGTGCCGAACGAAGCAAAAGCGATCATGACGCTTGCACATGGCGCCGGCGCCGGCATGAATCATGATTTTATGGTGACCTTGGCGCAGTCCCTTGCCGGCGAAGGCATTGCAACCTTACGTTTCAATTTTCCATTCACTGAAAATAAAAAAGGGAGACCGGATACTCCGGCCGTTGCCCATCAAACAATAAAAGCTGCAATCGATAAGGCAAAAAAATTATATCCCAGGCTTCCACTTTTTGTTGGAGGAAAATCCTTTGGCGGAAGAATGACCTCACAATACATGTCAGCTAATCATGATGATGCTGTAAAAGGGATCATCTTTTATGGTTTTCCTTTACATGCTCCGGGTAAACCATCAATTGAAAGGGCGGAACATTTAAAGGATGTACAATCACCCATGCTTTTTTTAACGGGATCAAGAGATGAATTTGCCACCTGGAAACTGATATCAAAAGTATGTTCATCGCTTCCGCTTGCAGAGTTGGTAAAAATAGAAGGAGCCAATCATGGGTTTAAAGCTGGGAAGAAGGATATCATGAGTGAGCTTACGGCTCTCACGAGTGAATGGATCGGGAAAAAGTCTAAATAAGCCGAGCTTGCTTTTACTTAAAAACCCAGGTTGTCATTTTAAACTTGAATAAAGGATCGCTTCAAACTTTGCTTCTACATCGCCATGACTGTTTGGATTTTGTTGCGTCATAAAAAGACCAACCAGTTTTGCTTTTGGGTCGGCCCAAAATGTTGTACCAAAATAGCCGCCCCATGCAAACGAACCGGCATAACGAGGTCCTCTTGCTTCATCTTTTGCTGAGGTGAGGCCAAAGCCTAACCCCATACCGCCATCACCAAACATTCCTTCTTTTAACTGGCTGCTCGTCATCATTTCCACTGAACGTTTGGAAAGAATTCGACGCCCATTGTAAATGCCGCCATTCAAAAGCATCTGCATGAACACCGCATAATCAAAGGCGGTAGACGAAAGTCCCGCTCCGCCGGAAAAATATTTTGTGTTCATCAGTGGATAATCCGGATCGATATTCCGAAATGTATGACTCCACTTAATAACATTGCCCGGAGGATCTTCGGTGTATACGGTTGCTAGGCGATTTGCTTTTGAAGCGGGCACATTAAAATAAGTATCCTTCATCCCCAATGGTTCAAAAATATGTTTACGCAAAAAATCTTCAAGGTTCATTCCGCTGATCACTTCGATCAAACAGCCCAACAGATCAGTATTTAAACCATACTGCCATTTCTCACCCGGGTGAAAGCTTAAGGGAAGTTTTGCCATTGCCTTCATTCTTTCAAGAAGATCATCATTAAAGTAACCAAGCCCTGATGGTATTTTATGCTTTGCATAGATTGCCTTAACCTTGGAACCCCCTATATCGGCATAATCAAGACCAGAAGTGTGAGTAAGCAGGTGACGAAATGTGATCTCTTCTTTTGAAGGAACTGTGGTATAACTGGAATCCGCGTCATTGAATTTGTCCAGCACTTTAGGGTTTTTAAATTCAGGAATAAAATGCCAGATAGGTTCATCCAATAATAGCTTTCCCTGTTCATACAAGATCATGATCCCAACACTGGTGATAGCCTTTGTTTGTGACATTATACGGAATATCTGGTCCTTCTGCATTGGTTTTTTGTTTTCGATATCGGCATAACCATAACCCTTGTATTGTATCACCTGGTTGTCTTTTATAATAATTGAAACAGCGCCACTTAGCCATTTTTTATTGATGTACTCATTTATTACCGTATCTATCCTTGCCAGCTTTTCATAGTCTACCGAGCTGTTTTTTGCATTAAGCTGTATTGCTTGTCCGTAGCTCAATACCGGTAACAGCAATGCGATAAGAGCAACCCGCCAGGCACAAAGAGATAACTTTATCATAATCGATTTTTAATTGTTGTGGTAAGTTAATGAAAAATAAAAAGTCATAAGCAAATACAACTTATGACTTAAAATTTATGGCTGACCGGAAACTAAGCTGGTAGCTGAATGATAAATTTCGCTCCTTCGCCCTCCTTGCTTTCCACTTTCATTTCACCACCATGACCCTTGGTAACAAGATCATAACTCAGCGATAGACCAAGTCCTGTTCCTTCACCGCTTGGCTTGGTAGTAAAAAATGGTTGAAACGCCTTGGCCGTTACTTTTTCTGACATACCAGTCCCATTGTCTTTAACAGTTATTGTAACATAATTCCGATGATTCCTTGTGCTCACCAACACGGCGGGCTGAAAGCTTCCATTCAATTGTTTCTTTCTTTCATTCACGGAATAAAAAGCATTATTCAATAAGTTCACCAACACGCGGCTGAAATCCTGGGGTATGATCTGCACTTGCGATAACGTATTGTCAAAATCCGTATCGATCCTTGTTTCAAATGCCATATGCTTATTGCGAAAACCATGATAGCTTAAATCGATACAGTCATCGACCAACGCATTGATATCGGTGGGCTCTTTTGACCCGCTCGTTTTGCGTGAATGCTGCAACATGTTTCTTACGATGGCTTCTGCTCTTCTGCCATGATGTGCAATTTTTTCGTGGTTTTGTAAAAGCTCATCGGTAAGACTATGCAGATTTAGTCGTTGTTCATTCGTCAGCGATAATTTATTTAGCTCGTCTTTTAATTCACTTCCAATGTCAACATTTACTTCGGAGAAATTGTTCACGAAGTTCAATGGATTTTGTATTTCATGAGCAATACCGGCAGTAAGCTCACCCAATGACGCCATTTTTTCTTTTTGTATAAGCTGTATTTGTGTTTGTTGTAATTCAGCCATTGCTTTCCGGATCTTATCGCGCTGGTCTTCCAATTCAATATTTTGCTGCTGCAACAATTGATTTGCTTTTTGTTTTTGGCGATAGTTGCGAAATATGATGAATGATACAATCAACAGTGCAATGGCGCCTGCAAGCCAAATATTACGTTGCGCTTTTTGAACAGCAAGTTTCCGGTCTTTTAACAGGAGTTCCTGTTCTTTTTGTTTGGAATGCAATGTTTGCTTTTCAAGCTCAGCTTCCTGTAACGCTTTTTCCTGGTTGGCAAGCGCCAGCTTTTTTTCGTTTTGTTCATTGGTGAGTTGCAGCTCGGTCTTAGTTTGCAGGAACCTCAGCATTTGAAGATCTTTTTCTCTTTGCGTAATCTCAAGCGATGCTTGTTTTAGCTTCAGCTCCTGTTGCTGTTGTTTGGAAAGAAGCATTTGTTTTTCCAATTGTTCAGCGATCAACGCCTGTTGCATCCGCATTGAGTCTTCTTTTTTTGAGAATTCATACTGGAGGCGCTGCTCGGAAAGTTGTTTTGCCGCATCCGCATTAGAAAGACTGTCGCGATAAGCGATATAAGAATTGTAGTTGGTAAATGCTGATTCGTAATTGCGCTGGGCAGTGTCTACCTGCGAGAGCAACCTGTATGATTTGCTGATGATCTCTTTATATCCTGTCTGTTTGGAAAGTTGTAAGGCTTTTTCCAGGGATTGCTTAGCCTCATTATAATTTTTCATGTCAAAATAAACGTTTCCGCTTTCGAAGTAGGAGATACTAGCGGATTCTTTTGAACCAATATCTTCGAATCTCTTTCTTGCTTCATCAAAACTTTTCAACGCTCGTGTTTTATTCCCCATCAAACTATAAATAGTACCGAGGTTTCCCTGCGCCGACGCAATACCCTTTCTATCGCCTGCCTGCTCAGACAATTTTAGCGCTTCTTGAAATGATCTGTGTGATTCCTCTATATTTCCTAATTCACGATATACATTACCCAGGTTATTGTATGCGGCAGACAACACTTCTTTGGGCGGCACAGCTTCGGCCGCTTTTTTTGCTTCGAGATAGCTATTCAATGCTTCTTTCCAATTCTTCTGCTCTTCATACATTATCCCAAGACCCGTATGAACATTATACATTCCGAGTTTATAGCCTGCTTTTTCAAAAAAGCGCAACGCATCATAGTTGTCTTTTACTGATTGTTTTATGTTCCCGTAATAATTATTCAGTCTTGCACTGACCACGTAACAATTAGCAACTCCTATCTCGTTGCCGGCCTCGGTATAATATTTTATTGCAAGTTCTTTGTATTTTATTGCTTCTGCCTGGTCACTCTTCCTGATAAGAACAACTGCAGTGGTATAAGCAATTTTTCCCATCAGATCTTTGATAGGGGTTTGTTGCGCTATTGGCAAGGCTTTTCTGAAAAAGCTAAGCGCCTCTTCATAATTGCTGTGTTGATGAACTAACCCGATAGCGTAGAATGTTTCAGCAAGCTCCGCTTTCCGGTTTCCCAATTGTTCATACAATTTCTGAGCAGCATTATAATTCAGAAGTGCATCCGTCATTTTTCCTTTACCTGCATACGCCTGACCCATGAAATAATAGGCATCCGCCTCACCACGGGTAAAGTTTATTTTCTTAGCAAGTTCAAGAGACGAGGTAGTTAATGCTAACGCGGAATCCGCTTTGCCAACCAGTTTCATTTCAAAACTGAGTAAATTCTGCGTTTTTACTCTCATTGTATCATGTGGGTTGGCTTGCAAGACTTGTATGAGAGAATCAATTTTTGCCCGTCCTCTTTTTTGGGCATGTACTGATAATTGCAGGCAAAGCACTGCTACGACAGTGAAAAACTTTTTCATGTAACGATTAATGGTTTTGGAGCCGTGAAGATAATAATCACAGAAGTGTGTCCGATTAACATATTCATGTGAAAAGTTTCGCGTGACGAACAGTTGTTTTGATGCGTACATCCCCCGAAAGGGTGATGGTATTGGATGATCATGTTGTGCAAAACCAGTTTTGATCGTTTATTTCTTTGTTTTCCTACACCAGCTGAAAGTTCTGTTCGATTTTCATTTATTTATTTTCCTCTACATTCGGTAAATAATCATCGGTATGAAATATTTTTTTCTGTTCGCCTGTATATCCCTTCAGCAGGTTCTCGGAGCTCAGTTACTAATTAAGAATGTGAATGTGCTCGATGTGGAAAACAAGAAAGTCCTGAATGGTTACGATGTGGTGGTGATCGATGATCGTATAGTCAGCGTTCACAAAGACAAAATGTATAAGCTGCCTCCGGGCACAGCGGTGATAGATGGAACTGGTAAATGGTTATCGCCCGGTTTTGTCGATGCACATGTACATTTTTTTCAAAGCGGGGGATTGTATGCCCGTCCTGATGCCATCGATCTTCGCAAGCATCAACCTTACGATAAAGAAATAAAATTTGTTCATGATAATATGGATGACCTGTTGGATCGCTACATGGCAACAGGAATTACATCTGTAATCGATGTGGGTGCAAGTTTCAATTTTTTGCAACAACGCGATTCGCTGGCGTCCCGGTCAACATCACCAATAATAAATATGACAGGACCATTGTTGACCACCTGGTTGCCCTCGCAGTATAAAGAACTTGGTAATGAAAGCCCGTTTGCCTTAATGAATTCAAAAGAAGATGCGGTAAGGTTTGTGCAGGAACAAATAAAATATAACGCCGATTTTATTAAGGTATGGTATATCGTTCTTGGTTCAAATAAGGACTCTGGTGCCCGCAAAAATTATCCAATGGTGAAGGCTGCGATCGATGAGGCACATCGGGATAAGAAAAGGGTTGCCGTACATGCCACGGAGCGCATTACGGCACAACTTGCCGTGGAGGCTGGTGCAGACTTTTTAGTGCACAGTGTGGATGACGAGATCGTCAGCGATGATTTTGTAAAGCTGCTGAAACAAAGAAATGTGGTGTTATGTCCTACGCTGATAGTGGGTAAGAATTATGAAAGAGTTCTTTCCGATAATTATCGTTTCAATACTTATGAATTGAATAACGCCCATCCATTTATCATCAGCACCGTTATTGATTATCCATGGCCGGATACTGCCTTAGGTAAGAGTTGGACCACCCGTTTAAACAGGGTTAATAGAATTGGCGCACCCAGTCATGCCGATACAGTTATGGCAAGTAACCTGAAAAAACTTATCGATGGGGGTGTCACGATCGCCACGGGAACTGATGCAGGCAATATCGGGACACAACATGCTACATCTTATTATGAAGAACTCTACACCATGCAAAAAGCAGGGTTAAATAACTGGCAGTTGTTACAGGCATCGACGATCAACGGCGCAAAAGCTGTTGGAAGGGAAATGGATTGGGGAAGTATTGCAACAAACAAGCTGGCAAATATGGTGTTGTTAAATGCCAATCCGCTGGATAGTATTGCGAATTGGAAAAAGCTGGCATTGATAATCAACAGGGGAAAACAGTTTCATCCTGATACCGTAGTAAAGTATAAACCGGTAGATCTTGTACAGCAACAACTCAATGCGTATAACGCTCACGACCTTGAAGCTTTTCTCGCCCCTTATGCTGAAGATGTGGAGATCTATGCTACAAGTGGAAAGTTGATGATGAAAGGGAAAGATCAGATGCGAAAAGAATATCAGTTTATAACAAAGATGCCCCATCTTTATTGCCGGTTGGTAAATCGTATTGTAAGCGGCAACACTGTTATCGATCATGAGGAAATTTGGAATAGCCCCAATCCTGTAAATCTCAATTATGGCGTGGCTATTTACGTAATCGAAAAGGGTAAAATAAAAAGAGTGTACTTTAATGATTAATACAACCGGTTGATGAAATCGCCTATTCTTTGCCTTTTGTTGATAGTGCAGGTTTTAATTGTTCCTGCACAAAAAATCCTTATTCATTCACACAACGATTATCGCCAACCTGAGCCATTGACAAATGCGTTACGTAATAAAGTATATTCATTGGAGGCCGATATTTATTTAGTGAACGATACCTTGAAAGTAGCGCATGATAGAAAAGATTTACCGGCAGCGCCGTCCTTAAGCTCCCTGTACATTCAACCAATTGTCGATTTGTTCCAGGTTCACCATGGTCAAATTAGTA
>Ga0075419_10001353_pt1 | contig 15792 bp, 6 predicted proteins | sample SoiMetdeltSBSDD3_FD_76900 | JGI IMG/M metagenome (GOLD analysis project Ga0075419, IMG submission 76900) | Bulk soil microbial communities from a Populus tree surrounding site in Tennessee, USA - Soil MetaG P. deltoides SBSDD3 | ecosystem: Environmental > Terrestrial > Soil > Tree plantation... | reverse complement strand
GTCTTGCCGACGCCGGCGGTACCGGAGATGACGAGGAGCGCGCCGGGCGTGTCGAGCCCTGTGTCGAGGCCGGCCAGCTCGTCGGCCCGGCCGGCGAAGCCCGGGACGTCCCGGGGTAGCTGGGCGGGCGCCGGTACCCCCGCCGCGGCGACCCGCACCGACGCGGGCAGGTCGAGGACGGGATCGGCCGCCAGGATCTGGCGGTGGAGCGCCTGCAGCGGTGATCCGGGGTCGATGCCCAGCTCGTCGGCCAGCCGGCGACGGGTCTGCTGGTAGTGCGCGAGCGCCTCGGCCGGACGGCCGCAGCGGTAGAGCGCGAGCAGGTACTGGCCGGCGAACCGTTCGTCGAGTGGATGCGTCGCCACCAGGCTGGCCAGGACGCCGAGCAGCCTGGCGTGCCAACCAAGCCGCAGGCCGATGTCGATGCGGTCGAGCTCGGTGGCGAGCCGCTCGGCGTCGAGGGTGCCGCGCAGAGCCTCGAGCCATGGTCCGTCGAGGCCGGCCGCGGCCTCGCCCCGCCACAACGCGAGCGCCTGCTCGAGCGCGGTAATGGCGGCGCGGTCGTCGACGTCGTGGGCTAGCGCTACCAATCGACGGAACCGGTGCAGATCCACCGCGTCCGAGTCGACCGACAACACGTAACCGCCGGACCGCCGCGAGATGTCCGCCACGTCGCTCAGGGCGCGCCGCAGGTGCGACAGATACGTGTACAGCGAATGGCGGGCGCGTTGCGGCGGGCGGTCGGCCCAGATCCGGTAGAGCAGCGCCTCGACGGAGACCGGCCGGTTCGCGTCGACGAGCAGCGCGACCAGCACGCACCGCTGGCGTGCGGGGCCGAGGTCGAGCAGCCGGCCGTCCGCGTTCGACTCGACGGCACCCAGCAAGCGGAACTCCAGCGCCACGCACTCGAGAATCTCACAGGGTTCGTCCGGGGTCGGGTACGCATGCTGATCGATGATCGCGAGTTTGTCGGAGGGGGGACAACGTGAGACGGCACATTTGTCTGATCGCGGCGATGGCGTTGCTGGGTACGGGCGTCGTCGCGCTGCGCGGGACCGCAACGGCCGCCGCTGTCGGCCCGGTCGACCGGGAGCCCAGCGTCGGCGGGCGGCCGGTGCCGGTGGCGGAGCGGGTGGTCGGAGCGGAGGACCGGGTGGCGGTGCCCGCACCGCGCCGCGCACCGGTGTGGCCCGTCGCGGCCGGGGCCGAGGTGGCGCTGTCCGGCTCGCCAGGCATTCGGAGCGCCGGGAGCCTGCCGGTGCGCCTGGAATCTCGCTCGGTCGCACGGGTCGCGGTCGAGGTGCTCGACGCCGCTACGGCCAACCGGCTCGGCGGTGCCGGGCTGGGAGTACGGCTGCGCCGGGCGGATGGGGTGACGAAGGCCGGACCGGTCCGGGTCGCGCTGGACTACTCCCGCTTTGCCGGCGCGTACGACGCCAGCTTCCCCGACCGGCTGCGGCTCGTCCGCCTGCCCGCGTGTGTCCTGGGTGGACACTCCGCCGCCACGGGGTGTCCACTCGCGCCGGAACGGGTAGCGGCGGTCAACGACGGCCGAGGTCAGTTGGTGTCCGATGTGGACGTGGGCGCGGGGATGGACGCGCCGGTCCTGCTCGTGGTGACGTCGGCCACCGGTACCTTCTCCGGCAACTTCGCCGCGACCGACCTGGCCGCCGCCGGCAAATGGCAGGTCGGCCTGTCGTCGGGCGCCTTCACGTATTCATATCCGGTGCCCGAGGCGCCGTCGGTCGCCGGCGGCGGACCGGGCCTCGAGTTCGGCTACAGCTCGGCGGCGGTGGACGGGCTGACCGCGGCCAGCAACCATCAGTCCGGCTGGACCGGCCTGGGGTGGACGCTCAGCCCGGGCTTCATCGAGCGGCGATACAAGCCGTGCGCGGACGACGCGACCGGTCCGGGCAAGCGGGGTGACCAGAAGAACTGGGGTCACCTGTGCTGGGAGTCCCCGGACGAGAACGACGGCCAGGCCGAGACGACCGACCCGCTCAATTCAGACCTGATCCTCTCGCTCGAGGGGCGGTCGAGCCACATCGTCAAGGATCGCCTGTCCAACACCTGGAAGACCGAGGACGACTTCGGCTGGCGGATCGAGTACCTGCCCGGCGGGGCGCTCGGCCAGCCGTACTGGCGGGTCACCACGTTGGACGGTGACGTGTACCGGTTCGGCTTCCGCCGGGACTCGATGTGGCAGGTACCGTTCGCTGGCGACGATCCGGGTGAGCCGTGCCGGGACCAGTACCTCAGCGGCGGGTCGAACTATCCCGGCATGTGCAACGGGCCGTGGCGGTGGAACCTGGACCAGGTCGTCGACGCGAACGAGAACATCACGACGCTGTACTGGAAGCGGGAGGCGGGCAAGTACCGCTGGTACGCCCGCGAGCTGTGCTGCTCGGACCCGCCGGTGTACGACTACGTACCGAAGGACTACGACCGCGGCGGTTACCTGGACTACATCGAGTGGGGCGCGAACTCCACTGTGGCCGGTAGCGTGCCCGTGGCCAAGACCGTGTTCAACATGGTGTCGCGGTGCGGGGACACCACGACGCGCGACGACCCGCTCGCCAACCCGTACCCGATCGACACCGGTACCGGCAACCTCAGCTGCCTGTTCGACAACTGGGACGTACCGACCGAGCTGATGACGTGTACCACCAACAACTGTCCGGGCGGCTCGCCGGCGTTCTTCATCGTCCGCCGGCTGGACTCGATCGTCACGTACTCGTGGGATCCGGTGGCGGCGCGCTGGGACGACGTGGCCAAGTTGCAGCTGCGGTTCAAGTACGTGTGGTCCCCGGACAACGGGCAAGGCGGCTGCTGCACCCCGGCGCTGTGGCTGGACTATCTGCGGCCGGTCGGCCTGGCCGGCGCGGGGGAGATCCGGCTGCCGGCGGTGGACTTCCAGGCGGTCGAGCTCAACGGCCGGGTCAACTACGGCCCCATCCTTTTCGGGCTGATCACCGCGCCGAAGGCCATCCTGCCCCGGATCAGTAATGTCTACAATGGACTCGGCGGGCGAGTGGACGTCACGTACGGGCGGACGAGAGCGTGCCCGGACGGCGGGACCGGAGCCTCCGGCTATAGCACCTGGCACGACGCCATCCAGTGGGACCGCGCCGACTGGGACTGCTACCGCGTCTACGACTTCTACTTCCCGTTCGGCGGCGGGCCAGAGCTGTTCTACGGCATCTACCACAAGTACGTAGTGACCAAGGTGGTGGAGAAGGATCTGGTAGCCGCGTCGCCGGACGTGGTCACCGGGTACGAGTACCTGGGGCGGCCGGCGTGGGCGAGGCCGATCGACTACCTGGGCACCAAGGCGACCGTGCCGTCCAACGACACCGGAGGCACGACCGTCATCGAGACTGCGACGTGGAGCGACGCGCGCGGCTACGACACCGTACGCGTGAGCACCGGGTCCGGTACCGACCCGGCCGGCTACACGGTCGACACCCACTCGTTCCTGCGGGGCATGTTCGACGACGTGTACGCCAACGGCACCGCCAAGGGCGTCACGATCCCCGACTTCGACGGCAACGCCGTACCGGACCGGCGCTGGTGGTCCGGCGAGGAGTTGCAGCAACGGTCGTGGCGGATGACGGCGTACAGCGCGGATCCGGCCCAGCGGCAGTACGCCGAGGTCGAGTCGACGCGCTACGAACACTCCCGCACGGTCACCGGGGACGGGCCGGGGGTGCTCGACCCGGCGTTCGTCCGGCCGGCGCGCACCCGCTCGCGGGAGGTCCTGGCCGACGGGTCGCTGCGGTACACGGACGGACGGTCCACATACGACAGTTACGGCCTGCCGATCCAACGCAACGACTACGGCGTCGACGGCGTCGCGGACAACAGCTGCGAGTCCATCTCGTACGCCCGCGACACCGGCCTGTGGCTCGTCTCGTATCCGTCCACCACCGAGCGCCGCACTGGCGACGACTGCACCGCCGGCCCGGTGATCGGCCGGAGCGTCACCCTCTACGACGGCGGTACCGATCCGGCGACAAACCAACCGACGGACGGCAACGTCACGGAGACCCGTGCGTGGACCGACGCTGCCACGGTGTCGGTGGAGAAGGCCGGCTTCGACGACTACGGCCGGGCGGTCTCGACCACCGATGCCCTCGGCAAGACGACGAGCACGGCGTACAGCCCGGCCGTGAACTGGCCCACCAACGGGGTGACCGTGACCAACCCGCTCGGGCACCGGTCGACGACCTTTCCCGACCGGCTGTACGGGCGGGTCACCAAGGTGCTGGACGTCGACAACAACCGGGTCACCGAGGCCGATTACGACCAGCTCGGCCGGATCACGGCGGTCTGGGGACCGGCCGAACCGCGAACCGGCGGCACGCCTTCGGCGACGATGTCCTACACCATCCCGTACGACGGCGCGATCGGTCAGCCCACCGCGGCACCGCGTACGAGCACGAGCGAGCTGCTCTCCGGCACCGGTACGGCGGCCAAGTGGGACACCACCTACGGCTACGAGGACGGTTGGGGAAGGTCCCGCGAGTCCCAGGCGGTATCGCCGAGCGGCGGGCGGATCGTGGCAGCGACCAGCTACGACACCCGTGGCCTTCCGTCGGCGGTCGGTGCCGCGGCGCACAATGCCGCCGCGGCGGGCTCGGGTCTGCTCAATCCGGCGCCCGCGGTACTGCCGTCGTGGACCAGGCACAGCTACGACGGTCAGGAACAGCCGGTCGTCACGGCGGAACAGACCTTCGGCACCGAGCTGCGCCGGTCCACAATGGAGTACCGCGGAGCCGACGGCTACGTGATCACCCCGCCGACCGGAGGCGCCACCGAGTACTGGTCCGACGCCGACGGCCGGGTCACCCGGGTCGTCGAGTGGGTGTTCTGGGGCGTCTCGCAGACCACGCGGTACGAGTACGACCTGAACGGCAATCTCACGAAGATCACCGACGCCAACGGCAACGTGCGAACCTTCGGCTACGACTGGGCGGGCCGGCGGATCTCCACGACCGATCCCGACGCGGGCACCTCGACGTACTCGTACGACGCCGACGACCGGCTCGTGTCGACTGTGGACGGTCGCGGGCAGAAGCTATCGTACGTGTACGACGACCTGGGCCGGCGTACCGCGACCTGGGCCGGCGAGGTCGGTACCGGTACCAAGCTGGCTCAGTGGACCTACGACACGGTCGCGAAGGGGCAGCTCACGTCGTCGACCGCGTACGCCGGCGGCAACGCGTACACCGACGAGGTGCTCGCCTACGACGCCGCGTACCGGCCCACGTCGACCCGGCTGACGGTACCGGCGGCGGAGGGGGCGTTGGCCGGCACGTACCAGTTCACGGCCAGCTACGACCGGGCCGGTAACCAGATCGAATCCGGCCTGCCCGCGGCCGGTGGCCTGCTGGCCGAGACGATCACCAACACGTACACCGACCTGGGCCTGCCGGACCGGCTCACCTCCGACTACGGGGGCGGTTCCATCTACGTCAATGGCACCACGTACTCCAAGACGGGCAAGCTGGCCGAACGTCGCTACGGCTCCCGTGGCCAGGTCAAGCGCACCTTCACCTGGGATGACGCCACCAACCGGCTGACCAACGTGACGACTTTGGCCAAGGCGGACACCGCCGCCCCCGTCACCGCGCAGAACGACGACTTCTACTATGACTCCGTCGACAACGTGTCGCGCATCGCCGACCGGGCACAGTCGGTACCACAGTCGGAGTGCTTCGTCTACGACACCCGCAACCGGCTCAACTTCGCGTGGACCACCACCAAGCCCGACTGCTCCGACGGCTGGTGGCTGAGCCCTGACGGCAAGGGACCGGACCCGTACTGGCGGTCGTACACGTACGACGCGGCCGGGAACATCCTCAGCCAAGACACCTCGTCGAACAACGGTGTCTACGTCTACCCGGCGCCGGGGCCAGGAGCGGTGCGTCCCAACGCCGTGACGAAGGTCCAGTGGCCCGGCCGGGAGGATACCTACGGCTACGACGCGGCCGGCCAGCTCACGTCCCGCACGGTGGCGGGCCAGACCACGAGCTACGAGTGGGACCCGCTCGGCCGGCTGACCAAGGCCACCACCGGTGGACAGGCGACGTCCAATGTGTACGACGCCGACGGTGACCGGCTGATCCGCCGCGAGCCCGGCCGTACCACCCTCTACTTGGGACAGATGGAGCTCGAGCTGGTCGGGTCGACCGTAACCGCCCGCCGGTACTACCTCGCGGGCGACGGCGCTGTGGTCGCCGTCCGCGCCCCGGGCGTCCTCACCTGGCTGCTCGCCGACCTCCAGCGCAGCGAGCAGCTCGCCGTCGACAACGCCACCAGCCGGGTCGACCGGCAGCGGTACCTGCCGTTCGGCGCCCGGCGCGGCGGGCGCGACGACATCACGGCCACCCAACGCGGCTTCCTCGGCAAGACCGAGGACGACACCACTGGGCTGGTCAACCTCGGCGCCCGGTTCTACGACCCGACGATCGGGAAGTTCACCACCCCGGACCCGATGCTCGATCTGCGCATGCCGGAATGGGCCAACCCGTACGCCTACGCGGGCAACAACCCGGTCAGCATGTCGGACTCGACGGGCCTCACGGTGTGCCTGGAACCCGGCGACTGCCCGGCCAAGAAGCCGCCGAAGCCGAAGAAGCCGCCCAAGAAGAAAAAGAAGGCGAAGGTCAAGCCGTGGAACTCACCGGCGGCTCAGTCGTGCCCGCCCGGCCGGGACTGCGGAGCCTCGCTGCGGATGCCGCCGCCCAAGCCGAAGGTCAAGCCGTGGAACTCGCCGGCGGCCAAGGGCTGCCCGCCCGGTCGGGACTGCGGCGCTTCGCTCCGGATGCCGGTACCCAAGAAGCCGTCGCCCAAGCCGCCGCCGAAGCCCGCGCCGCCGCCGAAGCCGAAGGAGAACGGCTCGTTCTGGGACAACTTCAAGCCCGGCGGCGCCGGCTGGAACGTCATCAAGGTCGGGCTGGTCATAGCGGCGGCGGTCACTCCATGCACCGTGCTCTGTGGTGGCGTCGCGGCCGGCATGTCGGCGGTGGACACCGTCCGCAACCTCCACGACGGGGACTACGTGGGCGCCGCCCTCGAGGCGGCCAGCGTCTTCACCGGAGGTACCAGCTCGGTCGCCGCGGCCGGGGTCAAGGCGGCCAAGGCGACGGCCGGCAAGAAGGTGGCGGACATCGCCAACCGAGCGGCCAGGAACGGACAGTCCACTGTCTCCCGGCAACAGCTCCGCAAGGCGCGTGTGGCTGGGTACGACGCCCGCACGCAGGTCGGCCAGCTGGAGTCGCTGCGGAGCGTGCTGCAGCCGTTGGACACGACCATCAACGGACTCTCGACGATGCGCCCGCAGGGGTCCGGCTAACGTCCGGGTAGATGGGCTCTCCGGTGGTCCGTGGTGGACCACCGGAGAGCCGCCGGACGCCCTAGAGGGTCAGCGTCCAGCTGTTGATGAAGCCGGTGTCGGCCGCCGCGGCGTCCTGTACCCGCAGCCGCCAGGTGCCGTTGCGCACCTCGCTGGACAGGTTCACCGTGAACGTCTGGTCGACGTTGTCGGCACTGCCGCCGGAGCGGTTGAGCAGCACATAGGCGCTGCCGTCCGGAGCGACGACGCTGACGACGAGGTCACCGCGCCACGTGTGCACGATGTGTACCTCGACTGTGCTGGTCGCCGACGCGTTGCCCGAGCAGCCCGAGATGGCGATCGGGCTCTCCACAGTGGACAGGTCGGGGATCTGTATGTCGGTCTGGTTCGAACCAGTGCATACCGGAGACCCGACGAGGTTCAACGTCCAGCTGTTGATGAACCCGGTGTCGAGGGCCGCGGCATCCTGGACCCGCAGCCGCCACGTGCCGTTGGCGACTTCGCTGGACAGGTTGACGGTGAACGTCTGGTCGACGTTGTCGGCGCTGCCGCCCGAGCGGTTGAGCAGCACGTAGGCGCTACCGTCCGGCGCGATCAGGCTGACGACCAGGTCACCGCGGAACGTGTGCACGATGTGCACCTCGACCGTGCTGGTCGCCGACGCGTTGCCCGAGCAGCCCGAGATCGTGATCGTACTTTCCACAGTGGACAGATCGGGGATCTGTACGTCGGTCGGGTTCGTAGCGGAGCAGCCGGCCGGTCCGGCGACGTTCAGGGTGAACGTCGTCGAGTGCGTGGCCGACGTACCCGTGCCGGTGATGGTGATCGGGAAGGTGCCGGCCGGGGTCGCGGCCGTGGTGGAGATGGTCAGCGCGGACGAGCCGCCGGACGTGACCGAGGTCGGGTTGAAGGTGGCGCTCGCTCCGGCCGGCAGGCCGGCGGCCGAGAGAGCCACGGTCTGCGGCGAGCCGGACGTGGTAGCGGTGCTCACGGTGGCCGACACCGAGCCGCCGCCGGCCGGTACCGAGCCGGACGTCGGAGATACCGCAATCGAGAAGTCGTTGCCCGGTGGGCCGTTGACCACGAACAGCAGCACGTTCGGCGAGCCGGTACCGGGACTGGTCACCACCCCCATCGTGCCGTTGTTCACCAGGGAGTCGCGCACCTGCTGCGGGGTGAACGACGGGTTCTGCGCCAGCACGAGCGCGGCCGCGCCGGCCACGTGCGGGGTCGCCATCGACGTACCGCTGATCGTGTTGGTCGCGGTGTCCGACGTCATCCAGGCCGACGTGATGTTCACGCCCGGCGCGAAGATGTCCAGGCAGGTACCGAAGTTGGAGAAGGACGCGCGGGCGTCGTTCATGCCGGTCGCCCCGACCGTTATTGCGTTGGGCGCCCGGGCCGGGGAGAAGTTACACGCGTTGGCGTTGTCGTTGCCGGCCGCGACGGCATACGTAACCCCGTCGGCGATCGAGCTCGTCACCGCGTTGTCCAGCGCGGTGTCGATACCGCCGCCGAGGCTCATGTTCGCCACCGCCAGCTCGCCTGGGTCGTGGTCGCCGGTCACCCAGTCGATGCCCGCCACCACCTGGGCCGTGGTACCGCTGCCACCGCAGTCCAGCACCCGTACGCCGACGAGCGTCACGCCCTTGGCCACGCCGAACGAGGTACCGCCGGTCGTACCGGCGACGTGCGAGCCGTGACCGTGGCAGTCGTCGGCGCTACCACCGTCGATCGCGTCGAACCCGGTCACCGCGCGGCCACCGAAGTCGTTGTGGGTGAACCGGATCCCGGTGTCGATGATGTACGCCCGCACCCCACTGGCGATCATCGGGTAGGTATACGAGTTGTTCAGCGGCAGGTTCCGCTGGTCGATGCGGTCCAAGCCCCAGGACGGTACCGGGGTTTGCGTGTCGACGAGCTGTAGCGTGTGGTTCTGCTGTACGAAGGCGACTGTCGGATCCGCGGCCAGCCGTCGGGCCGAAGCCTCCGACATCCGGACCTCGAAGCCGCGCAGCGCGTGGCGGTACGTGTGCCCGACCGTTCCCCCGAACCGGCCGGCGAGCCCCCGTGCGGCACCGTCGACACCGTCACGGCTGACGGTGTCCTTGAATACCGCGACATACGAGTCGGCGATGGCCGTAGGACCACCCGCCTGGAGAATGGTGCCTTCGGCCGGAGCGGCCGCGGCCGGTGTGCCGCCCGCCGCGGCGGCCGCGAGCACTGCGGCGCCGAACCCGATCGCCCAGAGGCGACGCTTGCCTGGACTCATTTGCCAGCCCTCCCGTTCCACGAGTTGAACGGGATCGTATTGAGCGCCAACTGGTATGCATAGATGTTCACATTGATAGATCTATGACTTACAATCCCCGGCCGTAATCCCGACGCCGGACGTAATTCGGTCGAATGGCGCGCCGTGCCGTCGTACCCTTGCCGCCATGTTCTTCGTGCGCGTCCTGGCTTGGTCGGCCGGCGCACGAGGCTGACCCTCTTCCGCCTGCCCGCAGGACCGACGGAAGAGGGTGGCCGTCCCTTTGGGGGACGAGGTCCTGGCTTCCATTTCCTCTGTCTACAAAGGACGAACTATGGCCAAGCACAGCTTCGTGCGCAACAAACCGCACGTCAACATCGGCACGATGGGTCATGTCGACCACGGCAAGACCACGCTGACCGCGGCGATCACGAAGGTGCTCGCCGAGCGTTACCCGGCGGCGAACCGGTACGTGGCCTTCGAGGGCATCGACCGGGCGCCGGAGGAGAAGCTCCGCGGCATCACCATCAACATCGCGCACATCGAGTACGAGACCGCCAGCCGGCACTACGCACACGTGGACATGCCGGGTCACGCCGACTACGTGAAGAACATGATCACCGGAGCGGCGCAGGTGGACGGTGCGATTCTCGTGGTCTCGGCGGCGGACGGGGCGATGCCGCAGACCCGGGAGCACGTGCTGCTCGCCCGGCGGGTCGGCGTGCCCTACCTGGTCGTCGCGCTCAACAAAGCGGACACCATCGACGACGCCGACCTGCTCGACCTGGTCGAGTTGGAGACGCGGGAGCTGCTGTCGCGGTACGGCTTCCCGGGTGACGACGTACCGGTTGTGCGGGTCTCGGCGTTGCGCGCGCTGGAAGGCGACCCGCGGTGGACAGCGTCCATTGTGGAGCTGTTGGACGCGGTGGACCGGTACGTGCCGGTACCGGACCGGGAGCTCGGCGAACCGTTCGCCATGCCGATCGAGAACGTGCTGACCATCACCGGGCGCGGCACGGTCGTGACCGGCAAGGTCGAGCGCGGCGTCCTCCTGCTCGGCGATGCGGTCGAGGTCGTCGGGCTCGTGCCGACGCTGGCGACCGTGGTGACCGGACTGGAGAGCTTCGGCAAGGTGCTCGACCGGGCCGAGGCGGGCGACAACGCCGCGCTCCTGCTGCGCGGTGTCAAGCGGTTCCAGGTGCAGCGCGGCCAGGTGGTCTGCCAGCCGGGCAGCCTGACCGCACACCGCCGGTTCCGAGCCCAGCTGTACGCCCTCACCGCGGCCGAGGGCGGCCGGCATACGCCGTTCTTCGCCAACTACCGGCCGCAGTTCTTCTTCGGCACGACCGACGTCGTCGGTGCGGTCGATCTGGGGGACACCCAGATGGTCCTGCCCGGTGACACGGTCGCGCTCGGTGTCGAGCTGGGGCGGCCGGTGGCAGTGGAGGTCGGGCTCGGGTTCGCTGTCCGGGAGGGCGGCCGGACAGTAGGGGCCGGCACGGTCATCGAACTGCTCGACTGACCCCGAAGATCCGTCGATCAAGGACAAGTGCACGTGAAATAGAGATCGAACCATGTGCACGAGTCCTTGATCGGCGGGAGAGGGGGTCGGGGGAGAGTGAGCAAGACTGCGGCCGCGGGGCGGGTTCGTGGACCGGTACCCTGGTCGTCATGCGCCAGGAGTGGCACCAGTTCCGCAACCCAGGGCTCGAGGTGGGACGGCCGGCGACCAACGCGGTCGAGGCCGAGTCGCTGGGCCTGGACCGATGGAAGAAGTTGCCCCGGGCGCAGATGCCCCCATGGCCGGACCAGGCCGTGGTGGACGAGGTGTGCGAGGTCCTGTCGGTGGTGCCGCCGATCGTCGCGCCGTACGAGGTCGATCAGCTGCGCGCCCGGCTCGCCCTGGTCGCGGAGGGTCGCGCCTTCCTGCTGCAGGGGGGCGACTGCGCGGAGACGTTCGTCGACAACACCGAGTTCCACCTGCTCGCCAACGCCCGCACGCTGCTGCAGATGGCCGTCGTGCTCACCTACGGGGCGAGCTTGCCGGTGGTGAAGGTGGGCCGGGTCGCCGGGCAGTACACCAAGCCGCGCTCGGCCGAGGTCGACGTGCTGGGACTGCCGGCGTACCGCGGCGACATGATCAACTCGCTGGAGGCCACGCCCGAGGCGCGGGTCGCCGACCCGCAGCGGATGATCCGGGCATTTGCCAACGCGTCCAGCGCGATGAACATGCTGCGGGCGTACCTCGGCGGCGGCATGGCCGACCTGCACTACGTGCACAACTGGAACAAGGGCTTCGTCCGCGAGTCGCCGGCGGGGGAGCGGTACGAGGCGATCGCGCGAGAGATCGACCGCGCGCTCGCGTTCATGCAGGCGTGCGGGCTGACCGACGACGAGGCGCTGCGCAGCGTCACCCTGTACTGCTCGCACGAGGCGCTGGCGCTGGAGTACGAGCGGTCGCTCACCCGGATCGTCGGCGATCGCGCCTACGACCTCTCTGGCCACTTCCTGTGGGTCGGCGAGCGCACCAAGCAGCTCGACGGCGCGCACGTGGACTTCGCCTCGCGCATCGCGAACCCGATCGGTGTCAAGCTCGGCCCTGCTACCACCCCGGAACTGGCCGTCGAGCTGTGCGAGCGGCTCAACCCGGACAACATCCCCGGCAAGCTCACGCTGATCAGCCGGATCGGCAACCAGCGGGTGCGGGACGTGCTTCCCGGCCTCGTGGAGAAGGTACGGGCGGCCGGGCGCATCGTGGTCTGGCAGTGCGACCCGATGCACGGCAACACGATCGAGTCGACCAATGGGTACAAGACCCGTCATTTCGACCGGATCGTCGACGAGGTGCTCGGCTACTTCGAGGTGCACCGGTCGCTGGGGACGCACCCGGGCGGGCTGCATGTGGAGCTGACCGGCGAGGACGTCACCGAATGCCTGGGCGGCGCGCAAGCCATCGAAGATCACAACCTGCCCGATCGGTACGAGACGGCCTGTGATCCGAGGCTCAACACACAGCAATCGCTGGAGCTGGCGTTCCTAGTAGCTGAGATGCTGCGCGACTGACCGTCCCGATACCCCTTGGGGGGCCTTGAACGGATTCTGGGAGCGCTCCAGACTCGCTTTTAATCAATGGAACCATTCTAAAATCCGCGGCGACCTCGGTTCCCGCCCACAAGGCGAGAGGTAGCCACGTTCACGGCAGGTGTCGCCTCGCCATGATGCCTGTCCCGTCCCCAACACGGCGCCGTGTCTCTGCGTGCGCCGGTGCCACCGCGGTCGGCGGTGGCCTGATCACTGCGCGTCGATGCGCGTCCACGCCCGTGGTTCGCTCCCCCCGGAATGGAGGCTGACCAGGACATGACTCACAAACATGCCGCAAAGGACAGTACGGACGACAACGGCCGGCTCAGCCGGCGGAAGGTTCTTGGACTCGGCGCCGGCACCGCGGGTCTTCTCGGCCTCGGTGCGTACAGCGCCACCGAGGCTGTCGCCGAGGCGGTGCGGCTCGAGGCCGCGGCCGTACAGACGTCGCCCGGGTTCTTCGGCCGGTTGTTCCCGAACCTGCCGCCGTTCGCGTCGACGCAGCAGCCCACGCTGCAGCGGGTCATCGACGCCATCCGGGACGTCGGCGAGTTCGGTCACCACATGGACGCCAAGGACGCGCTCGGCGCCGGCCCGGTCAACCTGATCACCGACCCGCAGCTGAACCTGAACAACCCCAACAACCCGAACCACACGGCGGGTACGACGTTCCTCGGCCAGTTCCTCGACCACGACATGACCTTCGACCGGGCATCCCAGCTGGCCGTACCGACCCCGCCGGAGACCTCGCCGAACACCCGCACTCCCGCCCTCGACCTCGACTCGCTCTACGGCGGCGGGCCCAACGCGAACCCCGAGCTCTACACGACCGCGGACCGGGCCAAGCTGCGCATCGAGAGCGGTGGCCGGTTCGAGGACGTGCCGCGCCAGTCGAACGGCACGGCGATCATCGCGGATCCGCGTAACGACGAGAACGTCGTCATCTCGGGCCTGCAGGCTGCGTTCATCCTCTTCCACAACCGGGTCGTCGACCTCGTCCGCTCACAGAACCCGGGCATCAGCGTCACCGCGGCGTTCAACCTGGCGCGGCAGACCGTCACGTGGCACTACCAGTGGATCATCCTGCACCAGTTCCTGCCCCAGATCATCGGCCAGGACCGGGTCAACACGATCCTCAGCCAGGGGCGGCGGTTCTATCGGCCCGTCTCCGGCGAGCACTTCATCCCCGTGGAGTTCCAGGGTGCCGCGTACCGGTTCGGCCACAGCATGGTCCGGCCGTCGTACCGGGTGAACCTCGCCGGCAACGCGAACAACACGGCGTTCTTCGCGATGATCTTCGACCCGGCCGGCGAGGGTCAGGCGGACCCGGTCGACATGCGCGGGGGACGCCGCGCGCCGCGGCGCTTCATCGGCTGGCAGACGTTCTTCGACTTCGGGCCGCAGTTCACCGACCCCAACGCGACGACGCCCGCGGTCAAGCCGAACAAGCGCATCGACACGAAGATCTCCACACCGCTGTTCCGCCTGCCGCTGTCGGCGATCGCCAGCGGCGACCCACCGATAGCCTTGCCGGTACGCAACATGCTGCGGCACATCACCTGGCAGATCCCGTCCGGCCAGGCCATCGCACAGGCCATGGGCGCGCCGGTACTGGGCGCCAGCAACTTCCCCGAATGGCGCGGATACAACGTCGGGCTCGATGGCAGCACGCCGCTGTGGTACTACGTGCTCAAGGAGGCCGAACTGCTGGAGCAAGGGCTGCGCATGGGTCCGGTCGGCGCCACCATCACCGGTGAGGTCTTCATCGGCCTGCTGCAGTTGGCTCCCGGCTCGTACCTGCGGGACAACCCGGGCTTCCAGCCCACCCTGCCCCGCCGTAACTCCAACAACTTCGACATGGTCGACCTGCTGACGTTTGCCCGGGTCGATCCCACCAGCCGCGGTCAGTGACTGTTCGGGCGGTGGCCCGGCCTCGGGCCACCGCCCGACTCATGGACTCAGGCGGTGGGTAGCCGCGTGATCGCGTCTTCGTCGTGGGTCAGCCGCCAGGTCTCCCGGTCGAAGTCGCGGAACGACTCCATGTCCAGCCGCTGCGCCTCCTCGAATTCCTGTACGCAGTTGCGCTCGTCGGGCTCCTCGTTCGCCACCGCCACGGTCGGTGTGGCCACTGTGGCCAGTGCCGCGGCTGTGACGGCGAGCATCGCGAGGCGGACCTTCGTGTGCGTGCGCTTCCTCCATCCACCAGGTTGTCCAATGTGGAGCCTGCCCGACCCGAAGGCGGCACCGTTAGCCCCGGTCAGCGAACCGTGCTAGCGTGCAGTGGACCGCGATGGCCCTCGGACCCTGGGCGACGCATCACCAGTACCGATAGATGCGCACCCGGAGGCGGCCTTGGCACCATCGACATCCCTTGCCCGCGGCAGTGACTTCTCCCACCTCCTGCGCCGGGTCAAGGCCGCCGGTCTCCTGCGTCGGCGTCCCGGTTACTACGTGACGAAGATCGCCGTGATCGGCGCCCTGTTCGTCACGGGCTGGACGGTGTTCGTGCTGTTGGGCGACTCGTGGTGGCAACTGTTGGTCGCAGTGTTCCTGGCTGTTGTGTTCGCCCAGATCGGGTTCATCGGTCACGACGCCGGACACCATCAGGTCTTTCGGTCGAGGACGGCCAACTACGTGGCCGGCTTGGTGCTCGGAAACCTCGCCATCGGACTGAGCTACGGCTGGTGGGTCGACAAACACAACCGACACCACGCCAATCCCAACCACGAAGACAAGGACCCGGACGTCGGCATCGGAGCGCTGGCCTTCACCGCCGAGCAGGCCTGCGCCAAGCGTGGGCGGCTGACCAGGTTCATCGCCCGTCACCAGCGGTACCTGTTCTTCCCGCTACTGCTGTTGGAGGCATTGCAGCTGCACGTATCCAGCGTGCGCGCCGTCGCCGGGCGGGGGCTGCGTCACCGTTTCTGGGAGGCGTTGACGCTCGGCGTGCACGCCCTCGGCTACCTGGGCGCCGTGATGTTGGTGCTGTCTCCGCTCAAGGCTGTCGTCTTCGTCGTGGTACAGCAGGGCCTGCTCGGCCTCTACCTGGGGTGCGCGTTCGCCCCCAACCACAAGGGCATGCCGATGCTGGCGGCCGACGACC
>Ga0075419_10001350_pt1 | contig 15808 bp, 16 predicted proteins | sample SoiMetdeltSBSDD3_FD_76900 | JGI IMG/M metagenome (GOLD analysis project Ga0075419, IMG submission 76900) | Bulk soil microbial communities from a Populus tree surrounding site in Tennessee, USA - Soil MetaG P. deltoides SBSDD3 | ecosystem: Environmental > Terrestrial > Soil > Tree plantation... | reverse complement strand
GATGGTGCTTACTCCGAAGAGAAGCAGCGCCGAGGGCGAGGGGTCAGTGGCGTTGCATAACAAGCCGCTGGTTCCGACTCGCAACGGCGCAGCGCCGTTGCTCGCGGCACAGCGGCGGCGTTATGCCGCATGAAGAAGAATCGCTATACCTGTCCGTGCTGCGGCTACATCACGCTGAGCGAATGGCCCGGCTCATACGGCATCTGCCATGTGTGCTTCTGGGAAGATGATCCGGTGCAGATTCTGGATCCGTGGTTCGAGCGTGGAGCGAACAGACCGTCTCTCCTGCAGGCGCAAGCTGCGTACGTCACGTTTGGGGCGATGGAGCAGCGCTTCCTGGCGAACGTAAAGGGTGTTTTGCCAGGTGACGTGAGAGACCCGCAGTGGCGGCCGGTTGCTGAGTACGATCGGTCGTTTGTCCGCGCCCCTCGTGATCTGTCAAAGGAGGAGCACAGTGACCTCACGATCTGGTACTACTGGCGGCGCCATGCGGCATAACAAGCGCTTGCAACCGACGCTCGGAAACCCTCGCGCGGCTGAAGCGCGGCGTTAGGTCCTGACAATGATCATCGTCACGTTCAATGGAACTGAAGAGCCGATGTATGAGATTGAGAAGTTTGGAGCTGCCCTCGACCGGTTCGATGCTCAATCGTTATTCGAGCTTTGGCTCAACGTTCCTGGCGGCGCCTCTCTATCGATGCTTCGAAATGATGAGCATGCTTTCCTCATGTACCTTCGCGGGCTCGGGGACAGCGGGTTTGTTTCGGTCGGAGAGGAAGCCGACGGCTCAGTCCAATACACGCTCGGCAATGGACAAGTGGATGAATATCCGCTTTCGTGGTGCATTCCGCTTGAGGAATGCTACAAGGCGTTGGCTTACTTCTTCGTAAACTACGGTATGCGTCCGGAGTGGTTGCGGTGGCAAGCGAGCTGAGCACGCGAGGACCTAACAATCGCTTTGAGTGCGCGCGCGTTGCGCGCCCGACTCAAGCGGGGCGTTAGGCGGCGTTTAAAGGGAAGTGTCATGACAACAGCAGAGGCCTTGGCGTTTGTCCGGACTCACGGGGTTGTCCTCGAGTCAGCGAGTGGCCCTGTGCCGTCGCTCACCGAGGCGATCGTGGGCGGTCCGACCCAAGGCAGCTGGTGGGGACACGCGCGAAGTCATGAAATCTTCGCGCTGACCCGTGCTGTCAGAGACTGTCCGGATGTGCTGGTCTGTCGACTCGTTGGCGGCAAGATCACCTATGTGCATCGACGCCTGTGGCCAGCCTTGGTGCGCGCCGCCGAGCGATTTCCTCGCAAGTCTCTTGCGAAGGTTCATGAGCAGCACACCGCTTCCGGCAAACATGTCAGTGACGAGGTCGCCTATCCCGCGTGGGTCTCGCGCGAGCTCGCTGATCAAGCTCGCGAGCTCGACGAACAGAGTGCGCTCAATGACCTCGGGCCCTGGTGCACGACCGTGGCCCCATCGCCTAACAATTCGCTGGAGCGCACGCGTGGGAAATAAGGTGCCAAGATCGAACGACAGAGCGCGCGGCGCTCAGCTCAGTCGTTAGGCGTCACTTGTGGCCATGCTGCTTCTCGATCGACCGTTTGAAGAGGCGCAGCTCGGTGCGAACGCTGAGCTCGATCTTCGAAACATTGCACCGAAGGTCTGGCCAGTATTGCTTTCTGAGTGCTGTTCCACGGATCTACGTCTGTACCACATAACGCTCCCATCCCTTGAAGGCATCGAGCGACTCGCGAGTGTCAGGCGTCTTACCCTGGAGTGGGCTACAAGGATTTCGGATATTGCGCCGGTGTACAAATTGCGGCACCTGGTCAGCCTGTCAATTTTCGATTTCGCTAAGTTGCGGCACCTCGATGGAATCGAGTCGCTCACTGAGTTGGAAGAATTGAATCTTTCGGGCAGTCGTGGTGCGCTTACCCCTCGGCTGAAGCTCAGCTCTATTGCGCCAGTAGAGCGGCTTAGGAGCCTCGTCTCATTTTCTTTGACCAATGCGCAACTGGATGACGACGACATTACAGTCCTTGCTCGTTGCGCTAACCTCAGGGAACTGAACCTCTCGCGCGAGTTCGAGCGAAAGCAAGTGGCCTTCCTGGCGAAGCGCCTCAATGCTCAGCTCGTCGAACCACTGTCCGCGTACTTCGCCACCAATCTGAAATGCGAGACGTGCGATGGCAACAAGGTCATGTTCAACGGTCGAAGGATGCCGGTTCTGTGTCGAACTTGTGACAGCCGGCGCTTCGAGCGCCACGTTGCCGAATTTGAGCGGCTCGTACGTGACGCCTAACAAGCAGTTGCAGCGGACCGTGACACGTCGGCGCTCGACACGTGGTCACGCGGCCGCTGAACGGCGGCGTTAGGCGCCCTTCAGGCTCTTTTGGCTTATGGAAACGGAGAACTACCATGCGAAAGCCGATCACCTTAAGTGGTAGCTCGTGTTGCTTGGCTCTCCTGCTGCTAGCAGTTTGTCCTCTGCTTGCCCACGCTCAGGCGTCAGCGAGTATTCACCAAGCCACATTGATGGAGTCAGACCAGAAGACGAAGGAGGTCTCAACGGAAGAGCTTCGAAACATTCTGGCGGAGAAGAGTGCTACTGTCTTTGACGCACGCCCGTTCCAAGAGTACGCCATCAGTCATATCCCAGGCGCGGTCAATGTTTCGGCCAAACCGGGCGTGCCGGCATCACTCTATGTCTCGGATGTCGCCGAAATCGGGCGCGTACTGAAGGGCAGCAAAGCAGCCCCGATAGTTCTGTACTGCAACGGGCCCTTTTGCGGGAAGAGCAAGCGACTGGCCGCCGAACTTTTAGATGCCGGTTACACGAACGTCCGGAGATATCAACTGGGTATCCCGGTCTGGCGGGCGCTGGGCGGGTTGACTCAGATCCAGCCCGAGGGGCTCCGGTATGTGATCGAGAACGACCGGACTGCGGTGTTTATTGATGCAAGAGAGGCCGCTGAGTTCGAGGCGGGTGGCATTGCGCGGGCGCGTAATGTTCCGCGAAGCGGACTTAAACCCGGCAAAGATGTTGGCGAGATCAAGGCAGCCAAGGACGATGGGCGCTTGCCGATGGAGGACCACAACACACGTATTGTTGTCTTTGGTAAGACAGCAGAACAGGCGAAGGCCGTGGCAGAAGCGATTGCGAAGGAAGCGTTTCACAACGTGTCTTTCTTTGACGCGGGCTTCGAGCAATTCAAATCGGCCCTGCAACCTTAGGGAGGTCGCCTAACGCGGCTGAAGCGCTCCGTTAGACGACAACAAGGGGAGTCTGCATGAAGGCATCCGTCTTTGTCGGCACTAGCCTTGACGGTTTCATGGCCCGAAGCGATGGGACCCTGGATTTTCTCCCACCGGGCGGTGGCGAACCTCATGGCTACGAAGAGTTCATCGCCTCGGTGGATGCATTGGTCATTGGGCGCAAGACGTACGAGACGGTATTGGGCTTTCCCACATGGCCCTATGGTCAGAAGCCGATCTTCGTGCTCAGCACTCGCCCTCTTGCCCCTGCCCCTGAAGCGGCGGTGGTAGAGCACTTGTCCGGGCCTCTGGCCGCTATTCCATCTCAGCTTGCAGCCCGCGGCATCCGCCATGTTTATGTGGATGGGGGGATTACTATTCAGGGGTTTCTTCGCGCTGGACTCATTCAACGCCTCATCATCACACGGGTGCCCGTGCTCATTGGCACCGGAATCCCGCTCTTTGGCCCCACGACGCGCGACATCCGTCTCAAACACATCGCAACGCGCCAGTACGTGAGCGGTCTCGTTCAAAGTGAATACGAAGTTGTCGTCTAACAAATCACTGGAGTGCACGCGTGGAACACAAAGTGCCGGGTTCATGCAACAGCGTCGCGCGGCGCTCAGCTCAACCGTTAGGGCAATAGGAGATCTATCGTGCTGAAAGCGTTGTTTGCCGCATTTGTTCTCCTGCTGTCGCATGTCGGCATTGCTCAGGCATCGGACGATCCAGTGAATGCCTATGCGGATTCCTTGGCCAAGCTTCTCGTCGATAACGATCAGGATGCTCTATACCAGCAGTTCGCCCCGTCGCTGCGTGCCTCGTATTCGTGCGAAGACCTGAGTTCTCTGGCCGCTTCGTGGAGCACCTAACGTACTGGTATGCGGTCGAAACGGGAAAAAGTACACCGGGAGCTTTTTTACTCGTGAAGATTACAGAGGAGAACGGTCGGCTCTTCACCGCTGGCTTTGATTTCAATCAGATTGTGGGCCCGATCCCTTCGTTTCTGGAAGCCAAGAAGCAGTAGGCGCGGGCGGTACGTGAATGACAGATTGCCCTAACAAGCGAATCGAGTTCGCGGCTCACTCGCAGCGCCAGGGAACATGGACTCTGAAACCGCCGTCACGCTAGGCTCTGAGTCCGCAGATCGCGGATGTAGCATCATCATGGTCGTGCGAGCATGGCCGATGGATCCACAACCCTGCTTCTTGGCATCCCGGTCCCTTCCACGGATCCGGTGTTCCTGACCTTCATTGGTATCCACATCGTATTTGGGATCGTGGCGACCATCGCCGGCGCGATGGCAATGCTGATGCAGAAGGGGCGGGGACGTCATAGCCGATTCGGCACGCTCTATTTCTGGACGCTCACGGGTGTCTGCATCACGATGGGCATTCTCTTTGGAATGCGCTGGAGGGAGAACTACCACCTCTTCATCCTGGGCACGCTGGCATTTGCGGCTCTGTATCTGGGCAGGCGCTTTGCGGGCCGATACGACTTGCTGGGACTGAGATTCCACATCGGCGGCATGGGGGCTTCTTACGTGCTGATGCTGACTGCCTTCTATGTCGATAACGGCAAGAACTTGCCGCTCTGGAAAGAGCTTCCGCAAGTGGCATTCTGGATTGTTCCAGCTATTCCGGGCATACCTCTCATCCTTCGCGCGATGCTTCGCCATCCACTGATCTCCAGGCGCGTCGAACCCCCTGCGATGCCTTCGAAGTGAGAACCTGATGTGTAATCAGGACATCACGGCTCTTTCGGACGTGGGCAATCCTTCCACAGCACACCGCCGGTCGCATATCGCGACAGCGGCATGTCGCGAATGCTGACGATCACTCCTTCCCGTGAGCAGCGCAGGTGGCGACACGCCGCGTCGGTCAGTTCAGCGACAAACGCGGCGAGTTGCTCGTCAGTGCGTCCTTCGATCAGCTCGATGTGAATCATGGGCATGGGCATCCGCTCCATTGATGAGGAGTCGCGGTGCGAATTCGCTCAGGCCGTTTCGAGCTCCATGCGAATCGTCGCGGCAGCTTCACGCAGCAGCGGCAGGATCGTGTTCTTCGCCGTCTGGGGAGAGGTTCGATCGGATCGCGTGCTGACGTTGAGGGCGGCGACGGTCCTGCCGGTGGGATCCACGACCGGGACTGCTACACAGCAGACGCCGGGCTCGATTTCGTCGCGGGCGTGACACCATCCCTGCGTCCGGACAAGTTCGACCTGCTTGCGCAGCGCATCCGGCTCGACCAGCGTGAACTCAGTGAATGGCGTCAGCGTCGCGCTGGCAAAGTAGCGACTCAACTCGGCCGGAGAGAGCGCCGCAAGCAGAACGCGCCCCATGCTGGACACGAACGCCGGTAGTCGTGCTCCTGCTCGCAGCTCCAGTTGCAGAACCCGCGATGATCGCACGCGCATCGTGTAGACGACGTCGTGGCCGTCGAGTACGCCGGCGGAGACTGTTTCATTCAGCGCCTGAGAAACGGTCAACAGCGCAGGCCGGACGACTTGCCACAATGGCTGCGCGAGAAATCCACGTCCCAGATCGAGCACGCGCGCGGTCATGTAGTAGCAGCGCCCGTCCGAACGGACGTAACCGAGGCGCTCCAGTGTCAACAGGATTCGGCGAGCGCCCGCGCGTGTCAAGCCGGTGGCGCGGGCGGCTTCGGCGATGGTCATCCTGTCGGTCTCCGGTCCGAACGCGCGCAGCACTTCAATGCCGCGCGCCAGCGACTGGATCTGCCCCTCATCCGAATCTGCCTTCGCTGAACGGATCATCACATCGGAGGGGCGTCTGACGTCGATGCTTAGCGGGTTCATGGTTGCGCTCCGTGAGTTGGAAGTCAGATCAGGCTCGCGGCCGACTGCCACATTGCGTACAGAGCGAGCCCGAACAGCACGGCCATGGTGAGGTTTTCCCATACAGTGTTCTTGTACTTGTGACCGATGAAACGCGCGTTGGCCGTGAGATACCAGAGGACACCGGCCAGCAGCGGAATGGCCATCGTCGAGATGGCGTTGACGGCGACCGTCAGCGGCACGAATCCCGGCATCGACGGAATCGTCCAGATCAGCGGCGAAATCAGGCACCAGATGACGAGCGCGCGAAATGTGCGCCCGTGCTTCATCTCGGCCGCCGGCATCGATGCTCCCGGCCCGCCTGACAGCTTCACCGCGATGTCCTGGCACATGTAGCCGAAACCGGTTGCCACGCCGATGATTGTCGTCGCCATCGTCGCGAGCAGCCCGGCGTGAAACAGAGGCTTGCCGATGGGCCCGAGAACCATGATGAACAGCTGCGCCAGATCGTCCAGCGTGCGCACGTGCATGCCCGCCGGATGCAGCACTTCGGCGGCAACGATCCACACACTCAGGTCGAGCAGGATCAGCACCATGATGCCGAACAGCAGGTCGTACGTCTGCACGCGCCGATATTGCGGACCGCTCCACCCCTTCTGACGGATGAAGTAGGGATACAGAAGATTCGCGACCGAGCCGGCCACACCGCCGATGAGCGATACGACGACCAGTACAGGCTGAAAATCCCCCGCGCTCGGCGGTACCTGAAACAGGAGCACGCCCTTGAGGATGCCGGTCGGGCTTGGACCGACCCACAACGCAACGCCGATGAATGTCACACTGAGCATCGCAAGAAACACGTAGAAGACGCGCTCCAGCGTCTTGAACGCGCCGCCGAACACGAGCAAGAACGTCGCTGCCACCCAGGCGAGCGACCACATCCACGGCTCGCCTACGCCGAAGGCCAGTACGCGTGTCGTTTCCCCGATGCCGCGGATCAAATACGCCTCGAACAGGTGGCCCATCAGCACCGAGAGGAACAGAATCATCATCGGCACGATCTTGTGGATGCGCAGCAAGCCCGCCATCAGCGTCTCGTCGCGCTCGTTGCACAGCTCGTATTTTGCAATGATGTTGACGAAGGCGAAGCGCGCCAGGAGCGCGGCAACGAGCGCCCACATCAGCGCGTAGCCATACTCGGCGCCGGCGAGAGCGGAGTTCACCAGGTCAGAGGCGCCGAGCCAGGTCAATGCTACGACCAGCCCTGGCCCGAACGATGTCACGTACTCGAGAAAACTGCGTGGGTTGGGCGGAGCTGCAACACCTGCCGTCTGCGCTGCGCTATGCGTTCTTGCTGTTGTTGGTGGGTTGGTCGTCACGCAAGCGCCTCGTCGGGTCTATGTCTTGATCGTATGTTGGAGTGGGGTCGCCGCGGTCAGGAGTTGCGAAACGTCTTCGACCATCTCGAGGTTGTGAATCACTCGGGTCAGTTGCAACAGTTGCCCCGACTGGAACAGCCGTCTGCCGCTCGTGCACAACCAGTCGTGCCACATGTCTGGCGGCAGATCGTATGTGAAGAAGTCGCGCTCGCGTTCAAGCTTGCGGCCGTCGCGCATGTGGACCGTGACTCTGGCCCAACGCGACCCGTGACCGTTCTCGAACGAGACTTCGACGGCCTGCGTCAAGTGCGAGACCCGCGGATCGTTCGCGAGCCCATCGTCGGCGAGGCATGCGGACTTGAACGGTCCACGCGCCGCCAGTTCCATGTCGCGTGCGCGTGATCCCGACGCGGGCAGGACAACCTCGATCGTCGACACACTGCGCTCGCTGAGCTGGTGCGTTTCGATCAGATCGGTGAGCAACTCGACAGCGGCAGCGTCGTTACCCGTCGTGCGGTAGGGCCTCTGCAGCGTCGTGAGAATTTCCCAGTAACCGAGCTCATCGATGGAGTCGGGCAGTTCAGCGCCAGCGTCAGCAAATGGTGAGCAATGTGCTCGCGGCTCACCCTCGTGCGCGTCGGCGTGCGCGAGATGTGCCGCGAACATGCCATTGCGAGTGATCACGCCGGGGTAGAGTTCGGCCGTGGCATCCTGCTCGGCATGGATGCACGGGCCGCTGGCGTACCGGAGAGCATCCAACATGTGCTCGCGATCGAGCGCGAACAACCGACCGGCCGCGGCAGTCGCCGCATAGCCGGCTACGATGCTGGTCGACCGGCATGTCGAAGGCGCCGCCTGGCCGAGCTTGCCAAGAACTTCGTAACCCAGGACCAGCGCCAGGAGCAGCTCGCGGCCCGAAACACGCCGGATCTCTCCGATCGCGAGCGCGGCGGGCAGAGTAACGACACCGGGATGAATCGCATCGTTCAAGAGGGCGCGCAGCGATAGTGAATCGCCGAACAGCGATGCGTTGACCAATGCAGCGTCCGCCGGTGCGAGCCGCAGGCGATCGCCGATGATGCTCGCGGCGCCGCCGGCTTGATCGGTCATGCGACCGATCTGCTGTGCGAACTCGAGAGCATGCCGGGCGCGTGCTGAAGACGCGCTTGCGAACGCGCGTCCGAAGAAGAAGACGATCTGTTCTTTGGCCTTCTCAACGACCGCGGGCGGCAGATCTTCGAATCTTGCGGCGGCAACATACGCGGCGATCTGCTGACGCAGCCTGGTTCCGCCGAACGTCGGCGGTGGATCCGCTTGCGGAGGAGTCATGACTCGCGCCATTGCTCCGCCACTGAAGGCGGCTGCGCCGACACCGACGCCGAGCAGCTTCAGCATCATGCGCCGATCGAGGACGGTCATGCGCATACCGGCCCGCGCCTGTGTGAAGATCATTGTTTGTTGTCCGCGCGAGCGTACCCGGCAGGCGCGGACAATTCAAACAAGGCCTGATTGTTTGCAAAGCCGGACTGCTCGGCGTGATGACACGCCTGACAGATGCCTTTGGCTTCCTCGAACGCCGCCCAGGCTCTGCGAGGATCGCGCGACTCGAATTCCGTGCGCAGGCGCTGATAGTTGCCGTTCAGAAAGAACGCCTCGGCATTCGCCGCCCGCTTCGGGCGTTTCATCGCCGCGTTGCGCAGCGTCTGCTCGATCTTCCACCAGTGGAATACCGCCAGCTCGTAATTGCCTCGGCCGAGCGCGTCGTGGATCCGCGTGAAGCGTTCGCCGATTTCCCACATCGGCTGATCGAAGCCGCGCAGCTGTTGCTGCAGCCGGCGGAAGCGCTCGGCGTCATCCGACGCTCCCAACAGCCAGTCGTCTTGTTGCAACTGCTGGTCGCTGACCAGCTTGGAGGACCCGGCTACCCCGGCGTGCGACCCCTCGACAAGGATACCGCCGACCGCGCCGGACACCAGGCCGATGGCGGCCAGGATCAATACGTTCCGCACGTTCAAGTCGCCCATGTCCAGACTCCGCAACCCCGGTAGGAAGAATGATTCGAAGTGTGCGGTCCAGGAAACTGTTTGAAGGGCGAACAGGCGGGCGATCAGCGAACTTCGTTGCGGCGCGCCGGCAACGCCGAGTTCGGTTCGCGAACGGGCGTTCGTTGCGCAAACAGTTGTGGCCCGCCAGGGCGGATCGAATAATCGGTCACCTCCGCAGAGTAAAAACACCCATGAACAATCAACAAAACCGTCCGGTCACTCTGAGCGACAGGATTGCAGCCTATGTTCACGGAGCCGATCTGGAGAAGATCGATCCCGCCGCCGTGCAGAAGGCGAAAGACGTGGTGCTCTACAACGTGGCGCTCGCACTCCAGTGCAGGCGCGACGGCCATCCTCTCGGGATGCAGGCATTCAACATTGCTCGCGCTCTCAGTCCGGGCGGCGGACCGGCAACGCTGATCGGTTATCGCGAGCGTGCGATGCCTCTGGATGCGGCTTTCGTCAATGCCTCGCAGATGCGTGCCTATACGCTCGACGATGTGATCTTTCCCGCCGGCATCCATTCCGGCCTGATGGCCATACCATCGGCGCTCGCGCTGGCAGAGGAGCGCGGTCGATCGGGGCGTGACGTGCTCGCCGCCGTGATCGTCGCCTACGAAGTGATGGGCAAGCTGGGGATGTTCGTGTGGGATTCCTCGACACCGCGCCGACCGACAATGGCGTACGGCACATTCGGCGCAGCAATCGCGGCGGGTCGCATTCTCGGTCTGACGCAGGAGCAGTTCAGGCATGCGATTGGTTATGCCGTGCATTCCGCGCAGGGAGTCGCCGAGGCAGGCGACTATCCCGGTCCGCCCGAGCATTACTACAGTCTCGTCACCCGCGCGGGCATGACCGGCGCTTTGGTCGCTCACGCGGGCGGCAGATCTTCTTCGACTTCGCTGGAAGGTCGCTTCGGATTCTTCGATACGTTCGTAGGCAAGAGCTTCGACGCCGACAAGCTCGTCGCCAGTTTCGGGCACGACTATCAGATCATGACGTGGGTCGAGAAGCGCTATCCCGGCACCGGGCTGAACATTGTCGGCGTCGAGATGATGCGTGAGATCGTCACCTCCAGCAAACTGAAGCCCGCTGATGTGCGGGAAGTGCGTTTCCTGGTCCCCGAGGAGCGCCGCAATTTCGCCGCGGGACATGAGCCCGGTCCGTTCGAAAGCGCACGCGACGCAAGCGGCGCCGCGGCCTATCACATGGCGATGGTGCTCGTGGACGGCGGCAAGATCGACTTCCGCCGCTACGAGCAGTTCGCCGCGCCGGAGATGCGCGCGGCCGTGGCGAAGATCAAGCCGATCCTGGTGCCTGGAAAATCGAACATACGCTGGACGCGCCTGGAAGTGGATCTCGCGGACGGCCGCACCATCACGCGCGAAGGCGAGACCTACACTTTCCCGCCGATTCCACCTCACCAGCGCCTGGCGAGCGCAGCGGACGGTCTGCTGACGCGCGCGCAGATCGATCGCTGCTTCGAGCTTCTCATGGCTCTCGACAAGCAGAGCAGCGTCGGCCCGATGATGGCATGCCTCGCTCCGGAGGGCTCGCAGCGCGCCGGATGAGGCAATGAACGGCGCCACGCGCGGGCGCCGCCGTCCTGTTCGATATGCGCACGGCCGTTCGTCTATCAAACATTTGCGGACGCCGCGACGCTGTCGACAATGAGTACGGTCGGGGCATATGGCACGGCACGCCGCCCGAAGAAAAACGACGCATGGGGACGGGCTCCGAAGGACCTCCACAGAAAACTGTATTCAGTGAGGTTAGTCATGTCTATGCATACGAGGGCTGCCATCGCGACCGTGCTGACGCAGGCGGCCGCGCTGGCTGCTGCGCACGCGCAGCAGGCTGCCGATCGCCCGACCGCCGAGGTGCTCCAGGAAATCGTGGTCACCGGCTCGCTTATCAAGCGCGCCGTGGGTGACGTAGCACAGCCGGTGACGACTCTGCGAGCGGAAGAGCTGATCTCATCCGGTGCCACCAACGCCGAGCAGATCATGCAGCAGATCGCGCAGAACCAGTCGCTCAACGTCAGCAACATCAACATCGGTGCGAACACGGGCGGCGCCGCCTATGCCAATCTGCGCGCGCTCGGCTCGGCGCGCACGCTGGTGCTGGTGGACGGCAAGCGCGTCGTCAACAATCCGTTTCAGACAATCGGCGTGGATCTGAATACGCTGCCAACCGCGCTGATCGAGCGCGTGGAAGTGCTGACCGACGGCGGCTCGGCTACATACGGCACTGACGCGATCGCGGGTGTGATGAACTTCATCACCCTGCGGGAACTGAACGGTCTCAATCTTTCGGCAACAGCTTCGCTGCCCGAAGCGAGCGGCGGCGGCGAGATGTATCTCGTGAGCGCGGCGGGCGGCATCGGCTCGCTCGAAGTCGATGGATGGAATGCGTACGTGGGCGTGAGCTGGCGCGAGGCGCACGAGCTGCCGAATACCGCACGTGATTTCTCCAGTAGCGGATTCGTGCCCGAGCGGGGCGTCAACCGGCTGAACACGACTACGTTTCCTGCAAGCTACACGCAGACGGCGTCCGGTATCTCGAACGTCAATCCGACCAACCCAGCATGCTCTCCGCCGTTCTCGCTGTTCGGCAACGGCATCTTCGGCCCGCGCAGCTGCGGCTATGATCAGCTGGCACACATCATGATGGTGACGCCGCAGGAGCAGTGGTCGGGGCTCGGCAAGGCTTCCGTGCGCATCGGCGAGCGGCATACTGCTTCTGTCGAGTACATCCGCGCGGAGAACGAGGTGTTCTCGATCATCTCGCCGCAAGGTATCGCTGGCCTCACGATGACTACCGCCAATCCCTACTATCCGGGCCAGGGCATTACGCCCGGTACGGCGGGTCTGAACCCCGCACTGCCGATCGTGTTCAACCTGCGTACCGAGGCGATGGGCAAACGCGAGAACACGTTCGAAGGCTTTACCGACCGAGCAGTGGTGCAGCTGGAAGGCGAGGTGCTGGGCTGGGACTACCAGCTGAGCGGCCTGAGCTCCAACTCCGAGGTGGACGTCATCTTCACCAACGGCTATCCGGACGAGTTCATGCTGCGCGATGGCTTCACGGGCGCGAATGGGGCTCCCTTCCTGAACCCGTTCGGGCCGCAGACCGCCGCGGGCCAGGCGTACTTCGATCAGATCGAGGTGGTGGGCGAGGTGCAGCATGCCGAGGGTGAGCTGCGCCAGTACAGCCTGCAGTTCAATCGCGACCTGTTCGAACTGCCGGCAGGGCCGTTCGCTGTCGCAGTCGCCTTCGAATACAAGGAGGATGAAGCCGAGTTCCGCACCAATGCGGACCTGGCCCGACGGGTGCCGACTGTAATTGCGATTCGTCCCGACATCGTCGCCAACCGCCATGCCGCGTCTGCGGCCGTCGAGACCAACATCCCCGTGCTCGAAAGCCTCGAACTCGGCATATCGGTGCGATACGACGACTACAGCGACTTCGGCGACACGACCAATCCGGAGTTTTCCGTCCGCTACGAGCCGTTCGATGCGCTGGTGCTGCGCGGCTCGTATAGCACGGGGTTTCGCGCACCCACGCTCTATGACGTGTTCCAGCCGACCACTCTGGTCGGCACGATCAGCCGCTTCAATGATCCTGTGCTGTGTCCCGGCGGCACACCCAACGCCGCAGCGGGCGGCGTGGCGTCCCGTGACTGCAACATTCAGTTCGGCCGCTTCATCGGCGGCAACCACGATCTCGACCCCGAAGAATCCGAAGCGCTGAGCGTCGGATTCATGCTGCGGCCGCTCGCCGATCTGTCATTCGGCGTGGACTACTGGGAGTATCACGTCGAGCAGACGATCAGCCCGCTATCGGAGCAGGCGATCTTTGCCGACCCGGTCAAGTACGCAGATCTCTTCGTCCGTTGCAGCGCCCTGTCGCCGGCAGAGCAGGCAGCGCACAGCGGTTGTATCGTCGGCGGTACTGGCGATCCACTGGCCTACATCACCAACGTCGTACAGAACCTCGGCGACACGAAGACCTCGGGATTCGACGGCACCGCCGAGTGGACCGCGCCGGATACCGCTTTCGGAAGATTCGGCGTGCGCTATCGCGGCACTTACGTGTTGGAGTACGACTTCCAGCGCGAGCCGGGCGGGCAGTTCTTCAGCAGAGCGGGTCAATACTTCGACCAGTTCCCGGTGATCCGCTACATCCACTTCCTCACCCTGTCGTGGGAGCGGGGCCAGTGGTACGCCGGTCTCACGCACCGCTACAAGTCGTCTTACACCGACTGCAACGCGCAGTGCCTGGTCACGCCGGCGTTCTTCAACGAAGTCGACGCCGACAGCGTCTTCGATCTGAGCGGCACCTGGCGCAAGTTCGACGACAAGCTGCTGCTGTCGGTCACGATCCAGAACCTGCTCGACGAGGAGCCGCCGTTCAGCAACAAGAACATCGGAGTCTCGGCCAATTTCGACGATCGCTTCGCGGACGGACGCCTGCGTACCTACTTGCTGACGGCGACGTACAAGTTCTGAGCGCCGTGCTTCCAGTGGAAAAAAACGACGGCTCGCGACGAGCCGTCGTGGCGTCAGGGCAATTCGACCGCTCGAGTGGGGGTCGCGGCGGCCAACACCCTGGACACATCGTCCACGCGTTCCAGATTGCTGATGAGATCCAGCAGCTGCGCCAGCTGATCGCGTGTCAGCAGGCGCTTGCCGCTCGCTGCCAGCCATTCACCCCAGGCGTCCGGCGGGAACTTGAACGTGAACAAATCACTTTCGCGCTCGAGCTTGCGGCCGTCGGTGGTGTGAATTGCGACCCTGGCCCATCGTGGTCCGTGGCCAGGTTCGAAGGCGATGTCTATCTTCTGCATGACGCGCGCGACGTCGGCATCGTTGACGATACTCAGGTCATCGAAGTGCGGAAGTTTGATTCCCCCATCGAGTAGCACGCGCGCAAGACAATAAGTCAGCGAAGAGTGGGCGCGCTGCGGCGGATCGTACGGACCGCGCGAGGAAAGCTCGGCCTCCCGTACCGGGGAACCTTTGGCGGGAAGGACTGCGTGGATCTTCGCTACCTGCTGCATCGTAAGGCCGGCCTTGCCCATCTCATCCGCGAACATCTCGATCGGCGTGGTGTTGTGGCCGGTGCCGCTATAGCGCTTCTGCACGGCCGACAGAATTTCCCGGTAGTCGAACTGTTCGAGCAGCTTCGGCAGCCCGGGAGGGATCTCACCGAAGAACGAACGATACAGTCCCAGCTCGCCTTCGAGTGTCGTGCGGCTGTAGCAGACCGCGCCTGCTTCCACGAGCTGCGCGGCGAACGTGCCGTTGCGCGCGATCAGGCTGTAGTAGTGATCCATCATCGAGCCTTCGGCGATGCCCATGCACAGATGCGCGCCCGCTCCGATAGCGTGCGCCATGCGCCCGGGATCGAGCTTGAGCAATCGGCCGGCCACCGTCACCGGGCCGTAGCCGCCGAAGATGTTCGTGGAGCGGCGCGGCTGCGGCGCCGTCCAGCCGAGCGAGGCGCGTCCGAGCCTGCCGAGAACCTCGTAGCCCAGTACCAGCGCCAGGATCAGCTCGCGGCCGGAAACCCGGCGGGCCTCGCCGATCGCGAGTGCGGTGGGCAGCGTGATGAGGCCGGCATGGATGTCTGCGTACGCGAGCACATCGTCCTTGCCGCCGAATAGCGTGGAGTTTGCGAAAGCGGTGTCCGAAGGGGACAAGCGCAGCCGATGGCCGATCACGGCGGCCGTCTCACCGTCCGGAGCGGACTTGGCAACCACGCGACGCATTTGCCGGCCGTCATCCGTGAACGCACCCTCGAACGCCCTGCCGAAGAAGAAGACGATCTGCTCCTTCGCTTTCTGGATCACCTCGGCCGGCAGATCCTCGAATCTGGCACGCACGACGTGGTCGGCGATCTTCTCGCTCAAGCTCCGGTCCGTTGTCGTCGCCGTGCGCGCAGTTGCGGCGGCTGCAGGTGTGGTTTCCTCGGTTGCCGTCGATTCGCCAAGAACTGCGCCGCCCGCGCCGGCGGCGACGAGCTTGAGCAAGGTACGTCGATCGATCGCGGTCACGTTGCGTCCCCCGGCGGTACTACGACCCGTTGACTCTTCGATTCTTCGCTGCCGCACGATCATTTGCCGCGGCGCGCGGCGGGTCAACTGTTTGGACCGCGAACGCCCGTGCGGTGATCGCACGCGCTGTGCCGTCCTGTTCGTCAGGCGTACGCGTGTACGAGGCGCAAACATTTGCCGCTGCGAATGAGTCCGACCGACAATCATCTGCATGCCCGGCGCTCTATCGCACATCCGTGTACTGGACCTGTCGCGCGTCCTCGCTGGCCCGTGGGCGACGCAG
>Ga0075419_10001344_pt1 | contig 15874 bp, 14 predicted proteins | sample SoiMetdeltSBSDD3_FD_76900 | JGI IMG/M metagenome (GOLD analysis project Ga0075419, IMG submission 76900) | Bulk soil microbial communities from a Populus tree surrounding site in Tennessee, USA - Soil MetaG P. deltoides SBSDD3 | ecosystem: Environmental > Terrestrial > Soil > Tree plantation... | reverse complement strand
CGGGCCAGCCGTCCTTGTTGCCGAGACTGATGCCTTCGAGGCCGTCCGACTTCATCTTCGCGGCGAGCGCCTTGTACTCGTCCCACGTCTTCGGGATCGAATAGCCCTTCTCGGCGAAGACGCTCTTCCGGTAGAAGACCGCCCACGGGTAGTAGTAGAACGGCACGAAATACTGCTTGCCGTCGGCGCCGGTGGACGCCGCCCTGAGAGCGGGCGAGAAGTTGCCACCGATCTCGCTCCACACGTCAGAGATGTCCATCGACAGACCCTGCGCGGCGAAATACTGCATCCGGTAGCCGGCGAACCAAGTGAACACGTCGTCGGGGGTGGTCTGCAGGTACCGGGTCAGGTTCTCCTGGAACGTGTTGTGGTCGACGGTGTTCACCTTGACGTTGACGCCGGAGGCCGCGAGCACATCGGCGAGAGCCTGCTTGGGTACCGCGTCCGAGTAGTTCGACCCGAAGGTCACTTCGTTGGCGCCGCCACCCGTCGAGGTGGGCTTCTCGCATGCGACGAGCGCGGCGGGTACGGCGAACGCGCCGGCGCCGAGCGCTGCGCCGCGCAGCAGAGTTCTACGACTGAGCGCCGGAGAGTAAACCATGAGCCCCTCCTGAAATCACACACGAGTCAAAGAAATTCACCACATTCCAGCGCGTAGACAGGGTCGTGTCAAGACCTCTAGTGTTCGTATCTGTTGAATAACGTTTGATCCGAGGGGTGGGGTGTGCGGTACGGAGGGGACTACAACCCCGAGCAGTGGCCGGAGTCCGTGTGGGCGGAGGACGCCAAGCTGATGCGCGAGGCCGGCGTCAACCTCGCCACCGTCGGCGTCTTCGCGTGGGCATGGCTCGAACCGGCCGAGGGCCGGTACGAATTCGGCTGGCTGGACCGGGTTCTGTCCACTTTGCACGGTGCGGGCATCGCCGTGGACCTCGCCACCGCCACCGCGTCGCCGCCGCCGTGGTTCTCTCGGGCATACCCGGACAGCTTGCCGGTCGACGCGGACGGGCGGCGGTTGACCTACGGCAGCCGGCAGGCGTTCTGCGCCAGCTCGCCTTCCTATCGATCAGCCGCCCTTCGCCTGGTCGACGCGCTCGCCCGCCGCTACCACGACCATCCGGCCGTCGTGATGTGGCACGCGCACAACGAGTACGGCTGCCACAACGCCCACTGCTATTGCGACACATCCGCGGCCGCGTTCCGGTCGTGGTTGAGCGCACGGTACGACGACGACCTCGACGCGCTCAACGAGGCATGGGGTACCGCCTTCTGGTCCCAGCGGTTCACGGACTGGGCGCAGGTACAGCCGCCCCGCGCGACGCCGACCTTCAGCAACCCGACGCACGTGCTGGACTTCCGTCGGTTCTCCTCCGACGCGCTGCTGGCTTTGTTCGTCGCCGAACGCGACCTGCTGCACTCGCTCAGCCCGGGCATACCGGTGACGACGAACTTCATGGCGGGACTGTTCAAGGAGCTGGACTACTGGGCCTGGGCGCCCGAGCTCGATCTCGTCTCCAACGACCACTACATCCTGGCGGAGGACCCCCGCGAGCCCGGCGCGCAAATCGCATACGCGGCAAGCCACGCACGGTCGTTGGCAGGAGGCGGCCCGTGGTTGTTGATGGAACACTCAACCAGTGCGGTCAACTGGCAGCCGCGTAACCTCGCCAAGCCGCCGGGGCGACTGATCCGCGACAGCCTGGGACACATCGCGCACGGCAGCGACGGAGCGCTGTTCTTCCAGTGGCGGGCCAGCCGCGCCGGCGCCGAAAAGTGGCACTCGGGGATGCTCCCGCACGCGGGCACGGACACGAAGGTCTGGCGGGAGGTGTGCACGCTCGGCGGCTACCTGGACCGACTCGACGAGGTCACCGGCTCCACTGTGGAGTGTGATGTCGCGATCCTGCTCGACTACCCGTCCGGCTGGGCGCAGGAGGCGCCCGGGCAGCCGAGTGTGGACATGACGGCGTTCGGCGAGGTCCGACGCTGGCACGCCGCGCTCTGGCGGGCCGGGATCACCGCCGACACCGCTCATCCATCGAGTGAGCTGAACGGCTACCGGCTCGTGCTCGTGCCGGCCCTCTACGCGATCGACTCCGAGTGCGCGACGCGCCTCGCGGGCTACGTGGAGGCCGGCGGTACGCTCGTGATCGGCCCCTACAGCGGCATCGTGGACGAGCACGACCACGTGCGCCTCGGCGGCTACCCCGGCGCGTTCACCGAGTTGCTCGGTGTCCGGGTCGAGGAGTTCCACCCGCTGCGGAAGGGCGAGACGGTGCACTTGACCGACGGCTCGACCGGTCGGACCTGGACCGAGTGTGGCGAGGCCACGACGGCCACCGTCGTCGCGTCCTATGTCGACGGTCCCGTCGCGGGCAGGCCCGCGGTGACGCGGCGGACCGTGGGCGGCGGTACAGCCTGGTACATCGGCACGCGGTTGTCCGACGAGTCGCTGGCTGCCTGGCTCACTGCCTGGGCCACGCCGTCATCGATGCCACCGGGCGTCGAGGCGGTCCGGCGGCGGCACCCGGACGGCAGGTCGTACCTGTTCCTGCTCAACCATCGCGATTCGCCGGCCGTCGTGCCCGCTGCCGGCACCGATCTGCTGACCGGTACACAGTGGACGTCGACGTTGCCGGCCGGCGGAGTCGTCGTGATCGCCGAGGAGGTCAGCTAGATGCTCGCCCCACAACGCCAGTCGGTGATCCTCGAACAGATCCGCACCATGGGAGCGGTGAAGGTCAGCGACCTCGTCGCCGAGTTCGGCGTCTCGGACATGACGATCCGGCGGGACCTCGAGGTGCTCGCCGAACGCGGGCTGGTCAACAAGGTCCACGGTGGAGCGACGTCCACCCATCCAGGGTCCACCGACGAACCGGGCTTCGCCGCCAAGTTGATCCGGCAGCGGGCCGAGAAGGCCGCGATCGCCGAGTGGGCCGCACCGCTCGTCAAGCCCGGTACCGCGGTCGCCCTGTCCGCCGGTACGACAACGGCGGAACTGGCCTTGCGGCTGGTCGGCGTACCCGAGCTGACCGTGGTCACCAATTCCATCCCGGTCGCCGACGTGTTCTACCGCAACGGTCGTACCGACCAGACGGTCGTTCTCACCGGCGGCGTGCGTACCCCGTCCGACGCGCTCGTGGGACCCGTAGCGGTGGCCGCGATCCGCTCGCTGCACCTCGACGTCCTGTTTCTCGGCGTGCACGGGATGACCGAACGGGCCGGGTTCACCACGCCGAACCTCATGGAAGCGGATGCCGACCGGGCGCTCGTCGCGGCCGCCGAGCGGCTGGTGGTGCTCGCCGACAGCACCAAGTGGGGCACGGTAGGCATCTCCTCGATCGCCGCACTCGCCGACGCACACGTGCTCGTCACCGACCCGGGCCTCCCCGAGGACGCCCGCGGCGTGCTCAGCGACGCGGTCGGCGAGCTGATCGTCGCGGAGGTTCGGTGAAGCGTACGGCCATCCGGCTGGCTGACGGACGCGAGCTCATCTACTTCGACGAGCGCGACGACGCCGTGCGCGACGCGATCGACCGCCGGGACCTGCCACCGCCGCCACCGGCCTCGCAGCTGCGCTACGACCCGCTCTCCGACGAGTGGGTCGCGGTCGCGGCGCACCGGCAGAGCCGGACCCACCTGCCGCCATCGGACGAATGTCCACTGTGTCCATCCGGACCGGGGCGGCCCACCGAGATCCCGGCGGACGACTACGACGTCGTCGTCTTCGAGAACCGATTCCCCGCGTTCAGCCACCGGGTGGCCCCCGCCGACCAGTCCGAGGACACGACGACAGCGCTGTCGCCCGTCGCACCGGGGGTGGGCCATTGCGAGGTCGTGTGCTTCACCGCCGACCACGACGCCTCGTTCGCAGACCTGTCCCCGCGCCGAGTCCGAACCGTCATCGACGCGTACGCCGACCGCACCGCGGAGCTGTCCGCGGAGTCCACTGTGGAGGAGGTGTTCTGCTTCGAGAACCGGGGCGTGGAGATCGGGGTTACGCTGCACCACCCGCACGGGCAGATCTACGCGTATCCCTTCGTCACCCCGCGCACGCGCACGCTCGTCGCGGCCGCCCGGCGGTACGCCGCGACCACGGAAGGCCGCAGCCTCTACGCGGATGTACTGGCCGCCGAGCGCACCAACGGCACCCGGGTGGTCGGCGACAACGCACACTGGACGGCGTACGTGCCGGCCGCCGCCCGCTGGCCGTTCGAGGTGCACCTGGCCCCGCACCGCCGGGTGCCGGACCTGCCGGCCCTCGACGACGCCGAGCGCGACGCGTTCGGCCCGCTGTATCTCGATGTGCTGCGCCGCTTCGACAACCTCTTCGGCGTACCGATGCCGTACGTCTCCGCCTGGCACCAGGCGCCGGTGCGGGACGGCCGCGAGGTCGGCTACCTGCACCTGCAACTGTTCTCGGTCCGCCGAGCCCCCAGCCGGCTGAAGTACCTCGCCGGATCGGAGTCCGCGATGGGCGTCTTCGTCAACGACATCCCGCCGGACGAGGCCGCCCGCGCCCTGCGAGCAGCCCCGTCGACAAGACCCCGCTGACCGCCCAAGACCCCGTTGATCATGAACCTAGTTTCGCCCTCGACGGCGTGTCGCGTCACCAACTTCATGATCAACGCAAGCGAGCGGGCGGCGGGCCCTCAGCACAACAACCGCGCGTCCGCCCAGTCGGCGTGGTCGCTGTTGATGCCGTCGGCCGCGTCTCCGACCACGAGGTGCAACGTGGTCCGGCCGGTCACGTCAACGTTGACGGTGGCGAGACCGCCGGCTCGAATTGTGGGGCTGGTGAATAGCGTGGTGCCGTCGGCGGTCACTGAGAAGACCACGCTCGCGGCCGACGACGTGGTCTCGCCGTCGACGCCGACGACGGCGGTGAACCGCTCGCAGGTACCGCCGAGCGCGATCGCGATGTCGCCGACGGCGTGCGCCCCGATCCCCTTGACGTAGCTGGTACCGCCGACCGTGAGCACCACGCCGTCACCGGCCGCGGTCGCGTTGTTGGACTGGTCCCGCTCGGCCGGGCCGAAGCCGTTCGTGGCCGAGGACCACGTGCGGTCACTGGCGAAGGACCCGGTACCGGCGGCCGTACACGAAAGCGTGGCGTTGCCCCAGTCCGCGTGGTCGAAGTCGATGCCGCCGGTCCGCCCGTCGGTGACTCGAAGCTCCAATGTGGAGTATCCACCGGTGGCGACCGCCAGCGTCGAAGGACCTTGGCTGGCCGTCTTCACTCCGCTGTACGCGAGCAGCTTCCCGTCGCCGTACACCTGGAACCGTACCGAGGCGGTCGTGCTCGTCACCTCGTCGTCGACCCCTACCTGTGCGGTGAACAGCGGGCACGCCCGGCCGAGGTAGACGTGCACCGCCGACTCGGCGTGTACCCCTATCCCGCTGGCGTACGTCGTACCGTTGATGGTCAGCGTCCGTCCGTCGGACGCGGCCTGCTCGCCGTTGGACTCGTTGCGCTCGGCCGGTCCCCAGCCGTTGCTCGACGCGAGCCAGGTCATGTTGCCCACCTGCACAGTGCCGGCCCCCGGCGCGGCCTGCAGCGTTCCGCCCCGTGTCGCCCGGTACATCACGACGCCGTGGCCCGGCACGCTGGCCGAGATCGCGCCGGACGTCGACGACACCGCACCGGTCCACAGGTTCCGCAACGAGTACGACGACGAGCCGCCGAGCCCGATCTCCGCCGCGCTGGTGGTCACCGTGGTCGCGGACGTGTTCCGGTTGAACAGCACCACCGCCGCCGACCCGTCCGACATCGGTTTCGCCCACACCTCGGTAGCGCCGAAGTCCCGTACCCGCCGGCCCTGCGAGCCACCCCAGTCCTGGTTCACGGCGATCACGTCCGCGTTGCGGACGATGTTCAGCGTCCCGCTGGACACCGAACGCAGGTCGTTGCCGAGCAGCAGCGGCGAGTTCAGCAACGCCCAGAGGCTGAAGTGCGCGGTGTACTCCGTCGCCGTCATACCGCCGTTGCCGACCTCCAACATGTCCGGATCGTTGAAGGCGCCCCGGCGCGCGAACGGCTCGAGTCCAACCTGCTGGTCCAGCAGGCTCGTCATGCTCCCCCACGAGTCGTTGATGTCCCCGGTGGTCCGCCACAGGCTCCCACCCACGTTCGGCCCGAAGATCCACGGGGTCTCCTGACCCCAGTTGCACACGCTGTAGACGATTGCCCGCCCGGTTGCCTTCAGCGCGTCACCCATCGCCTTGTACCGCTGGGCGGCCGGCCGCCCCTGGTTGTTGCAGTTGTCGTACTTGAGGTAGTCGATCTGCCAGTCCGCGAACGTCTGCGCGTCTACCACCTCGTGATCGAGGCTGGCCGGCAGTCCCTGGCAGGTGGCCGTGCCGGCGGAGGAGTAGATGCCGAGCTTCAGTCCACGGGCGTGCACGTAGTCCGCGAGCGCTCGGATGCCCGACGGGAACCGGGTGGCGTGCGCCTGCAGTCGGCCCTGACTGTCCCTTGTGGACGCCATCCAGCAGTCGTCGATGTTGACGTACCGGTAGCCCACGTCGTCCAGGTTGTTGTTGATGATCGCATCGGAGGTGGCCCGGATGAGGTTCTCGTCGATGTTGCAGCCGAACCGGTTCCAGCTGTTCCACCCCATCGGCGGAGCGGTCAGCGCCACGACGGGCGTCGCGGCCGCGGCGGGTGGCGGAGCGATGGAGGGTACGGCGATCGCCGCGGCCACGCCGGTCAGCATGGCGAGCAGGCAGCTGAGGGGACGGCGCATCGTGCGCTCCTTCGGGGTACGGTGGGGGAGTCTGTTTGATCACTGTGGCGGATTGTGATCGAACATGTTGAATACTGTTGTACCCCTCGGAAGACATGGACGCAAGACGATGCCTCAAAGGCTGTCGTACCCCTTGGATAGAGTCGTCGCATGAGTCGCCTGGTGCCGGTAGCCGATGGCGTGCGCCTGCGTGTCCTGCACTGGCCCGGCGGGCATCCGACCTTCCTTCTGGTGCATGGACTCGCCTCCAACGCGTTGCTGTGGGGCGAGGTCGCCCGCGTCCTCTCCGCGAAGGGTCACGAGGTCTTCGCCGTCGACCTGCGCGGCCACGGTGAGTCCGATGTCCCCGACAGTGGGTACGACACCGAGACCGCGGCCGCCGATCTCGCCGCGCTCGCCGACGAGCTGGGCCTGACCGGGCTGGTCGTGGTGGGCCAGTCGTGGGGCGGGAACGTGGTGGTCCGGCTTGCGGCGAAACGGCCCGACCTCGTCGCCGCAGTCGCTCTCGTCGACGGTGGCTGGATCGACCTTTCGCGCGAGTTCGCGAGCTGGGAGGAGTGCGCCGCGGCCCTGCGCCCGCCGGAGCTCGACGGCCACGGTGCCGACGATATGCGGGATCTGCTCCGCGGTGCTCACCCGGGCTGGTCGGCCGAGGCGATCGAGGCGACCCTCGCCAATCTGCGGATCCGCCCGGACGGCAAGCTCGAGCGGCGCTTGCCCATCGCCCGGCACATGGAGATCGTGCGCAGCATGTGGGACGATCCGCCCTCGCCGGACTACCCGCGGGTGACCGCGCGCGTGCTGCTCGTACCGGCCGTCCCGACCACCGACGCGGCGCGGGCCCGGCGCAAGCGCGACGCGTCTGCCGCGGCCGCGGCGGCCATCGCGGGTCCCAGCACGATCCGGGAGTACGTGGGCGGCGACCACGATCTGCACGCCCAGCGACCCGAGGCGCTCGCGGCCGACCTGCTCGCCCTGGCGGCAACATGACCGCAACTCGCCTCGCCCCAGGAGCGCTGGGCGCGCCAGCGCCCGAGCGGACCGTGCCCGGAGGAGGCGTGCGCTGTTGACCCGGCTACTCGTGATCATGGGATCGGGCGAGACCGCACCCACCATGGTGAAGCCGCATCGGGCGATCCTGGACAGGTGCGGTGACGGGCCGGCCGTGCTGCTCGACACGCCGTACGGATTCCAGTCCAACGCCGACGACATCTCGACCCGGGCGGCGGGATACTTCGCCGCGAGCGTCGGCCGGCAGGTCGATGTGGTGTCGTGGCGGGTCGCGCCGCCGGCAGGGCTGACACGCGAGCGGGCGCTGGCGGCGCTGCACGAGGCGAGTTGGGTCTTTGCCGGGCCGGGCAGCCCGACGTACGCGCTGCGGCAGTGGCGCGATACCCCGATCCCCGGCGTGCTGACCGACAAGTTGACGTCGGGCGGCGTCGTGCTGTTCGCCAGTGCCGCCGCACTCACGCTGGGCTCGCACACCGTGCCGGTCTACGAGATCTACAAGGCGGGGTATGACCCGCACTGGGTTCCCGGCCTCGATCTGGTCAATGCGGCGACGGGTCTGCCGGCCGTGGTGATCCCGCACTACGACAACGCCGAGGGCGGCCACCACGACACGCGGTACTGCTACCTCGGCGAGCAGCGACTGTCCACAATGGAGCAGGAGTTGCCGGAGGAGTCGTTCGTCCTCGGGGTCGACGAGCACACGGCGGTGTTGCTGGACCTCGACGCGCGTACGGTCACCGTGGTCGGCAACGGCGGTATGACCATCCGGCGCCATGGCCACAGCGTGGTGCACCGGACCGGTGCGGTCATCGGGTTCGACGCGCTCGTCGCCGGATCGGACGCGCCGGCGGAAGCCCCGATCGCGCCCGCACCAACCGAGGCCGCCGTAGACCCCGCGCCGGCAGAGGCATCCCTGCGAACGGCCGCCGATCGCCTGGCCGAACGGTTCGCACAGGCGCTGGCACAGCGGGACGTCGACGGCTGCGTGACCGCGATCCTCGACCTCGAACAGGCCCTGCTGGACTGGGCGGCCGACACGTTGACCTCCGCCGAGGGTGACCACGCCCGCGCGGTGCTCCGGTCGATGGTGGTTCGCCTCGGCGAGCTGGCTACGGTCGGCGCCAGGGACCCGCGCGAGGTCGTCGGCCCGTACGTCGCCGCACTCCTGGATCTTCGCACCCGTGCCCGGGACAACAAGGACTTCGCCACCTCGGACCAGATCCGCGACCAGCTGACCGCCGCCGGCATCGAGGTCCGCGACACCCCGAACGGCGTCGACTGGCAACTCCTGAGTTGATCATGAAGTTAGTTGGGTGGTCGGCGGCGTGTCCCGCCACCAACTTCATGATCAACGCCGAGACAGCCGCGCAACCACAACCGAGCTAGCCGGCGGCCTGGTGACGGGCCATGTTGTCGTTGAGCGCGTTCATGAACTCGTCCGTCGTCAGCCACTGCGCGTCGCCGCCGACGAGGAGTGCCAGGTCCTTGGTCATCAGTCCACCTTCGACGGTCGAGATGCAGACCTGTTCGAGCTGGTTCGCGAAGTCGGTGACGGCGGGCGTACCGTCCAGCGTTCCGCGGTGAGCGATCCCCCGCGTCCACGCGAAGATCGACGCGATCGGGTTGGTGGACGTCTTCTCGCCGCGCTGCCACGCGCGGTAGTGCCGGGTCACGGTACCGTGCGCGGCCTCGGCTTCGACGGTACGGCCGTCGGGCGTCATCAGCACCGACGACATCAGGCCCAGCGAGCCGAAGCCCTGGGCCACCACGTCGGACTGCACGTCACCGTCGTAGTTCTTGCACGCCCACACGAAGCCGCCGGACCACTTCAGCGCCTGCGCGACCATGTCGTCGATCAGCCGGTGCTCGTACGTCAGGCCCTTGGAGTCGAACTCGGCCTTGAACTCCGTCTCGAACACCTCGGCGAAGAGGTCCTTGAACCGCCCGTCATACGCCTTCAGGATCGTGTTCTTCGTGGACAGGTAGACCGGGTAGTCGCGGGACAGGCCGTACCGGAACGATGCCCGGGCGAAGTCGCGGATCGACTCGTCGAAGTTGTACATGCCCATCGCCACGCCGCCGCCGGTGAACTCGGCCACGTTCAGCTCCATCGGCGCACTGCCGTCCGCCGGCGTGTAGGTGATCGTCACCGTACCGGGGCCGGGCACCACGAAGTCCGTCGCCTTGTACTGGTCACCGTGCGCGTGACGGCCGATGACGATCGGTTTCGTCCAACCCGGTACCAACCGCGGCACGTTCGACATGATGATCGGCTCGCGGAACACCACGCCGCCGAGGATGTTCCGGATCGTCCCGTTCGGGGAGCGCCACATCTTCTTCAGGCCGAACTCCTCGACCCGGGCCTCGTCCGGGGTGATCGTGGCGCACTTGACGCCGACCCCGTGCCGCTTGATGGCGTTCGCCGCATCGACCGTCACCTGGTCGTCGGTGGCGTCGCGGTGCTGGATCGACAGGTCGTAGTACTCCAGCTCGACATCGAGGTACGGCAGGACCAGCTGTTCCCGGATCTGCTTCCAGATGATCCTGGTCATCTCGTCGCCGTCGAGCTCTACGACGGGGTTGGCAACTTTGATCTTCGCCATCGGACAGGCGCTCCCTTCACGACTTCGCAGCAGTACGAGCGTACTGCAATATCCACGTGGCCATGGGATGGGGGGTCTGACATGATCCTCTACGTGCCGGTACGCATGATGATCGGAACCGCGGCCGTGACCGCCCTCGAGGACGGGGGCGGCCAGTTCTTCCGACCTCGTCGTGAGGTGTTTCCGGAGGCAAGCGAGGAGCTTTGGCGGCGCGCCGACGCATTCGACCCGGGCGCGGTCAGCGCCGACGGCGAGTGGCTCCTGCGCTTTCGCTGCTTCACGATCCAGCTCGAGAGCGGCGAGACCGTCCTCGTCGACGCCGGCATCGGTCCGGTCGACGCGCCCGCGGCGGTATGGGCGCCGGTACCCGGCCACCTGCCGGACGAGCTGGTCGCGGCGGGCGTGGCCACCGACGATGTGTCCACTGTGGTCATTACCCACCTGCACAACGACCACATCGGCTGGGCGATCGTCGACCGGGCACCCTACTTCCGTAACGCCCGCTACGTGCTGCAGAAGACAGAGTACGAGGCGGTCGACGCGGTCAACCCGGCGCTCCGCGAGCGGTTGCTCAACCCGCTGCGCGAGGCCGGCCAGCTGCATCTCGTCGACGGGACAGCGTCGCTCGGCCGGGGACTGTCTACTGTGCACACTCCGGGACATACGCCGGGACACCAATGCGTCCTGCTCGACGACGGCGGCGATGTCCTGGCCCTCACCGGAGACCTGCTCGTGCACGCGATCCAGCTCGTCGACCCGACAACGCCGTACGCGGTCGAGTTCGACCAGGCGCTCGCCCGCGAGTCCCGGGTCCGGCTGCTCGACTCGGTCGCAGCCGTGGGTGGCCGGATCGCCACCGCACACCTCACCGAGGCGTTCCAGCCGGCAAAGCCGTAGCCGGGTACGGAGCCTGCCGGTTCGCGAAGCGCAGCGTCCAGTAGAACTCGTTCACGACCGCCGCGGTCGGGGCATGCCGCCGGATGACGTCCGCGGCCCACTCCGGTACCCCCGGTGGATCGCCACCGTCGGCCCACCGGCGTACGAATGCGTTGCGCTCCTTGGGATCCGTCAGGCCAGTCACGGCGCTCACCAGCCAGTTGACGAGACTGGTGACCGCGAAGCACGAGTCGTGACTCGCGTTCCGTTCCACGAACGAAGACTCCGCCGCGGACAGCTCGAACCGCGGCGAGGTCGCGAGGCCGAAGTCGGTGAAGTAGAGCCGCCGGCCGTCGGTGAGGATGTTCCCGAAGTGGGCGTCGAGATGCAGGAGACCGTTCGCGTTCATGAACGAGACGTCGGCGACGAGGTTGCGCTCCACCGCCGCGTAGGCGGGCGCGAGGCCGTTACCGATACGGGCGTCCAGCCACTGGCGGAGGGTCTGCGGCACGTACTCCAGAAACAGCATCACGCTGGCCGACGCCCGGGCGATCGCCTCGAGTCGCTGGCGCACGGCCGGGGAACCGTCCCAGTACTCGACGAGCTGGTCCAGATCCGCCATCGCAGTGGCCTCGCCGGGCAACACCCGCCAGTGGTACAGCAGCGGGAAGCTCTCGCACCGCCCCTCGAGGACCCAGTTGGTCGTCATCGTGTGCGCGGCCAACTCGCGCCACACCCCGAACCCGGCCGACCCGATCCCGTACTGGTACCAGGTCGGAAGCTGGAACATGTTCACAGTGGACATGACGTGTTCCGGCAGCCGTTCCAGATCGGTGAGGGGTACGCGCTTCACGAAGACCGCTCTGCCCTCGACCTCCAGCAACACCGCGGTCCCGCCGATACCGGTGAACACCGGCGGTGCCTCGGCCATGAGCGCGGCGAGCCGCCGATCGCTCAGCAGCGCCAGCGCGGTGGAGACAGCGCTGTAGCCGGCGAGCCGTCCATCCCCCGTGGTCACCGGATCAGGATGCCATGCTGGCCGGCAGCTGGAACTCGCTGAGGTCGCTGGCCGTGACGTCGGCGACGTACGGCCGCTTCGGCTGGAGGTTGTCCCAGTTGGCGTAGACCGTGTCGACGTCCTGGGACATTGCTCGGACGAGGATGTCCTCCTCGTCGGCCATCGCGTCCTTCAACTTGCGGATCGCCTCGTCCATCGAGGTGATGACGTCCTCCACGGTGTCCCCGTGCACGCTCGCCTCGGCGACAGCGGCGCTCGCGATACTGAGCCCGCCACCGACCAGCGCGAACGTGATGGCGAGACTGGTACCGCCGGTGGCCGCGGCGCCGACGACGCCCACGACCGCGCCGACCACGGTGAGCACCATGCCCCAGTCGGTACCGCCATCGTCCAACGCGTTCAGGGCCGTCAACGTACCGTCGCCGATCTGCACGATGTTGCGCCGACTCTCCTCGAGGATCTTCCGTTCCGCCTCGAGCGCGACCGTCAGCTCATCGACGAGGCCGATCTGGTTGAGCCTGATCTGCCCGAAGGGACTGAGGAAGTTCTCCGTGAACTGCTCGGCCGCGGTACCGCGCCAGTCCTGAACGTCGCCCTTGACGAGGTCGATCTTTGCGGTGACGCCTTCGCTGAGGCCGTTCTTGACGAAGTTCAGGTCGCCCAGCATCGAGTCCAGCCGGGTCGGGTCGCGCTCGGTGAACCATTCGAACCGAGGCGGTATCGCCTCGCAGAAGCTCACGATGGCGTCCATGATCTCGCCCTCGCCGGCCCAGATCCCGAACTCGTCGAGCAACTTCTCCATCGCCTTGTCCTGCACTTCGCGTGCCTTGGCCCGGATGTCGCCGTCCGATGTCATCGCTGCGGCTCCTCGTAGTCGAACTCGATGTCCGGCAGCAACGGGATGTCGATCGTCTCGTGCACCGTGACCGTGTCGTGCGGGTCACCCGGGCGCTTGATATCCGGGATCGTCCCCGGCGGCTGGTCCAGCCCCGGATCGGCGAGCCGCTCGTCGATCAGAGACCTCAGCGCGGCCGACGTCTCCGAATCACCGTCCGCGTACGTCTGGGCAATCATGCACAGAGCGGCACCCGCGTCGGTCAAGCTCGTCGCGGTGTTGGCGAGGATGCTCTGCAACGTGTTCCGCAGCGTGCTCCACTGTGGATAGACCGGCCCGAGGTCCTGAACCACCTCGATGCTCGGTGGGAAGAGGTCGATGTCGAGCCGCGGCTGGTTGAAGGCTTCGTCCTCGTGCCAGCTCGTGTTGTGCATGTCCCGCGAGCCCTGCGCGTAGACCGCGGCGACCTGCGGCATCGAGATCTTTCCGGCTACCCAGATGTCGTAGAGTTCGGCCGCGACGAGGTCGCTGTCGGCCATGGCGGTCACCGTCCCGTCCGGTAGACGTCCTTGTGAATCTGCAGGATGCGGGTGTTGCGTTCGTGCAGCGCGGCCGAGGTGGCCGCGGCCACCTCCGCGGCCAGGCCGGCCTCGCCGACGCCGACGAGGGCGAGCGTGCCCTGGCGCACCTGCACGTCGATCTCACCGCCCGCGCGCAGCGAGACCGTCACCTGGCCGCGCGGCGAGATGGCCGATACCGCGATCGCGCCGACAGCACCGTCGAAAAGCTCCCGGCGCTGCATGACGCGGGTACCGGGTACGTCGGGGCGGGGCGGTCCATCGCGCACGGCTTCGAGCACGGCCTCGACGGTTCGTTGGCGGTCGCTGATCGCCTCGGTCAGCGCGGACGCCACGGCGATACCCAGCGACCGATCGTTGTGCTGGCGCAACGCGCCCGGTGCGAACTCCACCTTCGGCGCGCCCTGGCCGCTGAGCGTGATCCGGACGCTGCCGTCCGGCGACTCACCGGTACCGGCCACCCGACGAAGGCGTTCGACGGCACTTTCGTCCACGGCCCGATCCTGCCATCGACGGCAGGGTATGTCAGGTCGGGCTGGCGAAAGCGATGTCTCCACCGAACCGGGCGTGCAGCCGTACGTCGTAGTAGTCCGCGGTGTCGGCGAGCGCGTCGCACGCGTTGGCCAGCTCGCTCGCGGTCAACGTCTCGGCGAGCAGCTCGGTGGCGACGTAGACCGTGCCGTCGCGCCAGAAGAGCCGCAGGAAGTTGAGTACCGAGTTGAGCTCGTTCAGCTCGGCCAGCAGCTCGGCCGTACGCTCCACGTGCCGCAGCAACGGCGAGAAGATGCGGACGACGGGCGGTTCGGCATCCACGAGCCGGAGGTAGATGACCGCGGTGCCCGCCCGGATGGCCAACGGTTCCGCGGTCAGGTCGGCGGGAAGCGGCTGCCCGCCGAGGTAGCCCGCCACGAGCGCTCGGACACGATCGCACAGGTCGACGTCAATCGGCACATGGATCAGCGTAACGATGGTCGTCACCCCGCCTTGCCCGGCCGACCCGGCGGCAGGAACCCGCGCCGGCGGGCCTCTTTGATCCACCGGTGGGCGGTCGTCACCGGTACCCGGTTCGCCTCGGCCAGCTCGGCGGCCGGTCGAGGCGAGGCGCTGGCCAGGTGGCGGTACGTCGACGCCACGTCCCGGTAGAAGGCGTCCGGCCTACCGCGCCGGCCCTCGTCGAGCTCCCTGGCGGCGGGCGCCGGCGCGGGGCGGCGTACGGCCTGCTGCGGGTCGGTCGTCTCCCAACCTCGCGTCGCCAGCTCGGCGGTCACCGGCGGCCGGCCGTCGCGCCAGCGCACCGGCTCGGCCACCACGCGATCGTCCACTACGGACAGTTGGGCGTTGGCGGCCGCCTCGATCCGGCCGACCGGTATCGACCGCAGCAGCTCCGCGGTCGGCGGCCCGTCGACCCGCAGACCGGACAGGACGAGCCGGCCCCCGTCCGCTACCGCCAGCCGGACGAGCACGGTGCCGGAGAGCGCCGGCTCCTGCCGCCACTCGTACCAGTCGGCACCGGTCGGGTACAGCCGGCCATGCATCTCGTGAGCTTACCCACAGAAATGACTAGTTGCGCGGAACTAGCCGTCTAGATACGCTGTTCCAGACTCCTGAAGAGGGTGAATATCGTGATCATCGCGATCGTCGTACTCGTGGCGTTCCTTGCCCTTCTCCTCGGACCGTTGGTGCTGCTCCGTTCGACGCACCGGATCGGCCCCACCCAGGTCGGCCTCGTCACCAAGCGAATGAGCCGGCGGCGGTTGAGCGACGACAACCCGATCGCCTTCCGCGGCGAGGCGGGCTACCAGGCCGATCTGCTGATGCCGGGCCTGCGGTTCAAGCTCTGGCCGGTCTACGCGGTGACGAAGTTCCCGTGGGTCCAGGTGCCGGCCGGAGAAATCGGCGTGGTGATCGCTCAGGTCGGCCGGCCGTTGCCGATCGGCGCGAAGAGCGCGCGGTACCGGCCGGAGTTCGGAAACTTCGGCGACCTGCGGGGATTTCTCGCGCACGACGGGCAGAAGGGTGTGCAACGACCGGTCCTGCCACCGGGCTCGCTCGTACCGATCCATCCGGTGGCGTTTCTCGTCATCACGTCACACGCGGTCTTCGGCATGCCGATGGCGCCCGAACTGCAGACTAAGGCGGTACACGGCAAGCTCTCGCCGGAGAGCTTCGGCCTGCGGCCGGACACCCTGACCGTGGTGATCATCGCG
>Ga0075419_10001343_pt1 | contig 15878 bp, 17 predicted proteins | sample SoiMetdeltSBSDD3_FD_76900 | JGI IMG/M metagenome (GOLD analysis project Ga0075419, IMG submission 76900) | Bulk soil microbial communities from a Populus tree surrounding site in Tennessee, USA - Soil MetaG P. deltoides SBSDD3 | ecosystem: Environmental > Terrestrial > Soil > Tree plantation... | reverse complement strand
TTGACGGGCGTGTCCAGGTGGGCGAGCTCGTCCTCGACCCGCTTGACGCCCTCGGGCGCGGCGAGCAGGCAGATCGCGGTGATGTGGGCGGCGCCGCGGTCTACCAGGAAGCCGATCGCCGCGGCGAGCGTTCCGCCGGTGGCGAGCATCGGGTCCAGCACATAGCACTGCCGCCCGGACAGGTCGTCCGGCAGCCGTTCGGCGTACGTCGACGCGGCGAGCGTCTCCTCGTTGCGGATCATGCCGAGGAAACCGACCTCGGCCGTGGGCAGCAGCCGGGTCATGCCCTCGAGCATGCCCAACCCGGCGCGCAGGATCGGTACCACGAGCGGTTTCGGTGCCGCGAGCTTGACGCCGTCCGCCGGTGCCACCGGCGTCTGCACCGACACCGCTGAGGTCCGCACGTCCCGCGTCGCCTCGTATGCGAGCAGCGTGACGAGTTCCTCGGTCAGCCGGCGGAACGTCGGCGAGTCCGTGTTCTCGTCCCGCAGCGTGGTGAGCTTGTGGGCGACGAGCGGGTGGTCGGCGACGAGAATCTGCATGGGCCGAACGGTATTCGATGCGCTGTGCTCACTGATAGCGTCGGGCCGGTCTCCGAGGGGCGGGCGCGGGAGACTGCCGGATCCAGCGGGACCGTGCCGGCGTTCGACGGAGAGGGTCGAGAGGTGCCCGAGTACAAGCGGAGAAGCGACGTTCCGGACCAGGCAGAACGGCTCCGCCGACGAGCGGCGCTCCTCCGCGACCTCGACGAGGCGCGTGCGCTCCGCGAGCGGGTCGCGCCGCGCCGGGCCCGGGTCGACCGGATCCGCGAGGCGCTCCGGCGCGCGACGTACCGCACCTCCTAGCCCAGCGCACCGCCCGGAGTTACCCAAGCCCGGCTGCGTCTGCGACGATGAGCCAGTGGCCGTAATGGTGCGGTGGGAGTCGTGATGACCGAGGGTCCGACGACCGAGTCTGCAACCGACCTGGATTTCGCTGTGGCCGCTTACCGCGAGGAGGGCACCTGGCAGGTGACCCCGCTGCAGCTGCGCGGTGATCCGGACCTGTCCGGGCTGGTGTCGTCGCTGCGCCGCTACCCGGGTGAGTCCGGTGTGATCGGCATGGTGTCGGTGGACGAGGATTTCTTCCTGCTCGCCCGGGTGATCGGCGGGCGCGCCCGGCTGCTGATCTCGGACGTGACGGCGGCGACCGAGTGGCCGCTGGCGCGCGAGGTGGTCGACGAGCTCGACATCCCGATGACCGACGACGACGACGAGCAGGTGCCGGCCGGCGATCTGGGCATCGTGGCGGATCTCGGGATGAGCGCGATGGACCTCGGCGCACTGTGCGACGACGTCGAGCTTTACCCGGACGAGATGCTCGGCGAGATCGCCGACAAGCTGGGCTTCGGTCTCCAGTTCCGTGAAGCGATCGAAGCCGTTGGCTGACCCCGCGCATCGCGCCTGGGCGCGGTTGATGAGGCTGGCGCTGGCGGAGTCCGAGTTGGCCGACGGGTTGGCCGACGTTACGGCGGACGTGCCGGTCGGCGCCGTCGTGGTCGACTCCTCGGGTGCGGTGCTCGGCCGCGGGCACAACGAGCGCGAGGCGACCGGCGACCCTACCGCGCACGCGGAGATCCTGGCGCTTCGCGCGGCGGCCGCAGCCAGGGGCGAGTGGCGGCTGGAAGGCTGCACACTGGTCGTCACGCTCGAGCCGTGCACGATGTGTGCGGGCGCGATCGTGCTCGCCCGCCTGGACCGGGTGGTGTTCGGCGCATACGACGCGAAGGCCGGCGCGGTGGGTTCGCTGTGGGACGTCGTACGGGACCAGCGGCTGAACCACCGGCCCGAGGTGGTGGGTGGCGTGATGGCCGACGAGACCGGTGCGAGGCTGCGCGATTTCTTCGGACGCCACCGCGCTTGATACCCTCTGCGGCGGTGGCGTGTCCGAGTGGCCTAAGGAGCGCGCCTCGAAAGCGCGTGAGGGGCAACCCTCCGCGGGTTCAAATCCCGCCGCCACCGCGCTGACGCGGAGACCCCGGTGCTGTGTGATGCGCCGGGGTCTCCGTTGTGCGCCCTCCATCTCGCTCGCGCGCTTCAGAGTCCGCGGCGTGATCGGGCGAACACGTTTGCGCAAGGCAACGGTCCCCGCCGTCTCATGCTGTGCCCGCAATTCGGTTGGGGGTGGCCCGCGACCGTAAGATCTGTGTCCCAGAGCCGGAAGGGCACCGCGGTCGTTGGACGTTCACGAGCTGGACCGGATCCTGCTGGCCAGCGCCGCTGTGTTGCTGGTGGCGATCCTTGCCGTGCGGCTGTCCACCAAGGTCGGCCTGCCGTCGCTGCTGGTCTATCTCGGGCTCGGCGTGCTGCTCGGCGACTCCGGTCCGGGCGGGATCCCCTTCAACGACGCGCAGCTCGCCCACGCGCTCGGCTTCGCCGCGCTGGTCATCATCCTGATCGATGGTGGCTTGACGACCCGCTGGAACGAGGTCCGGCCGGTCATGCCGCTCGGCGTCACGCTGGCCACGCTCGGCGTCGCGGTCAGCGTGACCGTGGTGGCGTGTGTGGCGCACTACGGCCTCGGGCTGGACTGGCAGCTCGCCGTACTGATCGGGGCCGTCACCTCACCGACCGACGCGGCCGCGGTCTTCTCGGTGCTGCGCCGGGTGCCGATCAGGCCGCGGCTGCGCGGCGCGCTCGAGGCCGAGTCCGGCCTGAACGACGCGCCGACCGTGCTGCTGGTCACCCTGGTCAGCACCGGCGCCGTCACCGAGAAGGGCCCGTGGTACTTCTTCGGGCTGGTCGTCTACGAGCTGGTCGCCGGTGCGCTGATCGGGTTCCTGGTTGGCTGGGTCAGCGTCGGGCTGCTGCGCCGGGTCGCGCTCGGCTCGGCCGGCCTCTACCCGCTGGCGATCGTGTCGCTGGCCGTGCTGTCGTACGCCGGTGCCTCGGTGCTCGCGCACGCGTCCGGGTTCGCCGCGGTGTACATCACCAGCCTGGTGCTGGGCCGGGCCGAGCTGCCGCATCGGATGACCACCCGGTCGTTCGTGGACGGGTTCGCCTGGCTGGCCCAGATCGGGCTGTTCGTGATGCTCGGGCTGCTCGCGACGCCGAGCCGGATCCGGCTTTCCGACATCGGGATCGCCTTGTTGATCGGCCTGGCAGCGACCGTGGTCGCCCGGTTCGCCGCGGTGTGGGTCTCGGCGACGCCGTTCCGGATCCCGTGGCGGGAGCAGACCTTCCTGGCCTGGGCCGGGCTGCGCGGCGCGGTGCCGATCGTGCTCGCAACGATCCCGCTCGCGGAGGGCGTCCCGCAGGCGCATCGGATCTTCGACGTGGTGTTCGTGCTGGTGGTGCTGTTCACGTTGCTGCAGGGCCCGTCGCTGCCGTGGCTGGCCCGGCGGCTCGGCGTACTGGACAGCGACGCCGCGCACGAGGTGGACGTGGACGTCGCCCCGCTGGAACGGCTCCGCGCGGACATGCTGCAGCTGCGGGTGCCGAGCAAGTCCCGGCTGGCCGGGGTGGAGATCGGCGAGCTGCGGCTGCCGGCCGGAGTCTCGGTCTCACTGGTGATCCGGGACGAGCGGGCGTTCGTTCCGGGTCCGCGGACCGTACTGCGGGCCGGCGACGACATCCTCGTGGTCGCGCCGAGCCCGCTGCGCGAACCAACGCTGCGCCGGTTTCGCGCGGTCAGCCGGGCCGGCCGGCTCGCCGGCTGGTTCGGCGAGCGCGGCCGCGAGCAGTCGTAGCGGTCAGTTGGGGGCCTCGCCGGACGGGATGGGGGCCTGGGTCTGGCGGACCGGGATGCAGGCTTGGCCGCCTGGCACCGCGACGGACCGGCCGGCGCGCGGGTTCAAGGTGGTGAACTTGGCGCCGACGATCAGGTCGACCGAGTGGTCGTCCCGGCCGTCCTGCACGATCGGTGCCCGCTGGGTCAGCTGCATGGCCACCAGCCGCACCTCGGGCGACGTGCTGGCCGCGCCGCGGACGGCCAGCGCGGGGACCGTCTCACCGTTCGGCTCGTTCGACACCTTGCCTATCAGGAAGCCGCGTCGCTTGAGCAGGTCTGCGGTCGCGGCGGCGGTGCCGGACTTCGCGCCCCCGTTGTAGACGTTGACCACGACATCTTTCGGCGTGAGCTTGTTGTTCGGCAGCGTGGTCATCACACACTGCGGCTCGGCGGTGCTCTCGGTGAGCGAGTTCCACCCCCACCAGATCCCCCCGGCCAGGATGCCCAGCAGCACGACCATGGTGATCGGCGTCTGCCAGTGGATCCGGCGGCGTCGGGGCCTGGGCTGTTCGCGAAGAATCGCCATCGGCTCAGTCCAAGACGAGGACCCGTGCATGCAGCACGAGTCGTTGCTGCAGGGCAGCCCGCAGCGCGCGATGCAGTCCGTCCTCGAGGTACATCTCGCCCTTCCACTCCACGACATGTGCGAACAGGTCGCCGTAGAAGGTCGAGTCCTCGTCGAGCAACGCTTCGAGGTCAAGCGTCCCCTTGGTCGTGACGAGCTGGTCCAGGCGGACCTGCCGTGGTGGCAGCTCAGCCCAGTTCCTCTGGCGGTACCCGTGATCGGGGTACGGCCTCTCGTCGCCGACTCGCTTGAAGATCACCCAGAGCAGTCTACCGAGACTCTAGGTCTCGTGGTCCGGTCGCGGCGCGCGCACCCATTGCCCAACCAATTACGATTCGGGATCGTCTAACTCACACGTGAACGGTTTCGAGCGGACACGTACGAAGGGGGACCGGACCATGCGACGGATTGCCAGGATCGCCACCACCGGGGTGGCCGCCGTGGTCGCGCTGTCGACGTCGATCGTCGGTACGACGATGCCGGCCGAGGCACTCAGTGCCGCCCAGATCAGGACGGCGCAGACCCGGCTGAACTACCTCGGCTGCAACGCCGGGCCGGTGGACGGCAGCGTCGGGATGATGACCCGGGCCGCCACGGTCAGGTTCCAGGCGGTGATGAAGATCGCGCAGACCGGCACGCTGGACGCCCCGACGTACTGGCGGCTGGGTGTCTCCTGGCGCAAGCGTTGCGACAAGCGGCAGGTGCCGCTCACCAGCGGCGGCGGCCGCAGGATCGTGCTGAGCCAGTCGCAGAACTGGCTGTGGGTGATCGACTCCAGCGGTCGCGTGGTCGCGCAGGGCGGCATGATCGACAACCCGAGCGTGTACGGCCCGGGCATCTACTACACCGGCCCGAAGTGCGGCAAACCCGCCCGGGTGAAGAACAACACGGACGGCGCCAGCCTGATCCTGCACAACTTCGTCCGGTACGCGCCGTGCGGCGGCGGGTTCCACCAGATCCCGACGTACCGGTCGACCGGTGCGCAGATCCACCCGGACTACCTGCTCGGCACGAACTACCGCGAGTCGCACGGCTGCATCCGGGTGTCCCGAGCGATGTCCGATGTGATCTGGAACTTCGCCGCCGTCAGTACCCGGGTGGTCATCGTCCGCTGACACCGACGTCGACGCGGCAGCGCAGGATCCGCGCCGGGCGGGTCCTGGCTGCCTCGTCGGGCATCAGGCCGTGGTCGGGTGTGACGCACAGGTACAGCGTCCGCCCGTCCTCGCCGCCCAACGCCACCGCGACCACGTCCTGGTCGCCGGTACCGATCTCGTCGACGACCTCGCCACCTTCGCGGACCCGGATCGCCCGCTTGTTCGCGGCGTCCGCGACCCAGAGTGCGCCGTCGGCGTCCAGCGCGATCCCGTCCGGTGCGCAGGCCCACTCCTGCCCTGCGGCCGGGGTGAAGACGGCCCAGTCCCGCCGGTTCGTCAGCGACCCGTCCGGCTCGATGTCGAACGCGGTCAGCTTCTGCGCCCACGACTCGGCGACGATCAGCGTCGTACCGTCGGCAGTGATCGCCGAGCCGTTCGGGAAGCTGAGGTCCTCGGCGGCCACCGAGACCTTGCCGTCCGGGTCCACCCGGACCAGGTTGGTCGGCTTCATCTCGGTGAAGTCCATGAAGTCGATCGTGCTGACGTACGCGCGGCCTGTTGCGTCGACGACCAGGTCGTTGGCCTGCGGACCGGCGTACGGCGCCAGGTCGGCGTACGGCTCGGTCCGGCCGTCCCGCAGCCGCAGCAGCGTGCTGTCCATCATCGAGACGATCAGCAGGTTTCCGTCCGGCAGCCGGCCCAGGCCGGACGGCGACGTGGGCACCTCGGCGACCGTCTCCGTGCTGCCGTCGGGCGCTATCGCGAGGACCAGGCCGCGCCAGTAGTCCGACACCCACAGCCGGCCGTCGTACCAGCGCGGGCACTCGAAGAATGCCCCGCCCTCGGCCAGCGTCTCCAATGTGCGGTTCATGTCCGTCTCCTCTGCTGCCGGCACCCCCGGCGGGCGCCTCTCACTGCACAGGTAGAAACCGATCCGTCGATCTCGACATCCGGTGCCCTAGGCTGCGGACGGCAGGCAGGGGTCCGTCGTACGGGAAGGCGCGGGGAGCAATGGCCGAGAGCAACGATGTGGTCGAGACGGTCAAGAAGGGCTACGCGTTCGAGGGGGCTGCGCTCGAGCTCGGCGCCCTGATGGTGGACGGAACCCCCGACGCAGCGGCGCAGGTGCGGATACCGCTCGCGATGCTGAACCGGCACGGCCTGGTCGCGGGTGCCACCGGCACCGGCAAGACCAAGACCCTGCAGGGCCTGGCCGAGCAGCTGTCCGCGCACGGCGTACCGGTGTTCGCCGCCGACATCAAGGGCGACCTGTCCGGGATCTCGCAGCCCGGCGAGACCAGCGACAAGCTGCTGTCGCGGACCCAGGGAATCGGCCAGGAGTGGGTGCCGACCGGGTACCCGACCGAGTTCTACGCACTCGGCGGTGAGGGCACCGGCATCCCGATCCGGGCCACCATCTCGTCTTTCGGGCCGGTGCTGCTGTCCAAGGTGCTCGACCTGAACGACGTCCAGGAGTCCTCGCTGGGGCTGATCTTCCACTACGCGGACAGGCAGGGTCTGCCGCTGCTGGACCTGAAGGACCTGCGCGCGGTGATCCAGCACCTGACCGGCGACGAGGGCAAGGCCGACCTGCAGAACCTCGGCGGGCTGTCCCGTGCCACCGCCGGAGTGATTCTGCGGGCGCTGATCGGGTTCGCGGACCAGGGCGCGGAGGCGTTCTTCGGCGAGCCCGAGTTCGACACCGCGGATCTGCTTCGCACCACGCAGGACGGCAAGGGCGTGGTGTCGCTGCTGGAGCTGCCGAACCTGCAGAACCGGCCGGCGCTGTTCTCCACCTTCCTGATGTGGCTGCTCGCGGACCTGTTCAACGACCTGCCGGAGATCGGCGACGCGGACAAGCCGAAGCTGGTGTTCTTCTTCGACGAGGCGCACCTGCTGTTCGACGACGCGTCGAAGGCGTTCCTGGACGCGATCGCCCAGACTGTGCGGCTGATCCGGTCCAAGGGCGTCGGCGTCTTCTTCGTCACCCAGACCCCGAAGGACGTGCCGGACGATGTACTGGCGCAGCTCGGCTCGCGGATCCAGCACCAGCTGCGGGCGCACACGCCGAACGACGCGAAGGCGCTGAAGGCGACCGTCTCCACCTTCCCGACGTCGGGCTACGATTTGGCCGAGGTGCTGACCAGCCTGGGCATCGGCGAGGCGGTGGTCACGGTGATGAACGAGTCCGGTGCGCCGACGCCGGTGGCCTGGGCCCGGTTGCGTGCGCCGCAGTCGCTGATGGCGCCGGCGCCTGCGGACAAGCTCACCGCGGCGGTGCAGAACTCGCCGAACAACGCCACGTACACGCAAGTGGTGGACCGCGAGTCGGCGCACGAGAAGCTCGCCGCCAAGCTGGAGGCCGGCGCCCGGCAGGCCGAGGCCGAGGCCGAGCCGCAGCCGCGCGCGGAGGAGGCGCCGCAGTCGCAACGGCAGCGTGGTGGCGGGGCCGAGGAGAAGGGCATGGTCGAGCAGGTGATCGGCTCCTCGGCGTTCAAGCAGTTCGCGCGGTCGGCCGGGCGGGAGATCGTCCGCGGTCTGTTCGGTGCGGCGCGTCGCAAGCGATGACAGCGTCGTGATCGTGCGGCCGGAGACGCTGAACCTGACCGTCTCGATCGGTGTCGCGGTCCACCCGCTGGACGGCACCTCGGTGGACGCCCTGCTCGCCGCCGCCGACCGGGCGATGTACGCCGCGAAGCTCGCCGGCCGGGACCGGGTGCACTGCGCCGAGCCGGTCCGCCCCCGGCTCGTCCCGCCCATCGGCGAGACCGCCTGAGCAACTCGTGCCGCTGACAGTCCGGTTAGCGGTTGGTGGCGGCGACGCGGAGGCCGAGGCCGATCAGCACGCTGCCACTGACCGCGTTCAGGCGCTGCCGGATCTTCGGCCGCGCGAACCAGGTCCGGGCCCGCCCGACCGCCGCCGCGAGGCTCAGGTAGATCACGATCTCCAGCGCCACCTGGGCTACCGCCAGTACCGCGGTGGTGGCCAGCAGCGGCCGCCCCTCGGGCACGAACTGCGGGTAGAACGCGAACATGAACACCGCGGCCTTCGGGTTCGCCAGCATCACCAGCACACCCTCGCCGAACGCCCACCGGGCCTTCCGCGGCGGGTCCGGGACGTCGTCCTCGACGGTCCCGGTACGACGGTCCCGCAGTGCCGCCCGCCAGGCCCGGGCTCCGAGGTAGATCAGCACCGCCGCACCGACCACCCGCAGCACCAGGTACGCCGTCTGCGACGCGGCCACGAGCGCGGCCAGCCCGGCGCCGGCGAGCAGCGCCCAGACGTACAGGCCGAGCTCGAGCCCGAGCACGGTCGGCACCGCGGCGCGGAAGCCGTGCAGCGCCGACCGGCGCAGTATCAGCGCCATCGCCGGACCAGGCGAGGCGGAGATCAGGACGACGGCCAGCAGGAAGGCCGGCAGCGACGCGACGATGTCCATCCGCCGCATGGTCGCACCGGCCGGCTGTATGTGTCAGGTGGATTCGTCCGGCGGTGTACGGCCTGTTGACTGCGGGTGTTCATGATGCTACGGAGAATGGTGGTACGTCATCGACGCACTCGCGACCGCCGGTTGCGAATGACGCGGGGCATCGCGCGGGACGGGTCGCGCCGCACGCGCACCGGGAGGATCCCCAATGCGTACCGTGTCACCAGTCTCGCGCCGCCGCCTCGCCGTCGCGGTCGGCGTGACGGCACTCGCCATGCCGGCGCTCGCCGTACCGGCAGTCACCAGCGCCGTCGGCGCTCCGGAACAGCAACAGCAGGAGCCTGCGAAGCCACGGGTGTCGAAGGTCGCCGCTTTCGACCGGACGAAGGCTTTGCGTGACCTGCCCCGGGTCGCCCCGCAGCGGACGGGTACAGCCCCTTCGGAACGCGGGGCGATACCACCCGACACCGGCTTCACCGGCGACGCCGCGTTGCAGACCGCCGCTGCGGCCGGCGACGCTCCGACGCTGATCCAGTCGTTCGAAGGCGTCCCGAACATCCAGCAGGTCTCGCCTCCCGACCCGGTCGGCGACGTCGGGCCGAACCACTACGTCGAGATGGTGAACCTCAGTTTCGCGGTCTACAACAAGTTCGGCACGAAGCTCTTCGGGCCGGCCGACCTCGGTACGCTGTGGCAGGGCTTCGCCGTACCGCATTGCTCGGACAGCTCCGGTGACCCGATCGTGCTGCACGACCAGCTCGCGGACCGCTGGATCCTGACCCAGTTCACCGCCCTCGGGCCGAACTACTGGAACTGCATCGCGGTATCGCAGACGTCCGACCCGCTCGGCGCCTACTTCCGGTACGCGGTTCCGACCGGCCTGAACTTCCCCGACTACCCGAAGTACGGCGTCTGGCCGGACGGGCTCTACATCAGCACCCGGGAGTTCGACCCGGACGACAACTTCGCCGGCAACGGCGCGTACGTCGTCAACAGGGAGCAGCTGTACGCCGGAGACCCCAACGCGCAGGTGGTGAGCTTCCTCAACCCGCCGGGCAACACACCATGGCTGCAGGGTGACGGTCTGCTGCCGACAGATCTGGACGGCAGCCGGCTGCCACCGGCCGGGACGCCGAACTTCTTCGTCGGGTCGATGGACGTCGGCGCCGGGCTCGGTGCTCCCACGGACGCGTTGAACATGTTCGAGTTCCACGTCGACTGGGCGAACCCCACCGCGTCGACGTTCACGTTCACCGGGTCGTTGCCGGTGGCACCGTTCGACTCGATCTTCCCGTGCCGTGGCAACAACTCCCGCGCCTGCCTTCCGCAGCCGGGCACGAAGAACCTGATCGACGTGCTGTCGTACCGGCAGCGACCGATCTGGCGGCTCGCGTACCGGAACTTCGGCACGCACCAGGCGATGGTGACGAACCAGTCGGTCGAGGCGCAGCCGAAGCTCGCCGGCACCCGCTGGTACGAGCTGCGCAACACCGGTTCCGGGTGGACCGTACACCAGCAGGGCACGTACTCACCCGCTGACAAGGTGAACCGCTGGATGGGCAGCATCGCGATGGACGAGAACGGGAACATGGCGCTGGGCTACAGCGTGTCCAGCCAGCAGGTGTTCCCGGGAGTCCGGTTCACCGGCCGGCTCGCCGGTGCGCCACCCGGGACGATGCAGGCCGAGGCGAGCATGATCGCCGGCACCGGGTCACAGCTCGTCAGCAACCGCTGGGGCGACTACACGTCGATGAACGTCGACCCCGTCGACGACTGCACCTTCTGGTATGTCAACCAGTACTACCGCACGTCCTCCAACAACGGCTGGCAGACGAGGATCGGGTCCATGGCGTTCCCCGGCTGCAGCTGACACACGTGTCAGGCGGATCCGCTACCAGGTGGGGTGGGTCCGCCTGACATCCTCGACGCGGTCACGCCGTGCAGCACGTCGGCGGTCTGCTCGTCGGCGGGGAAGAACCCGGCGCGTACCCGGCGGCGAGCAGCAGCTGGTTGCGGTCCCGCAGTGGTACGTCGAGGTGCTCGGCCAGCCGCAGCACCATCTCCCGGCTCGGCTTGGGCCGGCTGGTCTCGACGAAGCTGAGGTGCCGGGTGGACACGTCCACGATGTTCGCCAGGTCGAGCTGGCTCATCCGGCGCCGCTGCCGCCAGTCGCGGAGCAGCTCGCCCACCGGTCGCTGGAAGGTGTGAGGTCACCTGACAGCGCCATCTGACAGCGCCATCTGACAAGGCGGTCCGTCGTGGGTCAGACTGGCGACTGACCCCGGGGCACCAGGAGCAGAGGGTGGAAGCACTCGAGCGTGGTCGGATGGCGTTCGCGCAGCAGGCGTGGTCGGACTGCTGCACGCAGCTGGCCGTGGCCGACGCCGCCGCACCGCTCGGCGCGGACGACCTGGAGCAGCTCGCGACCGCGTCGTACCTGTGCGGCCGGGACGCCGAGGGCGCGGAGGCCGGGTCCCGGGCGTACCAGCTCCGGCTCGAGCAGGGCGAGCCGGAACGGGCCGCGCGGTGCGCGTTCTGGCTCGGGTTCGGACTGGTCCACCTGGGCGAGACGGCCCGCGCGAGCGGCTGGATGGCGCGGGCGGGCCGGCTCCTCGAGGACTGCGGCGACTGCGTCGAACGCGGGTACCTGCTGATCCCGGCCGCGCTGCAGCAGCTCGATGACGGCGAGTTCGAGGCCGCCGAGGACAACGCCCGGCGGGCGACCGAGACCGGTGTCCGCTTCGGCGACCCGGACCTGACCGCGCTGGGCCGGCTGGCGCTCGGCCAGGCGCTGCTGAGCTCGGGCGACGGACAGGCCGGGGTGCCGCTGCTGGACGAGGTGATGGTCGCGGTGACGGCCGGCGAGGTGTCGCCGATTGTGGCCGGCCTGGCGTACTGCGCGGTGATCATGACCTGCCACGAGATCTACGACCTGCGCCGCGCCACCGAGTGGACGGCCGCGCTCAGCCAGTGGTGCGAGAGGCAGCCGGACCTGGTGCACTACCGCGGGCAGTGTCTGGTGCACCGGGCCGAGATCATGCAGCTGCGCGGGTCCTGGGACGACGCGATGGCGGAGGCCGAGCGGGCCCGGGTCCGGCTCTCCGAGCCCGCGATGCTGCCGGCGGTCGGGATGGCGCTCTACGTCCGCGGCGAGCTGCACCGGTTGCGTGGCGAGTACCAGGCCGCCGAGGACAGCTACCGGGAGGCGAACCAGTGGGGCCGCGAGCCGCAGCCCGGGCTCGCGCTGCTGCGGCTCGCGCAGGGCCGCGGTGATGCCGCCCGGACCGGGATCCGGCGGGTGCTGGTCGAGGCGCACGGACCACTGGCACGGTCCCGGCTGCTGCCCGCATACATCGAGATCATGCTCACCGCACCGGATGGTGCCGAGGACGCCCGGGCCGCGTCCGACGAGCTGGGCGCGATCACGGCCGAGCTGGAGATGCCCTACCTGCAAGCGGTTTCGGCGCAGTCGGCCGGTGCCGTACTGCTTGCCGAGGGCAACGGCAAGGACGCGCTGGACCAGCTGCGGCTGGCCTGGAACGCCTGGCAGCAGGTGGATGCGCCGTACCAGGCCGGCCAGGTCCGCGAGCTGATCGCCCGGGCCTGTGAGCTGCTCGGCGACACCGACGGCGCGGAGATGGAACGCGACGCGGCCCGTTGGGTGTACCGCCAGCTCGGCGCAGCCCCGGATCTAGCCCGGCTGGAGCGGCGGCCGTCGCCGGTCACCGGGCTGACCGCCCGCGAGGTCGAGGTGGTCCGGCTGGTCGCGGGCGGCCGGACCAACCGGGATATCGCGGCCGAGCTGGTGATCAGCGAGAAGACCGTGGCCCGGCACCTGAGCAACATCTTCACCAAGCTGGACCTGTCCTCGCGGTCCGCGGTGACCGCCTACGCCTACCAGCAGGGACTGGTCAGCTAGCACCTGGTGAGAACCACCCACGCCCGCGTCGTACAGCTGGGTGGTTCGCCCGACGCGCCCGGGCCGCCCGGGTTCCTACCGTCGGGACCATCAGCCGATCGGTGGGAGGACGTCATGGTCGAGGAGTTCGGCACCCTCGTGATCGGGGCGGGCCAGAGCGGGCTGGCGGTCGGTTACCACCTGGCCGGGCGCGGCCAGTCGTTCGTGATCCTGGACGCGCAGCCGCGGGTCGGTGACAGCTGGCGTCGGCGGTACGACTCGTTGACGCTGTACACGCCGGCGAAGTACGACTCGCTGCCGGGGATGCCGTTCCCGGCCGCGCCGTACACGTTCCCGACCGGCCGTGAGCTGGCCGACTACCTCGAGTCCTACGCCGCGGAGTTCGCGCTGCCGGTCCGTGGCGGGGTCGGCGTGGACCGGGTGACCCGGGAGGGCAACGGCTGGACGGTGACGACCGGCGCGACGTCGTACCGGGCCGCGAACGTGGTGGTGGCGACCGGCGGTGAGCAGCTGCCGTCGACGCCGGCGTTCGCGCGCGAGCTGGACCCGGGTATCCGGCAGCTGCACTCGGACCGCTACCACAACCCGTCCCAGCTGCTGCCCTGCGGCGTCCTCGTGGTCGGCGCCGGCCACTCCGGCGCGGACCTGGCGCTGGAGGTCGCGCAGGCCGGGCACACCACCTGGCTGTGCGGCCGGGACACCGGCCACGTCCCGTTCGACATCGAGAGCCGTTCGGCGCGGCCGGCGATCCGTGTGTTGTGGTTCCTGGCGACGCACGCGCTCACAGTCCGGACCCCGCTCGGCCGGAAGTTGCAGCGGCATGTGCGCAACCACGGCTGCCCGCTGCTCAGGGTGAAGAACGAGCACTTCGAAGCGGCTGGCGTGCAGCGGGTCCACGCCCGGATGGCCGGGGTACGCGACGGCCTGCCGTTGCTCGAGGACGGCCGGGTGCTGGACGTGTCGAACGTGATCTGGTGCACCGGGTTCCGCCCCGACTTCAGCTGGATCGAGCCCTCGGTGACCGGGCCGGACGGCTGGCCGGTCCAGGACCGCGGCGTGGCGACCGGGGTGCCCGGGCTGTACTTCGCAGGGCTGCTGTTCCAGTACTCGTTCACCTCGATGCTCGTCGGGGGCGCCGGGCGGGACGCGGCGTACATCGCGGCACACATCGCGCGGCGGACCCCCGTGCTCGAGCGTTCCGGGGGCGCCCGCGGCTTGACCCGCTGAGCCGAGCCACGCCACTCTGATGGCCAGGGGGAGTGATGCGGCGCGAGGCGGTCTGGGAGTACCTGCGAGGCGCTCTGTGGGCACTGCCCACGCTCGCCGTCATCGTCGCGCTCGCGGCCGGGTACGCACTATCGCAGGTCGAGGTCCCGGTCAACAGCAGGTTCGTCTTCCAGGGCACGGCGGACGACGCCCGGACGCTGCTGATCGCGATCACCAGCACGATGGCCACCGTCATCGCGCTGGTGCTCGGCCTCACCGTGGTCGCGCTGCAGCTGTCGTCGACGCAGTTCTCACCGCGGCTGTTGCGGATGTTCCTCCGGGACCGCACGAACCAGGTGGTGCTGAGCATCTTCGTCGCGACGTTCACCTACAACACGGCCGGGCTCTACACCGTCGGGGTCGAGTCGGGGCAGCGGGTGGACGTCTACCCGCGGCTCGCGGTGAGCGTCGGACTGATGCTGCTGTTCCTGAGCCTGGTAGCGCTGGTGTTCTTCGTGCACCACCTCGCGCACTCGATCCAGATCGACGAGATCATGGCCGGAGTGGAGCGGAACACGCTGCGGGTGGTGGCGCGCGACCTGCCGCGCGCCGGCGTCGACGGCGAACCGTTGCCCGCCGCACCGATCTGGTCGGTCGAGGTCCCGGCGTACCGGTCCGGCTACGTGCAGACGATGCATCCCGAGGTGCTGCTGCCGGTCGCGGTCGAGCACGACCTGGTGATCGGCGGTACGACGATGGTCGGCGAGTACGTGATCGCCGGCACTCCGCTGCTGCGGATCTGGCGCTCGTCGCCGGAGCAGCCGCCGCCGGAGCCCGGCCTGCTGCTTCCGCAGCTGCGGCACGCGGTCCGGATCGGCTTCGAGCGGACCGCGGAGCAGGACGTCGCCTTCGGGATGCGGCAGCTCGCCGATATCTCGGTGAAGGCGCTGTCCCCGGCGATCAACGACCCGTACACCTCGATCCAGTCGCTGGAGCACATCGGTGTCCTGCTCGCGGCGCTCGCGCCGCAACAGCTGGGCCCGCAGCGGCTGCGGGACGCCAGCGGCACGACCCGGGTCCAGATGCCGGCTCGCGATCTCGCCTACTTCCTGGACCTGGCGACCGGGCAGGCGCGCCGCTACGGCTGCGCCGAGCCACGGGTGGTCCGGGCCCTGCTGCGGATCCTGGACAGTACCGGCCGGTTCTGCCATGACGACGCCGGCCGCGCCCTGGTTGCGCAGCACGTCCGGCTGGTCCGCGAGGCCGCGGAGGCGGCGATCCGCCAGCCGGCCGATCTCGCGCCGGTCCGCGAGCACGCCGACCAGGTGCTCCGCCGGGTCACCGGCTGACTCGTGGCGGCTCCGCCGATGAGTTCTGGCCTGCCCGGCTGTCTTTCTTCTTGACAGCGAGATGCACACCGGCGCAACGGCAAGGAGAGGGTCAGCATGAACACCACCACCGAGCACCAGGCGATCGTGACGCTGCTGGCCCAGGGCCGGCCGGTCTGGTACGTCGCCGCCGTCACGAAGCTGCGGATGGAAGAGGTCAACCGAGTGGGCCGGTCGTACGGCTATCCGGACCACTACAAGCTGCGGCAGGCCCTGTCAGGGCTGACGGGAACCGTGTTGACCGGGCCGACCGCAGCCTGACGCTCAGCTCGATCGCCCTCCTTGGTCTCGCAGTCCACCACGTAGTAGCCGCACTCGAACTTCATCTCCCTACTCCTCTGTCGGTGGCTCGGTGCCTTTCGCGCTGTACGTCGGAGTGGTGTGGATTTCTGGCTCGACCAGCGCCAGCCCACCGGCGGCGGTGTGGGGTGTATGACGATGACGGCGGCGACCGCATATCGATATCGGTATCGCATACCGATCGCGGTATGCGATCAAGCAGCCCCC